>FWPU01003108.1_pt1 | contig 43010 bp, 33 predicted proteins | sample 2228361 | NCBI WGS metagenome assembly FWPU01 (sample SAMEA103939777, study PRJEB20133) | metagenome | reverse complement strand
TGCTCTCACACGTGATCATGGTCATTCGCGGATTCGTGGCCAGAATTCGTGGACGGCAAGCCTTACGACGCCTCATGCACGGTCTCCTGACCGTGCCCCTGGCTGGTCTCCTGACCAGCCAGAACCGTTTTTCGGCTAAGGTCTTAGGATGACATCGCCGCTCCACAGGTAGTAGACCCTATGATCGATCGGGAATCCCAAGAGAGATTGCGCAAGGGGAGCCTGTTGGCGCTCACGATGGGGGCGCTCGTGTTGGCGCTGGCGCTCGCCGGTTGCCGGCCGGCGCAGTCGGCGACGGCGACGCCCACGCAGCGGCCGGCGCGCGCGCTGACGCCAGCGCCCACCGCCACGCCGCCTGCCACGGTCGCGTCGGCGTCGCTCGCGACGCCAACCGCAGCGCCGACGTCCGCGCCGGTCGGCCCGACGACCGCGACCCCCGTCAGCGTCGTCAGTCCTTCCGACGACGCTGGTTCTCCTCCCACACGGTTGATCATCCCGGCGTTAGGGATCGATACGCCAGTGATCGAAGTCGCCTGGGGTGTGGCCGGAGAAGGGGACAACCGGCGGAGCGTCTGGCAGACCGCTGATTACGCTGCTGGCCACCACATCAACAGCGCCAACCTCGGCCAGGTGGGCAATGTCGTGATCTCCGGCCATCACAATACGAAAGGCAAGGTCTTTGAGCAGATCAGCCGCGATGTGGACCGTCGGGAGCCGCGTCTCAAGGTCGGAACGCCGATCGAGGTCTATGCGGCGGATGGGCGCGTCTTCACCTACGCGGTGGAGGAGGTCGTCGTCCTGGACGACGCTGGCGCGACCCCTGAGGAGCGCATTGAGCACGCGCGCTGGATGGCGCCGACGACCGAACCTGTGTTGACTCTGGTCACTTGTTGGCCGCTGTGGACCAACACGCATCGGGTCATCGTGCGCGGTCGGCTTGTCGCACAATAGAACCTATCCGAAAAGTTTCGGCGCGGTCTCCTGACCGCGCTCCTAGCTGGTCAGGAGACCAGCCAGAACCGTTATCTTGCTGATGAGGGGTAGGCGAAGGCAATGTCCTCGCCTACCCAGACGGGGTTTTCGGATAGGCTCTCAGTCGAAGATAAAGCGACATTGCGGTATGCGACGGCAGAGCCTGGACGGTCGTGGCTTCGCGAACGTGGCTGGCTGGGCCGTCCGATAAGGAGATGGGGCTTCGGTACATGGAACTTCGGCAATATGTGAGCATCATCTGGAGATGGCTCTGGCTGATCGTGATCTGCACCTTGCTGGCCGGCGCCATTGCCTATGTCGTCAGTCGCAACAGCACACCGATCTATCGGGCGTCGGTGACATTGCTGATCAACCAGGCGCAGAACCCCACCATGACTGACTACACGGCGATCCTGACCAGCGAGCGCCTGGCGCGCACGTATTCGGAGCTGCTCAAGACCCGGCCTGTTCTGGAGCAGGTCGCCGAACGCCTGGGGCTGGAGAACATCCAAGAGCTGGGGGCGGCGATCTCGGTGCAGCCCGTGCGGGATACGCAGTTGATCCGGCTCAGCGTGGAAAGCCCCAGTCCGGAGCTGGCTGCTGAGATCGCCAACACCATCCCCGAAGTCTTCTCAGAGCAGAACGAACAACTGCAGCTTGGCCGCTTCGCCAGCTCCAAAGAGAACCTGGCGCGCGAGATCGCCGCTGTGCAACGGGACATCGAACAGACGCAGCAGGCGATCGATCGTTTGAGCCAGGCGACCACGCCTGCTGAGAAGGCTGAGTTGGATCGGCTGCAGAGCGCTCTGACTCAATATCGCAATACCTACTCCAACCTCCTGAAGAGCTACGAAGACATCCGCCTGGCCGAGGCGCGCTCGGTCAACAACGTGGTCGTCTCCGAGCCGGCGGTGGTCCCTGAGGTTCCCGTTCGTCCCCGCACCCTCGTCAACACCCTGCTGGCTGCGGTCGTGGGGGCGCTGCTGGCGCTGGGAGGCGTTTTCCTGATCGAATATCTGGACGATACGATCAAGACCCCTGACGACGTCGCGCAGGTCGTCAATCTGGCGACGCTGGGCACGATCGCGCGCGTGAAAGCGGACGACGGACAGCGTCGGCTCATCGTCCACCACGAACCGAAATCGCCGATCTCGGAGGCCTATCGCACTCTGCGCACTAACATCCAGTTCTCGAGCGTCGATCGTCCGATCAGCTCGTTGTTGATCACGAGCAGCAGCCCGGGTGAAGGGAAGAGCACGACGGCAGCCAACCTGGCGGCGGTGATGGCCCAGAACGGACAGAGCGTGGTATTGGTGGACGCCGACCTGCGCCGCCCGACGATCCACAAATTCTTTGGCCTGCCCAACGCAGGCGGCTTGACGAGCGCTCTCCTCTCAGGAGACAACGCGCCCATCGAGAGCTTTGTCCAACCTACGGAGATCGACAACCTGTACGTGCTGACCAGTGGGCAGTTGCCGCCCAATCCCTCGGAGCTTCTCGGCTCGCAGCGGATGCGCGAGCTGATCCATCGCCTGCAAGAGGAAGCTGACGTCGTTGTGTTCGACAGCCCGCCCGCGTTGGCGGTCACCGACGCGGCCGTCCTGTCTCGTCAGGTGGACGGCGTCGTGCTGGTCGTCGATGCAGGGGAGACGCGGCAGCCCATGTTGCAGCGAGCCGTCGAAGAGCTAACGAAGGTGGGCGCTCATGTTCTGGGAGTCACACTCAACAAACTGTCGATCTCACGGTCGGGCTACTACTATTACTACTACTACTACTACTCTGAAGGAGAGAAGGGAGAGCGCCGACGGCGTCACGTCAGCCGGAACGGCAAGGAGAGTTGGGTGGGCCAGGTCACACAACGGATCCGTCCCTCGCTGGCGCGTTCGCCGGAGCGAGAGGAATAGCGCTTCGCGAGGGTCGCGGGGTGGCTTGTCCTGCGCTCATCCTGCCTATTTGTGCGACGGCCAGCATCCGAGAAGCTGGCCGTCGCTATTGGGATCACCTTCTCTCCGATTTGCGACGGACCCGAACAAGCGCTTAGCGGTTCACCGTTCCCCCCTGGCGCAAGACTCGCGCCTGCCTGAGCTTCCATGAAGGCTCGAGCGCGAATTTATTGCCCAGATGGTGAATGGTCACATGAGCGTGGCTCCTTGCCAAAGGCGATGGCCTTGACTACAATGCCCTCGCCGCGCATTGTCTGATCTTCGCAGATGTCCCGACTCATTCCTGGTAATTCGGCGTCATAGCCGAGCGCTGGCGCCCGCTGCGTCAGTGGATCGCTGTTCCATATTTTCAGCTTAAGGAGGGCAGATCCTATGGACGTCCAGGTTCGTCGAGGTCTCTCACGGCGTGAGTTTCTGCGCGTGATGGGAGTGAGCGCTGCGGGCGTGCTGGCCGCTGCCTGCGGCGCGCCTGCGGCAACGCCAGCGCCTGCGCCGGCGGAAGGCGCGGCGCCTGCGGCGGCAGGAGAGAAGATCACCCTGCGCTTGTGGTCGCACCAGAATACCGCCTTCGTGCAGACCAACGAGCAACTGATCAGCAAATGGCAGGAGGTCAGGCCCGAGGTCGAGATCAAGTACGAGAACTTCCCTTACGCCGATTTCATCCAGACGATCCAGACCTCGATGGCGGCCAAGAACGAGGCTGACGTGATGGAGATGTTCGGGAGCTGGGTGCAGTCGTACGCCAAAGGGAATACCCTGGCCGTGGTGCCGGAGGACATCGTCAGCCTGTCTGAGGCTCGCGACCTGTTCTACGCCGCGCCCCTCGACGGCTACGTCTGGGAGGGGAAGCTCTTCGGCATGCCCAACGAGTACAACCTGGAGAACGGCGCCGTCCTGACCAACAAGCGCATGTTTGACGAGGCCGGCATCCCCTTCCCGCCGGAATGGAAGTCGTGGGATGAACTGGTCGAGCACGCCAAGAAGATGACCAAATGGGATGGCGAGACGATGACCGTGGCTGGCTTCCACTACATCACCGGCGACGGCCTCGGCTTCCTGCTCTGGGAAGGCATCCTTGAGCGCGGCGGTGATTACTTCGCTGAAGACAAAGTGCACCTCAATTTCCTCACCCCTCAGGCCGAGGAGACTGTACAATGGCTGGCGGACATGGCGATCAAAGACAAGGTCGTCGATCCGCTCACCTTTAACGGCAGCACGAACTGGGTCGGCGATTCCTTCTTCCAGGGCATGGTCGCCATCGGTTTCATCGGCCCCTGGATCGTCCCCGTCGCCCGCCAGAACCATCCCGACTTCCCCGACCCCTGGGAGTACGTGTCGGCGCCCCACTACGGCGAGAAGATGGCCTTCGCGGCCGACGCGGGCTGGGGCAAGGTGGTCTCGCCGAACAGCAAGCACATCCGGGAAGCGTGGGAGTTCGCCAAGTTCATGACGATGGACCAGGCCAACGCCCGCCAGTGGAATGTGGGCACTGGCACTGTGCCAGCCCTCAAGTCGGTGGCTGAGGATCCCACCCTGCTCAATGACCTCAACTGGCTCGGCCCCAGCCTCAAGGTCCTCCCCTATGGCCGTTTCGTGGGCGACCTGCAAGATCGCGATTTTGTATGGTACACCGTGGTCGAAACGCGCATCACGGAGACGTTGCAGGGACAGCACACGGTCAAAGAGTGCTTGCAGCTCATGCACGACGAAGCGAACGCCATGATCGACAGCAAGATCGGCGCGTAAGACAGGGCCTGTCCGAACAAGCGCTGTAAGCCTTTGGGGAGCACGCCGACGAACACAAAGCGCAAGGTTACAGAGTGTACGGATAGGCTTCACACCGATCAGCGACCACGGTCAGCGAGCGGCAGCCAGCCAGTCCTCAGGCTGGCTGCCAGCTCGCTGACGCGCTCCGAAAGCGAGGTTGCCATGGCCATCGCCGCTCCACGACGGCGTCCGCTTTCCCGCAGTCAGCAATGGTTCGCAGCGTCCGCCCTGACCCCGATCATGCTTTACATGATGGCTTTCACCCTGCTGCCGATGATCTGGGCGGTGCTGATCACGTTCTTCCGTTATAGCCCAACGCGCCAGGGGGGGATGCTCGGCCTAGGCGGCGGCAACCCCTTCGTTGGCCTTAACAACTACGCTGATCTTTTCTCGGACTCGCCATCGGGCAAGCTGTTTCGCGTCGCCGTCCAGAACACTCTGATCTTCGCCCTGGCTGTACTGCCGCTGAACCTGGCGCTGACCCTGCCCCTGGCTGCCCTCATCGAGTCGATCAACGAACGGCTCAAGACGATCTTCCGCACGATCTACTTCCTGCCCACCGTCACGTCATTGGTCGCTGTCTCGCTGGTCTGGGGCGTCATCTACAATCCCACCTTCGGGTTGCTCAACCTCGTCCTGCGCTGGATGGGGTTGAAGGGGATGGCCTGGCTGAGCGATCCTCAAACCAAAGTGTTGGGCATTGCGTTGCCGATGTTCTGCCTGATCATCACCTATGTCTGGCAGGATATGGGCTACAACCTGGTGATCTTCATCGCCGGCCTGCAGAGCATCCCCGACGTTTTCCATGAGGCGGCGCGCGTCGATGGCGCGAACGCCTGGCAGCGCTTCTGGATGATCACGCTGCCGCTGTTGCGCCCAACCCTGACCTTCGTGATCGTGATGACGATGCTCTCCTCGTGGCAGGTGTTCGTTATTTTCTACGTGATGACTCGCGGCGGCCCGGGCAATGCTACACGCACCCTCGTTCTGCATATTTATGAGACTGCCTTCCGCCATCAGGAGATGGGGTTAGCGGCGACGATGGCGATGGCCCTGTTCCTGATGATCCTGGTGACGACGCTGGTGCAACTGCGCGTGCTGCGCCAGGAGTGGGAGTATTAGGCGAGAGGGCGAATCAGCGAGTCAGCGAGTCAGCGAGTCAACGAATGGGCATGTCAACGGCTCAACGAATGAGAGGGCAACGGGTCAACGAATGGGCATGTCAACGAATGGGCGGGGCAACGAATGAGGGGCAACAGGCCAGCGAATGAGCGGGTCAACGAATGGGCAGGAGGAGAGGAATGACCGTACAGGCAGCAAGAAGGGCGGAGCGGGCGCTCGATGTGGGGCGCATCCTCACGTATGCGATCCTGATCAGCGGTTGTCTGTTTACGCTGGTGCCATTTCTATGGATGCTGAGCACATCGTTCAAGTCGTCCACCGAGATCATTCGGATGCCGCCGACCCTGATCCCGGAGCGGCCGACTCTGCAGAGTTATCGTACGATCTTCACCGATCCGCGCGTGCCGCTGGCTCGCTTCTACCTCAACAGCATCATCGTCAGCGTCAGCGTCGTCGGCATGGTCCTCTTCACCAGCTCGCTGGCGGGGTTCGTCTTCGCCAAATATCAGTTCTTCGGCAAGAATCTCCTCTTCACCCTGATCCTGGCGACGATGATGATCCCCTTCCAGGTGACGATGATCCCGGCCTATCTGATCCTCGTGCGCCTCGGCCTGGTGGACAGCCTGTGGGGGTTGATCGTGCCGGGGGCCACCAGCGCCTTCGGCATCTTCCTCATGAAACAGTTCATCGAGGGCATCCCCAGCGAGCTGATCGACGCCGCGCGCATCGACGGCTCGTCGGAGTTCGGCATCTACACGCGCATCATCTTGCCGCAGATGGGGCCGGCCCTGGCGACGCTGGGCATCTTCCAGTTCATGGGGACGTGGAACGATTATCTGTGGCCATTGATCGTGATCACGACGACCGAGAAGCGCACGCTGCCCATCATGTTGACGTGGTATAACTCTCAGCACGGCAGCCGTCAGGACATGACGATGGCGGCGTCGGTGCTGGTGATCTTGCCCATCACCATCGTCTATCTGTTGTTCCAACGCTGGATCGTGCGCGGGATCGCTCTCACCGGCTTCAAATGAGCCGGAGGTGAATGCTTCTGGCTTGCTCTTGTGGGTGCCGGCGCCCACGCGCCGGGTGGGCGTCAAGAAAAAAACTGATCGCTGCAGGGGGCGCAGAGGACGTCCGGGGAAGGACCGAAGGATGTCTCTGCGCCCCCTTTGCTGCACTCTGCGACGGAAGGACCATCTCCATCTGCGTCAGAAAGGAGTATACGATGATCCAACGCGACGACTCGATCGCCCTGGGGCGCGGACAGCGTCCAGGGGCGCGCCAGGACCCGCGCCTCGATTGGTGGCGTGACGCCAAGTTCGGCCTTTTCATCCACTGGGGCCTCTATGCCATCCCCGCCGGCGTCTGGAAAGGGACGCCCATCCCGGGCATCGGCGAGTGGATCATGCGCTTCGCCCGCATCCCTGTGGCGGAATACGAGAAATTGGCCGAGCAGTTCAACCCTGTGGCTTTCAACGCTGCGGAATGGGTGTCGCTGGCCAGGCGTGCTGGCCAGAAGTACATCGTGATCACGTCCAAGCATCACGATGGGTTCTGTATGTTCCAGACCGCCCAGACGCGCTACAACATCGTCGACGCCACCCCCTTCGGCCGCGACCCACTCAAGGAGCTGGCCGCCGAATGCCAGAAGCAGGGGATCAAGCTCGGCTTCTACTATTCGCAGACGCAGGACTGGCATCATCCGGACGGCCACGGCAACGATTGGGACTTCGATGAAACGAAGAAGGACTTCGACGGCTACATCGAACACTATGTCAAAGCGCAGGTGCGCGAGTTGCTGACGAACTATGGTCCCATCTGCCTGATCTGGTTTGACACGCCGATGATCATCAGGCCGGAACAGAGCGCGTCGCTGGTCGAGCTGTGCCACACGCTACAGCCCGACTGTCTGGTGTGTGGGCGCGTCGGCAACGAATTGGGCGATTACGCCTCCGCCGGCGATAATAAAATCCCCCGGACGGCGGTCGACGCCGATTGGGAGACACCGGCGACCATCAACGACACCTGGGGCTACAAGCAAGATGACCACAATTGGAAATCGACGTCCGATCTGCTCCACAAGCTGGTGGACATCGTGAGCAAGGGGGGCAACTACTTGCTGAATGTCGGCCCCACGGCCGAAGGGATCATCCCGCAGCCGAGCGTCGAGCGCCTGCTGGCGATGGGGGAATGGCTGGCCGTCAACGGCGAGGCGATCTACGGCACGCGGCCGGGGCCGATCCAGGGGGTCGAATGGTGCCGCAGCACGGCGCGGCCGGGCAAGCTCTACGTGCACGTCTTCGACTGGCCGCGCGGTGGGGAGCTGCGCCTGTCCGGGGTGAACGGTGTGACCGGCGCCTATCTCCTGAGCGACCCGGCGCGCACGCCGCTGCGCGTGGCGCAGTCCGGCGCCGACCTGCTCGTATTCGGGCCGACGCAGGCGCCAGACCCCATCGATAGCGTCGTCGTGTTGACCAGGGGGTCGGCGGCTTAATCAATTCAGGGCTTGATAAATTGACGGATCGCCGCATCGCGTGTACTCTAGGGCGTCAGCCCCCCAAGTGATCAAAGATGTAGAGGTAGCAGGCTAAGGAGGCCAATTGGAAACTACGCAAACGTCGGTCCTGATCGCGCCTTACGGCGGCAAGCTAATCGATCTGGTGGCGCCCCCCGAAGAGGTGCAGGAGCTGAGGGAATACGCCAGCCGATTGCCCTCCTTGCAGATCTCCGAGCGAGCGGTATGCGATCTGGAGCTGCTGGCGAGCGGAGGTTTCTCGCCGCTCGACCGCTTCATGGGACAGGCCGATTATCAGCGCGTGCTCGATGAGATGCGCCTGGCCAGCGGACACGTCTTCCCCATCCCGGTGACGCTGCCAGTGGAGCCTGGACCGATCATCCATCTCGATCAGGACATCGCCCTGCGCAACGCCAAGAACGAGCTGTTGGCCGTGATGACGATCGAAGAGGCCTATCCCTGGGATCGCGAGGAGGCGGCGCGCAAGGTGTTCGGCACGCTCGACGTGCGCCATCCCCTGGTGGCGGAGATGCACCGTTGGGGAACCATCAATCTCTCGGGACGGCTGCGCGTCCTGCAATTGCCGCGCCACTATGACTTCGTCGATCTGCGCCTGACGCCGCGCGAGACGCGCGCGCGCCTGGAGACCTTCGGCCACAGCAACGTTGTCGCCTTCCAGACGCGCAATCCCCTTCACCGCGTGCACGAAGAGCTGACCAAGCGAGCAGTGCAAGAGGTCGACGGGGTGTTGTTGTTGCATCCGGTGGTGGGCATGACCAAGCCGGGAGACGTCGACCACTTCACGCGCGTGCGCACCTACAAGGCGCTGGCGCAACGCTATTACGATCCCGACCGCATCTTGTTGGCCCTGTTGCCGCTGGCGATGCGCCTGGCCGGCCCGCGCGAGGCCGTGTGGCACGCCGTGATCCGTCGCAACTATGGCGCCAATCACCTGATCGTGGGCCGCGACCACGCCGGGCCTGGGGTGGACTCCACGGGCAAGCCCTTCTACGGGCCATATGACGCCCAGGAGCTGGTGGAGCGCTTCAGCGAGGAGCTGGGGGTCAAGATGATCCCCTTCCGCCAATTGGTGTATCTGCCCGACCAGGATCGCTACGAGGAGGTCTCGCGCGTGCCGACGAACGCGCGCACGGCCGATATCTCGGGGACGCAGGTGCGCAACGATTATCTCAACCGCGGCCGACGCCTGCCAGACTGGTTCACGCGGCCGGAGGTGGCCACGATCCTGTCGGAGACGTATCCGCCGCGCCACCGGCAGGGCGTATGCATCTGGTTCACCGGCCTGAGCGGCGCTGGCAAGTCGACGACCTCGGAAGTGCTGACCGAATTGCTGCTGGAGCATGGGCGCCAGGTGACGGTGCTCGACGGCGACGTGGTGCGCACGCATCTGTCGAAGGGGCTGGGCTTCAGCAAGGAAGATCGCGACACCAACATCCGGCGCATCGGCTTCGTGGCGGCGGAGATCGTACGCCACGGCGGAACGGTGATCTGCGCGGCGGTCAGCCCCTATCGCGCGACGCGCAACGATGTGCGCAACATGGTGGGCAAGGACCACTTCGTCGAGGTGTTCGTGGACACGCCTCTCGAAGTATGCGAACAGCGCGACGTCAAGGGGATGTACGCCAAAGCACGCCGCGGCGAGATCAAAGGGTTCACCGGCATCGATGACCCCTATGAGCCTCCCGAACACCCGGAGATCACGCTGGATACGGTCCACCACACGCCCGAGGAGAACGCGCGCCTGATCCTGGAATGGCTCATCCAACAGGGTTTCGTGCGTCGGGACGAGACGGTCACGGCGGAGATCCAGGAATAGGCAGCCGCCCACGTAAGAATCCAGCGAGGACAGGGGAGGGCGTCAGTGCAGCCGCTGGCGGCCCTCCCTTTTGATTGTCAGCGAATTGTAACCTGGGATTTGCATTATTTGTGTTAGACTTATTCTGGCTAACTGGTCGTGCAGGATGGGCGGGCGGTCTGTTGTAGCCATTGCTCCGGGCTGGCCCGTCAAGCGGAAAGACTCCCTGGCAAACTGTCTCCGGTGGTGAGGCGACGCGCAGGAGGGCAGCGCATTGGCGTCGGGAGGACCTGCGTCGGGAACGAGCGGAGGACTGGCAGCCGGGCTTAGGCTCTACATCAGCCGTCAGGCGAGCAGCATGGGCCGCTACGCGGTCGAACAGTTGCTGTATGCGGCGGTTGGGTGGATACCGACGGTCGTCGGCATCGGGGTGCGCGCGCTGCTCTATCGGCCCATCGTGCACATGACGGGAGTCGCAGCGATCGAAGCGGGCGTGCGGTTGCGTTTCGGGGATCACATTCGCCTGGGGCGCAATGTCTATCTCGACGAGAAGGTCTATCTGCACGCCTGCCCCCAGGGGATCACGATCGGCGACAACACGTTCGTCATGCATGGCGCTGTGCTTCACGTTTACAATTTCCGCGACCTTCCGCACGCCTTCATTCGCATCGGCCGCGACAGCCTGATCGGCGAATACAACGTGTTGCGCGGCCAGGGCGGGATCACGATCGGAGATCGCGTCTACACGGCGCCGCTGGTGCAGATCCTGGCCGTCAACCACGTCTTCGATGATCCTAACCGGCCCATCGTCGAACAAGGGATCACTGCCGAGGGGATCGTGATCGAGGATGATGTCTGGATCGGCGCTGGGGCGATCATCACCGATGGCGTGCGCGTCGGCCGCGGCGCGGTCGTAGCGGCAGGGGCGGTGGTCACCCACGATGTCGAGCCGCATACGGTCGTCGGAGGGGCGCCGGCCCGCCTGATCAAGCGCATCGAGGCGGGGCAGACGGCCAACGCGACCAAGACGATCTATCTACATGTTTGAGGCGCCTTCTGCGCAGCGAACAATCGAAGGCCGCAGCGGCCATGTCAGGGCGAAGCCACCCCAGCGAGAGTTGGCAGCCCATGGACCGCCAGCCAACTTCACAGGTTCGCCAACGACCCTGTTAGAGGTGAGAAACCCCGGGGGCCGTTTTCTATTTTCCAGGCCTGCCGCCAAGAACGAGATGATTCATCGCAGGCAACTAGAGCGGGCAGTTCTGCCAAGGATCGGGAGATGAACGGGTCGTTGGCCAAAAGCGATCGTCAGAACAGCGCACGCGGCGCGCTGGCCTTTCTGAATCCTTTCTTGATCGACCGGATCGACCGGGCGCTGAGCGAGGTAGGGGAATTCGGCGAGGTGCGTCTGGTGGTGATGAAAGGCAAGCTGCGCTTTATTCAAATCATGCAGAGCGAGAGCCTGAGCGAGCCCCCGCAGGAACAGAGGTAAACTGATGACAACTCTCTCGGTAGTGATTCCGGCGTTCAACGAGGAAGATGGGATCAAAGAGGTCGTCACGCGCGTGCTGTCGATCCGGCCGCGGTTGGCCGGGATGGGCATCGACGACCTGGAAGTGATCGTCGTCGATGACGGATCGACCGATGGAACAGCGCAGGCAGCAACGGAGGTCCCGGGGGTACGGCTGATTCGCCATGCCCAGAACGGGGGGTACGGTGCGGCGCTCAAAACCGGATTCGCCGCAGCGCGCGGGGAGTGGATCGGCTTCCTCGACGCCGACGGCACTTATCCGCCAGAACGATTCCCCGAGCTGTGCCAGGCCGCGCTGGCGCAGGGCGCGGATATTGTGATCGGCTCGCGCATGGCGGGGCTGGCGAGCGAGATGCCAGCGGTGCGTCGGCTGGGCAACTTCCTGTTCGCCAACCTGGTCAGCCTGGTCAGTGCCCAACGCATCACCGACTCGGCGAGCGGCATGCGGGTGTTCAAACAATCGATCCTCGAGCGCATCTACCCTCTGCCCGATGGCCTCAATCTGACGCCAGTGATGAGCACGCGCGCCCTGCATGAGCAATTGAAGATGATCGAGGTGCCCATCCCCTACCGCGAGCGCGTGGGGCGCTCCAAGCTGAGCGTGGTGCGCGACGGCGCTCGCTTCGCCCAGTCGATCGTATGGACGGCGCTGACCTATAATCCGGTGCGACTGCTCGGCCTGACAGGCCTGGCAGCCCTCGCCGTGACGGGCGTCATCGGGCTGTGGGTCATGTTCCAGCGCCTGCAAGGGATCACTACCTTAAGCGCTGGCGGCGTGTTCGCCGTGTTCACGGCGGCGGTGTTAGGAGTGATGGGGGTCAGCCTCTTCGCGTTGGGCGCCACTTTCAATTACCTGGTGGGCCTGTTCTACAAGCAACCGATCCGCCAGGGGCTGTTCGGCAAACCGATCTTCGCGCAACCGCTCGAGCGCCACTTCGGATGGATCGGGGTCCTGGGGATCGTCGGCGGCACAGCGCTGGCGATCGTCCTCCTCTTCCTGGGGTTGAACGGCTGGCCGATCGAGCGGCTGTGGTTCTGGCTGTTACTGGCGGCGATGACAGCCATCGTAGGGATGCAATTGGTGGTCAGTTGGTTCATTATGCGCGCCCTGGAAGAGCTGAGCCAGCGCGAGCAGCGCGTGGTCGGCGACATGGAGGGGAGTCCGCTGCGGCCGTAAGGGGCAGGCGTGGGGCATCTCTGGCGCCTTTTGTAGGGGCGGTGGGACGAGTTCCAGGTTCCAGGTTCAAGTTGCCGGGTTCCTCTCGCCAATGGAGAGAGACCTGTCGCGAACGAAGAATGATGAGACGAACGCAACCAGTGATCAGTTAGCAGAGTCGTGAGGAGAATGCAGATGGCTGATCAGAACATGAGCACGCAGGCGAATGAAGCTTCTCCGGCGCCGACGCGAACGACGCCGGATCAACTGAGACCAGACCTCCGCCTCAACCTGGGCACGCGGCGTCTGCCCCCTCTGCGACCCGCGCGTTTCCCGGACGCGGGCGCGGTTGTGCAGACTCTGACCTCTTCGACGCGCCCCCCGGGCAGCGTCGATGTCCTTCTGGTGAACCCTCCCTCCCCGGACGGCGGCATCTGGATTCGCAGCCAACACCGCGTGGGGCGACGCAGTCGCGAGAACATGATCTGGCCTCAAGTGAGCCTGGCCCAGATGGCGGCGCTGCTAGTTCCCGAATACAAGGTCGAGGTGGTGGACGCCATCGCCGCACGCATGACGTGGCCGGAGTTCGAGAAGCTGCTGGAAGAGAAGCGGCCGCGCTACTACCTGACTCAGGTGACGGCGCCGACCTTGCGCAACGACATGTACGGCGTCTTCCTGGCCAAGTCCTTAGGAGCGCGCACGATGGCTTTCGGCACGCACGTGACGCCGATGACCCTGGAGACGATGCGCCCCTTCCCGGTGTTGGATTTCGTGCTGCGCGGCGAGCCAGAGATGACCTTGCGCGAGCTGCTCGACACCCTGGAAGGCAAGGCGCCCAGCGACCCGCGCGTGGCCAAGATGCTGCGCGAGACGCGCCTCGATCTGCCGTTGCCGGAGAACGGCAACCGCCTGGCGACGATCGCGGGCCTGGCCTGGCGGGAAGGCCAGGAGATCATCCTCAACCCCGATCGCCCGTTCATCCCCGACCTCAACGACCTGCCCATCCCTTTGCACGAGCTGCTGCCATTGGACAAGCAGCGCATGCCGATGATCCGCGGGCCGTTCACGTTCATCGTCACCAGCCGCGGCTGCCCCGCTGGGTGCAAATACTGCATCAAGCACGTCTCCTATCAGAACAGCGTGCGCCTGCGCTCGCCCGAGAACATCCTGGCCGAGCTGCAGCGGCTCAGCGAGCTGGGCATTCACAACATCCACATGTACGCTGACCTCTTCACCGTCAATCGTGAACAGGTGGTGGGGCTGTGCCGATTGATCACCGAATCGGGGCTGAAGGTGCGCTGGACGTGCAACAGCCGCGTAGACTACGTCGACGAGGAGATGCTGACGCTGATGGGGAAGGCGGGCTGCTGGCTGATCTCCTGGGGGATCGAGAGCGCCAACGAGCAGATCTTGAAACGCGCCCACAAGGGCTATCGCAAGGAGCAGGCGTTCAAGGCGTTGCAATGGGCGCGCGCAGCGGGCATCAAGAACTGGGGATACTTCATCATCGGCCTGCCAGGCGAGACGGAGGAGACGATCCAGGAGACGATCGCCTACGCCAAGCAATTGCCGCTGGACATCGCCCTGTTCCACATCGCCGCGCCCTACCCCGGAACCCCCTTCTTCTATGAGGTTGTGGAGAACAACTGGTTCCGCCCTGGGACGAAATGGGAAGAGGTGGACATGGATCAATCGACGGTGCTCGACTATGCCGATCTGCCCGCGGAGCGCCTGGAATACTGGCAGAAACGGGCGACGCGCGAGTGGTCGCTGCGGCCTGGCCCGATCTGGACCTTCCTCAAGGGGCTGAACTCCTGGGAAGGGTTCAAGAGCGCAGTGAGCGTGGGGGTGCAGACCCTCAACTTCATTCGCAGTTGACGGCGACCTCACGCAAGGGCGGATCCCCTGTTGACGTCCTGCTGGCGCTGTTCATGCTGTCGGCGCTGGCGGGCGCGGCGATCGCCGCTGACGGCGCCGCCGCCTGGCGCAAGTTCGGCCTGATCGCGGGCGGCGTCATCGTCTACTACGCGTTGGCGCATCTGCCGGAGGCGATCGCTTCCGCCCTGGGCGGGCGCCGCGTGTCGCGCAGCGCGCCCTGGCGCTATCCAGGCCCAGCGCGAGGGTCGTCGACGGCTGGCCTCGCAGCTTCAGCCGGCGATTCGCTGTCGGCAACCCGATCGCTCCAAGGCTGGGGGGCGGAGGCCTTTTCCCAACGCGGGATGCGCCCGACGATCGCAGACGAGCCGGCTTCCTTGCGCTGGCTTCTGGCCGGGCTGCCTGCGCTGATCGCGATCTATCTGCTGACGACGGCGGGCTGGGGCGCATGGCAGGGGGAGCAGTCGCGGGCGCTGGCCTACACGATCCACCCCAACGCCGCAGGAGGCATGATCGCTGGCCTGTTGCCGTTGCAGATCGCAGCGCTGTTCAGCGGCGCGCGCACGCGACGGCGACTGGCTCTGGGAGCAGCGTTGCTTGGGACGGCGGGGCTGGGGCTGCTGGGGAGCGCGACGCGCGGGGCCTGGCTGGCTTTGGCCCTGGCGCTGAGCGGGTGGGGATGGCGGCGGTTGTTGGGCGGACGCGCGCGCTGGATCGCGACGCTGGCGGCGGGGAGCGCGCTGCTCGCTGCGGCAGCGTTGGCGACGCCCCTGGGAGCGCGTTTCGTCGAGGGCCTGGGGGGGCGACCAGCCCTGTGGCGCAACAGCCTCGACCTCGGGCGAGACTATCTCTTCTCGGGGCTGGGGCTGGCCGGCTTCGAGATGGCCTATTCGACCTACGCCCTGCTCGTGCACGTGGGGTTTCTGACGCACGCTCACAACCTGTTTCTTGACATTTGGCTGGAGCAGGGGATGCTTGGGGCGATCGCCTGGGTTGGGTTGCTCGGCGCGGCCTCGCGCCTGGCCAGCCAGCAGAACGTCTGGCGAGGGCCAGCGCTGGCGGCGTTGGCGACGATCGCCCTGCACGGGTTGGTGGACGATGCCTTCTATGGCTACGACGGCCGCGGCGCCTTGTTCTTGTTCGCGCCGTTGGCGGTCCTGACCCGCGGAGCGCGATTGGCCAACGGCAACGAGGCCTCTGGATCAGGAAGCAATGTCGTTCGCACGCTGGGCGCGCTGGGGATCGCGCTGGGGTTGACTGCGCTGTTGTCGCCTGCGGCGCGCGCGACAGCGCAGGCGAACCTTGGGGCTGTGCTCCAGACGCGAGCCGAGCTGAGCGTCTATCAATGGCCGACGTGGCCTTTGCAGGATGCGCTGCGTCGTTCGCCGCAGGTTGATCTGGCGCCAGCGATCGCCCGCTACCAGGCGGCCCTGGCGCTCGATCCGGGCAATGCGACGGCCAATCGACGACTGGGACAGATCGAGCTGGCGCGCGGCGAGGAAGCGGCGGCGCGTCAGCACCTTGAGGCGGCGTACGCGGCGGCGCCGGAACAACGGGCCACGCGCCAGCTCCTCGGCGAAAGCTATGCGATCGCTGGCGACGTGGAGCGGGCGGCCGAGCTGTGGCGCACGGTCGATGTCAGCCAGCAGCAACTGGAGTTGCGACGATGGTGGTACGAACACATCGGAGAAGAGGAGCGCGCGCATTGGATTCAGCGAGCAGCGCGGCAAGCAGCCGCAGACCTGGCAGATGGGAGCAATTGATGGGCAGCGAGCAATTCCTATCGACCCTCTTGTTGATCGGCCTCTCGGTGACGACCAGCGTCCTGGGACAGACGGCGATCAAAGTGAGCGTGAGCCAGCCCCATTCGCAGAACATGCTCACCACGGGGCCGTTGGCGGTCGTGCAGTTGATCCTGCAATCGCCGTTGGTGCTGGTGGGGCTGGCGTTGTACGGCGTCGGCGCGCTGGCCTGGATCGTCGTGTTGTCTCGCTGGGACCTGAGCTACGCTTACCCGTTCCTGGCGCTCAATTTCGTGCTGATCGCCCTCGTCTCGCGGCTGGTGCTGGGAGAAAGCATCCCCCTGATCCGCTGGGCGGGGATCGCTTTCATCTGCGCGGGGATCGTGCTGATCTCGCGCGGCGGGGCATCGTGAGCGCGTCCGATCTTGTGAGGTGAGAGGCATGCAGAACGTCGAAGAGCTGGTGCGCCAGTACATCGCGCAGAACATCCTGTTCAGCAACAACGGCTACCCGTACGCCGACGACGCGTCGTTCCTCGATGAGGGGATCATCGATTCGATGAACGTGCTCGAGCTGGTGGCCTTCGTCGAGGAGAAGTTTGGGATCACGGTGCAAGACCAGGACATCGTGCCGGACAACTTCGATTCCGTGAGCAAGCTGGCGGCCTACGTGCGCCGGCAAGCGGCAGGATAAGGTCCTCCCCTATCCCCTACGCACCGCGGCTCCCGCTGAGCATCGCCGGACGCCCGCGGCAGAGGAGGGATCGTCCCACCAGTTTCCCGGCAGGAGCGATAACGTGCTTGTACACGATTTTCTGGAGAGAAGCGCTGACCGCCTGCCCGACAAAGTGGCGCTGATGTGTGATGGACAGCGCCTGACCTACGCCGAGATCGAGGCGCGCGCCAATCGGCTGGCGCACGCGCTCAAGGCGCGCGGGGTGAGCCGCGGCGAGCGCGTGGCGCTCTTTCTGCCCAACAGCGTCGAACTGGTCGTCGGCATCTTCGCGGCGCTCAAGGCGGGAGGGGTCTTCGTCGTCATCAACCCGACCACCAAACACAACAAGCTGGCCTACATCCTGAACGACTGCGCGGCCAGCGCGCTGCTCCTGCCCGGTCGTCAGCTCGCCCTGGCGCGTCAGCTCGCCGAGGAGGCGCCCTCCCTCAAGGCGATCATCGCCGTCGGGTTGACAGACGATGACGGCTCGATCGTCAGTTATGAGGCGATCCAGACCAGCTTCCCCGACGCGCGCCCGCCGCATGTCAACATCGACCTCGATCTGGCCTGCCTGATCTACACCTCGGGCAGCACCGGCGACCCGAAAGGGGTGATGTCGGACCACAGCAACGTGGTCTTCGCGGCCAGTTCGATCATCGAGTATCTGCGCAACGTCGAGGACGACATCATCATCGGCATGTTGCCCCTCTCCTTCGACTATGGGCTGTATCAGCTCCTGATGGCGTTCAAGTTCGGAGGGACGCTCGTCCTGGAGAAGGGGTTCGCTTATCCGGCGGCCATCCTGCGGCGCGTGGAGGAGGAGCGGGTGACGGGGTTCCCGGGCGTGCCCACGGTCTATGCCGTGCTCTTGCAGATGGACCTCAGCCCCTACGACCTGTCGAGCATCCGCTATCTGACCAACACGGCCGCCGCCCTGCCGCCCAGCCATATTTTGCGCCTGCGCGAGAAATTTCCCTGGGCCAGGTTGTATTCGATGTACGGGTTGACCGAGACCAAACGCACCCTGTACCTGCCGCCGGAGGAATTGGAGAGGCGTCCGGGGTCGGTGGGGATCGCCATCCCGGGGACCGAAGTCTGGCTGGTGGACGAAGAGGGGCGACGGCTGGGGCCGGGGGATACGGGAGAACTGGTGGTGCGTGGGCGGCACGTCATGCGCGGCTATTGGAACGCACCGGAAGCGACCGCCGCGCGCTTCCGGCCAGGGCCGCTGCCGGGGGAGCGCGTCTGCTATACGGGGGACCTCTTCCGCATGGATGAGGATGGCTTCCTCTACTTTGTGGCGCGCAAAGACGATATCATCAAAAGTCGCGGCGAGAAAGTGGCGCCCAAAGAGGTCGAGAACGTCCTCTACGAGCTGCCCGGCGTGGTCGAGGCCGCTGTGATCGGCGTCCCCGATGACCTGCTGGGACAGGCGGTCAAAGCCTTCCTCGTCGTTAAAGGCGAGCCGTTGAGCGAGGCGCGGGTGTTGGCGCACTGCAAAGCCCACCTTGAGGACTTCATGGTGCCCAAATACGTCGAGTTTGTGGCGGAACTGCCCAAAACCACATCGGGGAAGATCAAGAAGACCGATCTGAAGTGAGGCGTGACCCGGGTCGCGCGGCTTTGGCCGCGAGGGGCGCGCCGGATAGCGCCTCAGGTTCGCCATGAATGGAGCGCCGGACGGGGCGATGAGATCTCGACGCAGAGGACGCTCCTGCCAGGAACAGGTGAGATATGTGCGGGATTGTAGGGGTCCTTAATTTACAGGAGCGACCGCCGGTTACTGCGGCGACGTTGCGGCAAATGCTGGGCATGATCCGCCATCGGGGGCCGGACGAGTTCGGCATCTATCGCGACGCGAACGCAGGGCTGGGCAGCGCGCGCCTGAGCATCATCGATCTCAGCGGCGGCCAGCAGCCGATCGCCAACGAAGACGAGACGCTGTGGATCGTCTTCAACGGCGAGATCTTCAACTACATCGAGCTGCGTCCCGACCTGGAGGCGCGCGGGCATCGCTTCCGCACGCAGTGCGATACCGAGATCATCCTCCATCTGTATGAAGAGTATGGCCCCGACTGCCTGCGCTTCCTCAATGGCCAGTTCACCATCGCCATCTGGGACGCGCGCCAGCGCAGCCTGTTTCTGGCGCGCGACCGCGTGGGCGTTCGTCCCCTGTTCTACACGATCCAGGATGGGCGCCTGATCTTCGGCTCCGAGATCAAGGCGATCCTGGCGCATCCTGGCGTGCGCGCCGAGATCGACCCGGTCGCGCTGGAGCAGATCTTCACCTTCTGGAGTCCCCTCTCGCCGCGCAGCGCGTTCGCAGGCATCCAGGACGTGCCGCCTGCGCATTACCTGATCGTGCGCGAGGGGCGGATCACGCTGGCCTCCTATTGGGCGCTCGACTTCACGGCGGAGCGCGTGGGACAACGGCCGGCCGCGGAGTACCTGGAGGAGTTCGAGGCGCTGTTGATCGACGCCACGCGCATTCGCCTGCGCGCCGATGTGCCTGTGGGCGCCTACCTGAGCGGCGGTCTCGATTCATCGACGACGACGGCAGTGATCCGCAACTACACGCACAACCGCCTGGACACCTTCTCGATCGCCTTCGTCGACGCTGAGTTCGACGAGAGCGCTTTCCAGAAGGAGATGGCACGCTTCCTGGGCACCGATCACCACGTCGTCACCTGCACGCACGAGGACATCGGCCGCGTCTTTCCCGATGTGATCTGGCACACCGAGACGCCCATCCTGCGCACCTCGCCGGCGCCGATGTACCTGCTCTCTCAACTGGTGCGCGATCACGGCTTCAAGGTGGTGATCACGGGCGAAGGGGCGGACGAATTTCTGGCCGGCTATGACATCTTCAAAGAGATGAAGATCCGCCGTTTCTGGGCGAGGCAGCCCCAATCGCAGATGCGGCCGCTGCTTCTGCGCACCCTCTACCCGGACATCGAGCGGGTGAGCCGGAGCGGCGACGCCTTCCTGGCCGCCTTCTTCGGCAAAGGGCTGAGCGATACGGCTTCTCCCTTCTATTCGCACATGTTGCGCTGGACGAACACGGCGCGCGCGCGGCGGTTCCTGGCGATCAACGCCCATCCCATCGAGGACCATATCGGCCAGATCCCTTTGCCGGCGGCGTTCGCGCGCTGGTCACACCTGGGTCAGGCGCAATATCTGGAGGTCACGACCTTCCTGTCGCAATATCTGTTGTCTGCGCAGGGAGATCGGCCAGCGATGGCGCACTCCGTGGAAGGGCGGTTCCCCTTCCTCGACTATCGCGTGATCGAGTTCGCGAACCGGCTACCTCCCGAGCTGAAATTGCGGCGGCTGACCGAGAAGTGGCTGCTCAAGCAACTGGGGCGCAAGCTGGTGCCCAGCGCCATCTGGCAACGCCCCAAGCGGCCGTATCGGGCGCCGATCCACCGCAGCTTCTTCGGGCTGCAGCGGCCGGGGTACGTGCGCGAGCTGCTGGCCGAGCCAGCGCTGGCGCGCAGCGGCCTGTTCAATGCGACGGCGGCCAGCCAACTGGCGCGCAAGGCCGAGAGCGGCGCGCGCCTGAGCGAGGTCGAGGACATGGCGCTGGTGGGCATCCTCTCGACGCAGCTCGTCTACCAGCAGTTCTGTCAGGGATTTGCGCTGGCGCCAGCCGTCGGCGATGGGGATCGCATCAAGGTCATAGAGAGGATCTAGCGAGATGGCGGAGAGCAGGCAGCCGTTCGACCGGCGCGCATTGGAACTGGACGTCGAAGCGGAGATCGCGCGGCTCACGGAGGCGTTACGCGCAGCGGTGTTCCATACCCTGCATCGGCAGGGCGGGGTGGTCGGCATCAGCGGCGGGATCGATTCATCGGTGGTGCTGGCGCTCAGCGCGCGCGCGTTGGGGGCAGACCGCGTGATCGGCGTGTTATTGCCTGAGGGCGAGTCCAGCCCGGAGAGCGTCCGCCTGGCGCACCTGGTCGCCGACCGCTACGGCGTGCGCACGGTGACGGAGGACATCACCGCGGCGCTGGAGGGGGCCGGCTGCTACCAGCGACGCGACGAGGCCATCCGGCGTCTCTTCCCCGAGTTCGGCCCAGGGTGGAAATCGAAGATCGTGTTGCCAGGCGACCTGCTGGAGCGCGAGACCCTCAACGTCTTCTCGCTCACTGTGACCAGTCCGACGGGGGAGGAGTTCACCAAACGGCTGCCCCCGCGCGAATATTACCAGATCGTGGCGGCGTCGAATTTCAAGCAACGCACGCGCATGGCGATGTTGTACTACCACGCCGAGCTGCGCAACTACGCCGTGATTGGGACGGCCAACCGCAACGAGCACGATCAGGGGTTCTTCGTCAAGCACGGCGATGGCGGCGTCGACGTCGCGCCGATCCAGCATCTGTTCAAGACCCAGGTCTACCAACTGGCGCGCGCGCTGGGGATCCCTGAGGAGATCCAAGAACGCACGCCGACTTCGGACACGTATAGCGCGGGCAGCAGCCAGGAGGAGTTCTTCTTCCGCGTGCCTTTCGCCATCCTGGACGTGGTGTGGCTGGGACATGAGCGAGGGGCGCCCGCAGCGGAGATCGCGGCGACGCTCGGGTTGACGACCGAGCAGGTGGAGCGGGTGATCGCCGACATCGAGCGCAAGCAGCGGACGACCGCCTATCTGCGCATGGCGCCGATCACATGCGAGGGCGCGTAGGATGCAACGGCAGTTTCCGGCGCTGCGCGGCCTGGCGACGATCCTGGTGGCCCTCAATCATGCCATCGTCGTGGGGACAGTGATCCCGCGCGACTGGGGGTATCCGGCGGTGGAAGGATGGGCGGCGATGCTGCTGACGGCCTTGCAGGCGTTGGGCAGCGCCTTCGCGGTGCCGACCTTCCTGTTCATCTCGGGCTGTTTCCTGGCCTATGCGGCGCGCCCGAAACTATCCTACAGGGTGGTCGGCTCAGGCGTGCGGCTGATCCTCTGGCCCTATCTGATCTGGTCGCTCCTCTTCTATCTTCTGGTCTACGTGGGCCGCGGCGAGCAATACAGCCTTGTGGGCTATCTCAAGAACCTGCTGGTCGGCTATCCCTTCAACTTCGTGCCGCTGATCCTCTTCTTCTACCTGGTCGCGCCTGCGTTGATTGCGCTGGGTCGCCGCTTCGGCTGGTTGCTGCTGGGAGCGATCGGGGTCTATCAGCTTTTCCTGCTTAATCTGGCCTACCCCGGCATCTTAGGGGTTCGCTTCCCTGCCGGGCTGCGCGCGCTCATACCGCCCGTGCTGGGCGGGACGCTCGCGACGTGGGGCGTTTACTTCCCGGCGGGGATGATCTTCTATCTGAACGCGCCCCGTATCGCCGCGCGGCTGGCGCCTCACCGACGCTGGCTGGCGCTCGCGACCGTGGCCGTGTTCGCGCTCGGCTTTATCCCGCAGTTCGAACTGGCGCGCCATCTGGCGGCGATCCCCTTCTTGGGGCTGGGCATCGCCCTGACGCGCGAGGCGATCCCGGCGGCGCGCCGGCTGGAGGCGATCGGCAAAGGAGCGTACGGGGTCTATCTGAGCAATCTATCGGTCATCTACGCCAGCCTGCTGCTCATCCGCGCCATGGCGCCGGGGCTGATCGGCTGGTGGGCGGCGTTGCTGCCGATCCTCTTCGCGCTGGCGTTGTTGGCGCCGCTGGGGCTGTTGAACGCCCTGGGACGATCGCCCATGCGGGGCGCGGCACGCTATCTTTTCGGATGAGAGCTTCGATCAGGTGAGTCCAATGAGTTGGAAGGCTTTGTGGATCATGGGAGTGATGTGGATCGCCGTCGCCTGTCTGCCCACGCTGCGCGCGCAGCCGAGCGTCCAATCGGCGACGCCGACGCGCAGCGTGTATCTCCCCCTGGCCAATGCGCCGGGCGACGCGACAGCCACTGCGACCGCGACAGCGACCGCGACAGCGACCGCGACAGCCACTGCGACCATCCCTACGCCACCGACTGCGACCCCGACAGCGCTGCCGACGTCGCTTCCCGGCGCGGCGATCGTCGTCGATCACACGAGCGTCGATCTGTTCGATCGCATCCCCGATCAGTATGTAGCGGCCGCGCGCGCGCTGCGCATGGTGTTCATGGATCGTTCGGTGGGCCAGAACACGAGCGAGGCGCTCGATTGCCTGGCAGTGGCCAACTGGTACGATTCGCCAGCGTCGTGTCGGCGCGACTACGACGGCAACGGGGCCGTGCGCACCTTCACGCGCCGCGACTATGAGAGCAATCAGGTCCCGGCGCGCATCCTGTTCGATCCACGCGGCGGCGCCTTCAGCCGGGCCAACTGGGTATTCGAGCTTTTCGCCGACGACTGGCAAAAGATGACGCGCGACTTCATCGCCCTGCTCGATAGCGGCGCCCTGCCAGGCAGCTATGATGTCTACGCGTTTCAGTTCAGCTACCTGAACGTCGAGCCGGGCAGCACGATCGCCGATCAGCCCGGGGGCTTCTTCGCCGACAACCCCGGCGACGCGAACGACGTCTACGATATGGAACGACGTCTGGCGCGTCGCCCGGATCGCGTCTTCGTCTACTGGACGACCAGCCTGGCGCGGGGGATCGGCAGCGAGGAGGCGACGCGGTTCAACGAGCAGATGCGCCAGTTCGCGCGCGCCAACGGCAAGGTCCTGTTCGATTTCGCGGACATCGAGGCGCACGACGACCGCGGCGTCCCCTGTTACGACAATCGCGATGGGGTCGCGTATTGCACGCCAGCCGGCCAGTGCGAGAACTACCCCGACGACGGCGTCAGCTGGCCAGCGATCTGCCAGGATTACACGACGGAGACGGACGGCGGCCACCTGGGCAGCGTCTCGGCGGGCAAGATCCGCGTGGCGAAGGGGTTATGGGTCCTGATGGCGCGCCTGGCCGGCTGGGATGGGAACTGAACGAGGGATGAGAAGCCCCGCGCGCTCTGCGATGAACATGGAGAAAGTAAAAGGAAGCGCGAGGTCCCGCGGTTTCGCGAGGGACTATCTCGTTTCCTCTGCTCGCGTGTTGGTGTTGATCGGCCTATGGCTGCTGAGCGCGGTCGGTGCGGCCGCGCAGGCGCCGGGCAGCGTGACCGCCTGCAGCGCGCCGGTCAACCTCTCGAATTCGCCGGGCTACGCCTCCGTCGATCCGATCCTCCTCGCCGATCCCAGCGGCCGCGCCCATCTCTTCTGGGCGGAGCGCGCCACCGGCAAGCCGAACGCGATCCCCAACGTCCCCGACACCATGATGTACGCGGCCTGGGACGGCCGGGAATGGTCGCAACCGATCGACATCTTCATCTCGCCGCCGCAGATCTTCAACAAACGCATCGCCGGGATGCGCGCTGTGCTCGACGAAGAGGGGATGATTCATCTGATCTGGATCGGTCCTGACAACAGCTTCTACTACAGCGCGGCCCCCGCGTTGGCGGCCGGTTCGGCCAATGCCTGGCGGCCCGCGATGCTGCTGGCGGACGACCAGACGGGGACTCAATATTCGGCGGCGATCGCCTATCAGCCGCCGCAGACGCTGCACGTCATCTACGGGCGCAGTCCGGAAGGAGACAATCGCAGCGTCGTGTACATTCGCTCGACCGATGGGGGCCTGAACTGGAGCGCTCCGATCGATCTGTATGTGACGTGGAGTCCGCAGCGCGGGGCCAGCAACATACGCTTGCTCTTCGAGCCGCCGGCCAAACTCTACGCGACGTGGACGGAATGGGACGAGAGCGGCAACGGCCAGGCGATCTACTTCGTGCGTTCGCTGGACGGCGGCCTCACCTGGGACAAGCCTGTCTTGCTCGACGAGCGACGGGGGGACGAATACGAGCGCGACTGGACCAACCTGGCGGTGCTCGCGAAGGGGCAATTGGTCGCTCTGTGGGAGGGGGGATTCCGCGCCTACCCGCAGGCGCAGTACTCGTATGATGACGGCGCAACCTGGAGTCCGCCGATCGACACGTTCCGCTGGCTGATCGCCGACAACGGGTTCGCCGAGTTCGCCAGGGACAGCCAGGATCGGCTGCACGTCTTCCTCTCGCGCCGCATTCGCGAGGGCAACGAGGCGCTGTGTGATCGCTTCCCGGGCTGCGCGGCGGCGCCGACCTCCAACACGCTGTGGCATAGCGTCTGGGAGGGGGGGATCAACTGGCGCGAGCCGTTGCCGTTCGCCGGGTTTCACGACTCGAACTTCACCGCCGCCGCCATTGTCGGCGGCAACCAGCTCGCCGTCGCCTGGTTCAACTACACGGCCCTGGAGGTCCTGGCAGCGACGTGCACGATCGCGGGCGCGCCGGCGTTAGCGCCGCGCCCCTGGCCGACGGCGACCCCTACGCCGACTGCAACGCCTACCTCGACGCCGACTGTTGCCACGTTGTCCACTGCGACTCCCTCTACCAGGATGGCGCCCGTGTCCGATCTGCCGGCGCCATCGACTGCCGGCCAGCCCGGCTACGGCGTTGCGTTTGCTGCGGGGATCGCACCTTCCTTGCTTGTGATCGGGGTCCTGCTGGCTGTTCGGTTGTCGCGACGCCGTCCCTCATAGGTCTTCATCGGGAACGCGAGGATACAAGATGTCTGTGATAGAGCATGTGGAGCATTTGCCAACGGTCGTATACACGCCTGCCTCGCAGTTGCGCGATCCACGGTCTCTCTTCGCGTCGATGTGGGGGGATCTCAAAGCCTCGCGCGAGCTGGCCTGGCGACTGTTCGTGCGCGACGTCTCGGCCCAGTATCGTCAGAGTTTGCTTGGCCTGTTTTGGGCGTTCATTCCTCCGATCGTAACGGGCCTGGTTTTCATCATCCTTCACGCCCAAGGGGTCGTCAACTTTGGAACGAGCACGGTGCCCTATCCGTTATACGTGTTGGTGGGGACGGTCTTGTGGCAGGCCTTCGCCCAGAGTCTGGGCGCGCCGTTGAAAGCGGTGGTGAACGCCAAACCCATGCTGGCGAAGATCCGTTTCCCCTATGAAGCGTTGATCGTCGCGGCCATCTATGGGGTTCTCTTAAACTTGTTGATCAGCCTGACCGTCCTGACTGCGTTGTTTTTGTTCTACCAGGTGCCTGTGACCGGGGCGCTCTTGTGGGCGCCCGTGGCGATCTTGCTGCTGGTGATGTTAGGGGTTAGCATGGGCCTGTTATTGACGCCGATCGGCCTGTTGTACACAGATGTGCCTGCGGCGCTGCCGATCATCACGCAAATCTGGTTCCTGATCACGCCGATCGTCTACACGCCGCCTCAGCGTTATCCGTTCACATTGCTGGCGGCGATGAACCCGGTCGCCCCTCTATTGCTCGGCGCACGTGACCTGATCACCCTGGGCAAGGCTCCTGATCTGGCAACTTTACTCGTTGCGGGAGCGGCGACCTCGTTCCTGTTGTTCGTCAGTTGGTTGATCTACCGGATCGCTCTGCCGATCATCATTGAGCGGATAAGCGCCTGATGTCGCAAAAATTGATCACAGTCGAAGGGGTCAGCAAAAAGTTCTGCCGTAGCCTGCGCCGCTCGCTATGGTACGGGATGCTCGATCTGGGAGCTGAGCTGTTGAGACGCGGCGGCGGACAACGTGAACTGCGCGCCGATGAGTTCTGGGCTGTACGCGATGTCTCTCTGGAATTGCAGCGCGGCGAAACGTTGGGGCTGATCGGGCACAATGGGGCAGGCAAAACGACTCTGCTGCGCATGCTTAATGGCTTGATCAAGCCGGACGCGGGCCGCATCGAGATTCGCGGCCGCATGCAGGCCCTGATCGCCCTGGGCGCCGGATTCAATCCAGTCCTGACCGGGCGCGAGAACGTCTACGTCAACGCGGCGGTCCTGGGGATCCCCAAAGCGGAGATCGATCGTCGCTTTGATGCGATCGTCGATTTCGCGGGGATCGAACGCTTCATCGACTCGCCGGTGCAAAGCTACAGTTCGGGTATGACGGTACGGCTGGGATTCGCGGTGGCTGCTCACTTAGACCCCGACATCCTGCTCGTCGACGAGGTATTGGCAGTAGGCGACCTCGCTTTCCAGGCCAAATGTCGTAAACGCATCCAGGAATTGCGCCAGTCGGGTGTAGCGTTTATTCTGGTCTCGCATAACCTGCACACAGTCAGCCATCTCTGCACGCGCACGATCGTCCTGGAGCAAGGGCGCATCTTGTTCGATGGCGAAACCGATCGCGCCATCGACATCTACCGGACGGCCTTGATGAAGGGAGCTGGCGACGACGACGCCTCCTCCCATCCTGGAACGGGAGAGATCACGATCAAGCGTCTACAAGTGCTTGCTCTCGACGATCGCGAACAAAATGAGTTCAACGTAGGCGATCCCGTCAAGCTGCGTCTACATTACCGGGTCAACCAGCCGGTGGAGGATGTGGTCATCAACATCAAGATTCGCGCGTCCGATGGCGATCAGGTGACCGGAATGCGGAGCGATAGCGACGGCGTACGGCTTCCCAGGCTCGATCGCGACGGGTACATCGATGTCCTGGTGCCTCAATTCAATTTGCTGCCGAACGTGTATACGATCGATGCGGTCCTCTTCCATGCCGACGGATTCGCCTATTACGATCGTATCAATCACCTGGCCTCTCTCAAGATCAACGGCGGATTGCAGGTCAACGGCACAGTCTATCTGCCTCACACCTGGTATACGAATGCATCGCTCGTAGAAGGGCCAGATCCCTGGCGCGCGAAAGCTCTGGAGCGCCTCGGTTGAGTGAGAAAGGGTCGCAATGCGTGTGGAGCCGATCTTTATTGTAGGGGTCCCGCGGTCGGGGACCACTTTGCTGGCCGCGATGTTAGCGGCCCACAGTCGCATGAGTTGCGGGCCAGAGACCCACTTCTTTCAGTGGTTGGCCCGGGCAGATATCGCTCAGCTTTGTCGCGCCGACTTCTGGCCAGGGGCTGCGCTCGATTTCGTGTGCGGAATGACCCATGCCAATCGCGCTGTATGCGCCAAATATGGGCTGACTCGCGACGACATCGCAACTTATCTGGAAGGCGCTCCCCCCAAGGTGGCGTCCCTGCTGGCTGCGCTCACCGAGCCATATATGGCAAAGCTAGGGAAACAACGATGGGTGGAGAAGACGCCTGATCATTTGAAATATGTTGCAGAGATGCGACGTCACTTTCCCCATTCGCCGATCGTGCGTATTGTGCGCGATCCGCGAGACGTTGCCTTGTCCCTCAAGCGTATGCCATGGGGGCCTCAGACATGGCCAGGGGGGTTGCTGTGGTGGAAACAGTTCGATGACGCCAGCGCGGCCTTCTTCGCCAGCGATCCTTTGAGTTACACCCTGCGCTATGAGGACCTGGTGCGCGCCCCTGCCGAAGAATTGCGCCAGCTCTGTCACTTTCTGGGTGAGGAGTTTGAAGAACAAATGTTAGACACCTCGACGACAGGGCGCCAGCTCAACAGTCGAGGGGTCCCTGAGAAAGCACGAGTCAGCCAGCCGATCGACGTCAGCCGCGTAGAAGTATGGAGAAATGAATTGAGTCAACGTGAGAATCAATTGGCTGAATCCCTCCTCGGCGATCGTTTACGCGCCTTCGCGTATCCAGTCGAGGGAGCGTTTCCACGTTACGCGGAGATCTATCCCCCGAGAACAGAACTGGCCCCCTATGTCGATGAGCTCACCAGATTGGCCGAAGCAGGCATCCGCTTCTGGCGGGCGTACGATCGCGAACATCCCACGGTCAAGGTGTATCTGGGCCTTCCCCATAACTGGTTCGTCGGCAACCGTCGATCACACCTGCGCGGCGCGCTCACGGTCTTACGTGATGTAGCGGTAGCAGCGATGGGTAGGAACTCCGTGTTCTGGGCTGTAGCGGACGCAGCCCCGTCACCAAGCGGGCATATTGCTTATTGGCTGACCAGGTTGTTGCGTCCTTTCGCTATGAACCGTCACGGTTTTCAGTATTCTTCGACTCAGGCAGGTGCTCGTTCATGAAAGTATCGATCGTCATCCCCTGCTACAACGAGAAGCGAACAATTGACACCATTTTGCATCGAGTTCGTGACGTCCCGCTGCCGCTCGAGCGCGAGGTCATCGTCGTCGACGATTGCTCGACCGATGGCACGCGCGATCTCCTGGCCGCCTGGCAGGGGGTGGATGGCGTCAAGGTCATCCTTCATGACGTCAACCGCGGCAAAGGGGCCGCGCTGCGCACTGGCTTCGCCCACGCCAGCGGCGACATCATCATCATCCAGGACGCTGACCTCGAATACGACCCCAACGAGTATCCCAAGCTGCTCAAGCCGATCCTCGACGGCAAGGCCGACATCGTCTACGGGTCGCGCTTCGCGGGCGGCGAGTCGCATCGCGTCCTCTATTTCTGGCACTCGCTGGGCAACCGTTTCCTGACGCTGCTCTCCAACGTCTTCACCAACCTCAACCTGACCGACATGGAAGTCTGCTACAAGGTCTTCAAGCGCGAGGTCCTCGATCGCATCGAGCTGAAGGAAGATCGCTTCGGCTTCGAGCCAGAGTTCACCGCCAAGATCGCGCGCTTGGGCTGCGCCATCTACGAGGTCGGCGTCTCCTACTACGGGCGGACGTACGAAGAGGGGAAGAAGATCAACTGGAAAGACGGGTTGCGGGCCATCTACGTGATCCTGAAATACGGGCTGTTGCGAAGGAGATGAGACGGCCGTCGTTGCCGGTCCTGGCCATCGCTGCCAGCGTGGCGATCCTGGGCGCGTTCCTGCTGTGGCTGGCCACGCCGTGGGGAATCGGCCTCTCCCCCGATTCCGCCGCCTACCTGGGGGCGGCCCGCAACCTCCTGGCCGGGCGCGGCTTGACGCTCGCCGGCCTCGCGGGCGATCTCCCCTTTACCCATTATCCTCCTCTCTATCCGGCGTTGCTGGCGCTGGCGGGGCTGCCGACTGGAGATCCTGTGAGGGGGGCGCGCGCGTTGCATGCGCTGCTGTGGGCGGCCAACCTGTTTTTGATTGCGAGGTCGCTGGCGCAAGGGGCGCGCCTTGCAGCCTGGGCTTCCATGGCCGGAGCGTTGCTCGCCCTCACGGCGCCAGCGCTCGTCGAAATCCACCTGATGGCCTGGAGCGAACCTGCCTTCCTGACCTGCGTCCTCCTCGGCTGCCTCCTGCTGGCAAGCTACCTCGACTCGCCGCGCTGGGTCTTCCTGCTCGCGGCCGCCCTGGCGACCAGCCTGGCCTTGCTCACGCGCTACGCTGGCGCGGCCCTGGTGGGCGCAGGAGGACTGAGCCTGCTGTTTCTGGATCGGCGCCGCTGGCTGCGCCGCCTGGGCGCGAGCGCGGCCTTCGCGCTGATCAGCATCCTGCCGCTCGCTGTGTGGACGTTGTACACCCTGACCACGGCGGGGCACGCCTCCAGCCGCGAGCTGGCCTTCCACCCGATCGGGCGTGAACAATTCGGCCAGGCGCTGAACACGATCGCTGGCTGGTTGCTGATCCCCAACGCGGCGCCGACAGCCATCAAATTGGGCGCGCTGATCGCGGCCAGCGCAGCGCTCGTCGGCGTCTGGGTGAAGGCGCAGGCGTTGCCCACCCTCGTGAAGGTGTTGAGTCTGTTCATCATCGTCTACCTGGCGTTCCTGACCCTCTCGCTCTCGTTCTTCGACGCCAACACGCCGCTCGACAACCGCATCCTGTCGCCGCTCTATGCGGCGGGATTGATCGTCGCGTTGTCGACGTTAGGCGTCCCCATCCGGCGCGGCGCGCCAGCGCTCGCGGCCCTGAGCGCCGCGGTGGTCCTGGCCGCAGCCTCTGGCGCGCCGAGCGTGCGTCTGTTCAGCGCCAGCTATGCCGAAGGATTGGGCTTCAACAGCGTCTTCTGGCGCGCTTCGCCGACGCTGGCGCAGGTCAGGGATCTGCCCGCGGGGATCTCCATCTATGCCAACGCGCCGGAGGCGATCGCGATCCACACCGGCCGCGCGGCGGCCCGCATCCCGCGCCGCGAGGATGCTACCACCCGGCGCGCGAATCCTCTGTTCGCAGCCGAGATGGCGACGATGCGCTCCTTTGTGATAGACCAGCACGGCGTGGTGGTCTACTTCACGAGGATTGAACGACGCGCCCCTCCGACCGAAGAGGAGATCCGCGATCTCCTCTCGTTACACGTCCTCGTCGTTACAAGCGACGGGCGCATCTATGGCCGCGACGGCCCATGAAGATCTCACGTGAAGACGCGAAGGATAGGAGTGATCGTCTGCCATGTCGACCGTCAGCGTGATCATCCCCGCCTACAATCAGGGGCATTACCTGGGCGAGGCCGTGCGCAGCGTCCTGGCGCAGACCTACACAGACTTCGAGGTCATCATCGTCGACGACGGCTCCACCGACTCCACGCGTCGCGTGGCGCATAGCTTCAGCGACCCGCGCCTCCGCTATCATTATCAGGAGAACCGCGGCCTGTCGGCGGCGCGCAACACCGGCATCCGGCTGACGGACGCTCCCTACGTGTCTTTCCTCGACTCCGATGACCAGTTCCTGCCCGAGAAGCTGAGCCTGCTGGTCGAGGTCCTGGACAGCCAGCCAGAGATCGGCTTCGTGGCCGGCCAGGCGCTGCTCATCGACGAAAAGGGGCGACGGCTGGGCAAAGCCTTCACCACGCCGCCGCCGCCCGACGGCGCCCAGCTCCTTCTCGGCAACCCCCTGCACGTGGGCAGCGTCCTCCTGCGTCGCGGCTGGCTGGAGCGGGTGGGGGTGTTCGATGAGCGCCTGCGTTCCTACGAGGATTGGGACCTGTGGCTGCGCCTGGCGCGAGCCGGCTGTCGCATGGGATGGGTCCCACAACCCGTCTCACTCTACCGGTTTCACACGGGGCAGATGATCCGCGACGGGTCTCGAATGACAGCCTCTACATTCGCTGTGCTCGAGAAGGTGTATGCGTCGCCCGATCTGCCGGAGAGCTGGCGATGCCTGCGCGCCCAGGCGTACAGCAGCGCCTACCTGCGCGCCGCCGCGCAGGCCTACCATGCGCAGGCCTTCGAGCAGGCGGTGGCCGCGCTGAGGGAGGCGATACGCCTCGATCCGACCTTGTGCGCCGACGACGGGGCCGCGCTGGCCGCGCGCCTGGCCGCCTGGGCCGACGATCCGCGCGCGCGCGATCCGCTGGCGTATCTGGAGACCATCTACGATCATCTGCCGGAAGATCTGCCGGCGCTGCGCCGCCGCCGCGCCCCCGACCTGGCGCGCGCCGCGTTGCGCCTGGCCTTCGACGCCCACGCGCGCGGTGACCTTGTCGCCGCCAGGGCCGCGTTGCGCCGCGCCCTCCGCTATCAACCAGGCGCCCTCGCCAACCGGGGCGTCCTTTCGATCTTCATGCGTTCCTTGCTGGCTAAGAGGAGGTTCTGATCCCCATGCCCCCTGTCGTTCTCCGTCCTCAGGTGAAGCTGTTCGTAATCTTGTTCGTCGAGCGGTCGGGCAGCACGTTTCTACGATCCGCGTTGCACTCCCATCCTGAGATCGTCTCGCTGGGAGAAGAGTTCGCCGTGCTCAAGGACAAAGGCCACGGCGCAGCCGAACAGATGGCCTGGGCGCGCCAGTTCTGGAACCCGCCGCTGATCGGCGCCAAACGGGCGCTGGGGTTCAAGACCAAGATCATGGACATCCTCGATCCCGACGGGTTCGCGCAACTCCTCCATGAGAAACGCTGTCGCGTCATCCAATTGCATCGGCGCAACACGGTGAAAGCGGCCATTTCGACGATCAACGCCCGGCGGCTGCACGAGGTCTCCGGCACATGGAATCTCCTCAAGGAGTCGGACCGCCAACCGCCGACGGTCATCGATCCCGAGGAGCTGGATCGCCTCTTGCGGCTGCGCGAGCAATGGGACCGCGACCTGGAGGCCTACGCGGCGCGGCTCAACCTGCCCAGGTTGGCCCTGACCTACGAAGAGCTGCTGCTCGACGAGAACGCCTTCCTGGAGCGCGTCTTCAAGTTTCTGGAGGTCAAGCCGGGGCCAGTGCGCCCGCGCACCCTCAAGAACACATCCGACAACCTGCGCGAGGCGATCCTCAACTTCGAGGAATTGCGCGCCCGCTACGCGCACACCCGCTACGCGCCGATGTTCGATGAGGTGCTGGCATGACCGCAGGGAGCGCACAGACATGCCTGGCCTGATCGGTTTCGTCGCCTCTCCTGCCGCTCCTGCGCCCGAACGGTTGCTGGCCAGCATGGCGCGCGCCCTGGAAAGCGAAGATCGCTTCCAGGTCGACCTTCACCAGGAGGCGACATGGGGCCTGGGACGCGTCAGCCTGGGCATCCTCAACCCGCAGCCTCAGCCGATCTGGGACGCCGGGCGCGATCTCGGCATCGTGATGGAAGGGGAACTGTACGACGCGGGCGAGCTGCGGCGCGGTCGCCAGCTTGCCACGGGCAGCGACGCTGAGCTTGTGCTCCAGCTCTACGCCGAACGAGGCGAGGCATGCGCCTGCCAGCTCAACGGCGCTTTCACGGCGGCCATCTGGGACCGGCGCGCCCAGAAGTTGACCGTGATCAACGACCGCCTGGGGCTGTATCCTCTCTATTACGCGCAGGTGGATGGACGCCTGCTGTTCGCCTCTGGGGTGCGCGCCCTCCTCGCCGATCCCGCGCTGCCGCGCGCCACCGATCCCATCGCCATCGCCCAGTTCCTGACCTTCGACCACGCGCTCGACGATCGCACCCTGCTGGCTGCCGTGCGTCTGCTGCCCCAGGCGTCGATCCTCACCTTCCAGGATGGCCAGCTCACGATCCGTCCCTACTGGCGCGTGCAGTACAGCCGCGCCTATCCTCTTCAGGACGAAGAGGCCTGGATGGATCAGTTGATGGCCCATCTGCGCCGCGCCGTCGCCCGCCAGGTCGCCGACGACCGGCCGGCGGGGCTGTTGCTGAGCGGCGGCCTCGACTCGCGCGTCATCCTGGCGCTGCTGGCCGAGACAAGGCTGCGCGGTCGGTTACACACGTTCACCTGGGGCATCCCTGGTTGTGACGACGCCCGCTTTGCGCGTGAGCTGGCGGAGCTGGCGGGCGCTCAGCATCACTTCTTCGAGTTGAAGCCCGATTGGCTGATCCACAAAGCCGCTGAGGCGGTGCGCCTCACCGATGGCCTGGGCAACGTCGTCAATCTCCACGCCTACGCCACGCTGGAAGAGGAGGCCGCGCACGCTCAGATCCTCTACAAGGGGTTCCTGGGCGACGCCATGATGGGCTTCGGCCTGCGCTACCAGTTTTGGGGCGAATACGACGAAGCGACCTGGGAGCAGGCGCATCTCCAGGTCCACCGCGACCAGGGGGTGATCACCTTCGATCCGCGAGCGCCCGATGGACATGCCTGGCTCTTCAGCCCCGAGTTCCAGCGCCAGGTCGGCGACGGCGTGATGACAGCCTACCGCGCCGGGATGCGCGCCGCGCGATCGGAGCTGCTGGCCGATCAGCGCTGCTACTTCGATCTGACGCAGCGCGTGCCGCGCATGACGATCAACGGCGTCGAGGTCGCGCGCAGCCGCGTCGCTGTCCGTCTCCCCTTCGCCGACAACGATCTGGTCGCGTTCACCTTCACGGTGCCGCCGGGATTGCGCTACGAGCGGCGTCTGATCAAACGCGCCTTCGCGCGCGCGTACCCCGCCCTGGCCAAAGTGCCTGTGACCGAGACCGGCCTGCCGTTGATCGCCTGCGCCCGCGACCTGTGGCTGCGCGCGGCGCGCCTGGCGCAGTGGCAACTCGACGCGCGCGGCGTCCGCTGGCCAGCGGTCGCGCGAGCCAGGCCGTACAAGGATTACGCCAACTGGTTTCGCGGGGTGTTGCGCCCCTGGTTGGAAGAGCTGTTGCTCTCGGAACGCGCCCTGGCGCGCGGCTATTTTCGTCCGGAGGCGGTGCGCCAGTTGGTCGCCGAGCACATGACGGGGGCCAATCATACCGTGCGCCTGGGCGCGCTGCTCACGATCGAGCTGTGGCATCGGCAATTGGAAGACGCCAGGGCGTTCGCCCGCTGAGGAGAGAGGTCACGTGGAGACGCGATTACGCCTGGGCGTAGCGATCGCAGAAACGTGGAGCTTCTTCCACGAGATCTACGCCGACTTCCAACAACATTACCGGACGACCCTCTTCCGTCAGCGGCAGATCGCGCTGCCGGTCTTGCAGACGCGCGTCAACGACCATCTGTTCCGCCGCGATCTGGGGGCCTTCTTGCGCGGCAACGACGTCGTCTTCTGCGAGTGGGCCAGCCAGCTCCTGGCCGCGGCCAGCCTGCTGCCCAGGGCCTGTCCCCTCGTCACACGCCTGCATCGCTACGAGCTTTACCAATGGGCCGATCGCATCAACTGGGACGCCGTCGATCGCATCATCGTGGTCAGCCAGGCCAAACGCCGTGAGTTCGCGGCGCGTTTCCCGGCGCACGCTGCCAAGATAGTCGTGATCCCCGAGGCGGTGTCGCTCAACCGCTTCCGCTCGCGGATCAAACCCTTCGCGGGCGACATCGGCATCCTCTGCCATCTGACGCCGCGCAAGCGCGTCTATGAGTTGATCCTGGCCTTCGCCGATCTGCTCCGCCTCGATGATCGCTTCCATCTGCACATCGGCGGCGGCCGTCACGAGCGCTTCGGCGACTACTACGTCGCGCTGCACGATCTCGTGCGCGAGCTGGGGTTAGAGGAGCGCGTGACCTTCTACGGCCATGTGGCGCAGCCAGAGGAATGGTATCGCCGCATCGACATCTTCGTCTCCAACAGCTACTCCGAAGGGCTGCAGGTGTCGCCGCTCGAGGCGATCGCCTCGGGATGTTACTGCCTCTCGCACCGCTGGGCGGGCGCCGAGGAGATGCTGCCGACGGAGAACCTGTTCTACACCAACCAGGAGCTGATCGATCGCATCCTGCGCTATGCCAGTCGCCCACAATCACAACGTGAGGAGGCGATCGCGGCGTTGCAGGCCATCATCCGCGAGCGTTTCGACGTCGCGCGCACGACGGCGCAGATCCGCCAGGTGATCGACGAGGTCGCGGCGCGGGCATGAAGATCGGCTACCTGATGCAGATGGGGGAGGACATCCGTCAGCCCCCCTTCAACGGCCCGGCCAACCACGTCCGCCAGGTGGTCGCTGAGCTGCGACGACAGGGCCAGCAGGTGCGCACGGTGTACGGGCTGGGCGAGCAGCTCTGGCAGACCGACGACCTGGAGCAGTTCATCCCTCTCCGCGTGTCGGCCCTGCAACGTGGGCCGCTGCGCCTGGGCGAGCGCGCCGTCCGCCGCGTCCAGTCTGAGCTGCGCCTCCCCTACCTTGCTCTCTTCGAGAGCCTGCGCTTTGCCGCGGCCTGTCGGCGCGCCCTGGCCGGCTATGACGTGCTGTGCGAGCGCGCGAGCTGGGCCAGATACGGCGGCGTCCTGGCGGCGCGCTGGCTGGGCATTCCCCTGGTGCTGGAGTACAACGGCGACCCTTTGGCGGACCTGGAGGCCAAACGGATCGCGCCGCGTGGCCTGCAACGCCTGCTCTCGGTCGCCCTGATGCGCGCGACGCTACGCGGGGCCGCCCACATTGTGGCGACCGGCGCTGGCTGGCGGCGCAATTTGATCGAGCGCTGGGGCGTCGACGCAGCCGCGGTCACGACGGTGGAGAACGGCAGCGAGCTGACGCGCCTGCTGCAACGTGAGCAGCTACGTTCCTTCCAGGCGAGGGCCGATGGGGGGCCGCTGACCCTCGTCTACCTCGGCGGCTTCTACCCCTGGCATGGCCTTGCCATCCTTCTGCCAGCGCTGGCGCGGGCACACGCGCAGGGCTACGATCTGCGGCTGACGCTGATCGGCGCTGGCGTCGGCCTGGAAGAAACCCGCAGACAGGCGCGCGCGTTGGGGTTGGAGAAGTGTGTCCAGTTTGTGGGCCATCTGTCCGCGGAGCAATACGCGCCCATCCTCGCCGCCGCCGACATCGGCCTGTCCCCCTATTGCGGCTGGAAAGAATTCTCCGGCCTCAAGCTCTTCGACTACAAGGCTGCTGGCCTGGCCGTCATCGCCTCGGGCCAGGATGGCCAGCCAGCTACGCTGCGCCACGGCGCAACCGGTTGGATCGTCCCGCCCTGCGACGAAGACGCCCTGACCGCGGCCATCGTCCACCTGGCGCAGGACGAGGAGCTGCGGCGCGCCATGGGGCAGCGGGCGCGCCTCGAAGCGGAGGCCTTTCACGGCTGGGATCACACCGCGCGCCAGCTCCTCACGATCTTCGCCCAGGTCGTTGGCCGCTAGGGGAGATGTGCGATGACGTCGGAGAGAGATTTGCCGCTGGTCAGCATCATGATGCCGGCCTACAACGCCGAGCGCTACATCGGCGCGGCGATCGCCAGCGTGCGGGAGCAAACATATGCCCACTGGGAGCTGATCATCGTCGACGACGGCTCGACCGATCGCACCGCCGCGATCGCTGGGCAGGCGGCCGCCGCCGACCCGCGCGTGCGTCTTGTCCAACAGCCCAACGGCGGCGAGGCGGTCGCGCGCAACACGGCCCTGGCCCACATGCATGGGGAGTTGATCGCCTTTCTCGACGCCGACGATGCGTACCTGCCCCACCATCTCGCAGCCATCGTGGCCTATCTACAGGCGCATCCCGAATGCGACGCCGTCTACACCGACGGCTATCATTGCGACCAGGAGGGCCGCCGCCTGGCGACCCTTTCCAGCCGGCGGCGCGGCCCGTTTGAGGGAGATCTCTTCGAGCCGCTGGTGCGCGCCTCCGATGTCTTCGGCCCGCCCTTATGCGTGGCGCTGCGACGTGAAGGGGTGACGCGCCGCGCCCTCGCCTTCGATCCGCAGATCGTGATCGGCCCCGACTGGGAGTTCTTCACGCGCTACGCGGAGGAGGCGCGCTTCGGCTACCTCGCCGAGCCGACCTGTCTGTATCGCGTGCATGCCAGCAACATCAGCGTACGCACGGGCGCATCCAGACGGGCGCTGTCGCTGGCGCGTTGTCGCGAGCTGGCAATCGGGCGACGCCGCTTTGGGGAGTGTTCGCTGGAGACGCGGACGGCGGTGTTCTATGATCTGCTCATCAATTGTCTGACCGGTCATCCGGAGCGGCAGACGGCGATCACGACCTGGCCGCAGTTCCAGCAGCTTCCGGCCGTCGAGCAGGCGCGTCTGCTGCGCCTGATGGCGAGCTGGTCGCTGCGCGAGGGTGTGGGCGCGGCGCCGGTTGCGCGCTGGTTGCAGCGGGCGCGAGCGCTCGCGCCAGCCGATCGGCTGACGGCGGCGCTGGCAGCCCTCCATACTGTCAGCCCGACGCTCTGTCGGCTGGCGGTTCGCGTCAAGATGGCCAACCAGCCGCGGCGAGATGCGGCGCCCTTCGCCGATCTCGCTCGCGCCGCCCCCGTTTCTGAGACGGGTGCGCCGTCGGCCTCCTGACCGGTGGCGGCAACAGAGTATGGTCACACGACTATCCGCTGCGAAAGCTCCAGATGACGCAGCAGTTCTGGATCGGGTGTACCGAGAGGCGGCGCTTCTGGATCGCCCACTCTCAATACGTCCATGGTGGGAGCCAGGCGCAGCAGAGCCGTTTTCAAGCGCGGGGATAGATGCTCATCCAACAAGAAGCGGACCTTCATGCAGCCGCCGCCCGTGCGATCTTCCTTTGTGCCTTGTATTTTGGAAGTTAACGCCGGTCAAGCGTTTTGCGGCAGGTTTGCTGTCGGCCTCCTGACCGACGATGACGTGACCCCGACCGCGCCGCCGTCGAACGCGGAGTATGCTACGCGGGATGGCAGCCAATAGAGCAGAAAATTGTAATATAAATGTAAGTTTTAATCGGCGTCGAATCGGGTATAGTTACGATAAGCCCCCAGAAGGAGCACGCTTTGCGGATGAAACACGACGTGGACTATCTGATCATCGGAGCCGGGCCTGCTGGCCTGCAATTGGGATACTACCTGGAGAAGAATCAGCGTGACTATCTGATCCTGGAGCGCTCGGATCACCCAGGCGCCTTCTTCTCGGTCTTCCCGCGCCATCGCATGTTGATCTCGATCAACAAGCCGCACACCGGCAAAAGCGATCCCGAGGTCAACCTGCGCTGGGATTGGAATTCGCTGCTGTGCGATGCGCCCGAGCTGCGCTTCACCCGCTACAGCGAGCGCTATTTCCCGCATCCTGATGATCTCGTCCGCTACCTGGACGATTTCGCCCGCCACTACCAGCTCAACATCGCCTACAACACGCGCGTCGAGCGCATCAGCCGGCGCGAGGGGCGCTTCGTAATCGCCGATCAGAACGGCCAGCTCTACACCAGCCAGCGCCTGATCGTCGCGACGGGAGTCTCGGCGCCCTATATCCCCGACATCCCAGGCATCGAGCTGGTCGACCAGTATGGGACCCATTCGCTCGATCGCGACCTGTATCGAGACCGGCGCGTCCTGATCATCGGCAAGGGCAACTCCGCCTTCGAGACGGCCGAGCACCTGACCGGGGTCGCAGCCGTGATCCATCTCTGCAGCCCGCATTCCGTCACTTTCGCCTGGCAGACGCACTTCGTGGGCAACCTGCGCGCCGTCAACAACAACTTTCTCGACACCTATCAATTGAAGTCGCAGAACACCGTCATCGACGCCACGATCACGCGCATCGAGAAGGAAGGCGACCAGTTCCTGGTGGACATCGCCTATAGCCACGCCAAAGGCCAGACGCGCCGCGTCGCCTACGACAAAGTGATCGCCTGCACCGGCTTCCGCTTCGACGCTTCGATCTTCGACGAGACCTGCCAGCCGGAGATGACGATCTCTGGCCGCTTCCCGGCGCAGACCCCAGAATGGGAATCGACCAACATCCCGGGCCTGTACTTCGCTGGCACCCTGATGCAGGCTTGCGATTACAAGCGCACGATGTCTGGGTTCATCCACGGTTTCCGCTACAACGTGCGCGCGCTCGCCAACCTCTTCGAATCCAAGTATCATGGCCAGCCGTGGCCGCACACAACCATCGAAGCAACTCCCGAGGCCATCCTCGACAAGGTGTTGGAGCGCGTCAATCGCGGCTCGGGCATCTTCTTGCAGCCAGGCTTCCTCTGCGACGTGATCGTGGTCGACGAGGCGCGCGGCGAGGCGGACTACTACGAGGACCTGCGCGCCGACTACGTGCCGGTCAGCCCCTTCGGCCAACACCGCCACTACTACACTGTCATGCTGGCCTATGGCCACTTTCGCGGCGACCCCTTCAGCATCGAGCGCGATCCGGCCCCCGAGAAGGCGACTGAGGCCGCCTATCTGCATCCGATCATCCGCCGCTTCGACCGCGGGCGCCTGGTGTCAGAACATCACATCCAGGACGACCTGGAGAACGAATGGTATCTGCCTGAGTACGTCGAACCGGCGCGCGCCTATTTCCGCGCGCAATGGATTCCCAGCCTGATGATGGAGCCAGCTACTGTCTGAGGCCGGCCGCATCGCATTTTTGCGGGGTGATGGCCAGCGAACGCCGCGGCCCTCACCCCGTATTCATGTCACAAGCAAGATGGCCATGCATATCGCTCTCTTCCACAATCTACCTTCAGGAGGGGCCAAGCGTTCCGTTCACGAGGCGACGCGGCGGCTGGCAACGCGCCATACGATCGACGTCTACACCCTTGCCTCAGCCAACCATGAGTTCGCTGACCTGCGCCCCTATGTCGCCCGTCACCACGTCTTTCCATTCCGTCCCTGGCCGTTGTTCGGCTCGCCCTTGGGACGCCTCAATCAGATGGTGCGCCTGGCCGATCTGTGGCGGTTGCGCCGTCTGGCGCGCCGTATGGCCGCGGCGATCCCCTGGGGCGAATACGACGTCCTGCTGGCGCACCCCTGTCAGTTCGAGAGCAGCCCCAGCCTCTTGCGCTGGGCGCAGGGCGCGCCCACTGTCTACTACTGCCACGAGCCGTTGCGCCTGCTCTACGAGACGATGCCGCCCCGTCCCTACGCGCCCACCGCATCGCGACGCCAGCGCCTCCTCGATCGGCTCGACCCGTTGCCGGGCCTGTACCGCCGCACGCTGCGACGCGTCGACCGCGCCAACCTGCGCAGCGCCGACGCCGTGCTCGTCAACTCGCAGTTCATTCGCGAGTCGGTGCGCCGCATTTACCAGACCGCGGCGATCGTCAGCTATCATGGCGTGGATGTCGATTGCTTTCGTCCGCTTTCCCTCCCCAGAGAGCGGTTCGTGCTCTCGGTGGGATCGCTGACGCCGTTGAAGGGGTTCGACTGGCTGATTCGGGCTATCGCCTGCATCCCGCCGGCGCGACGTCCCTCGCTCGTCATCGTCAGCAACTTCCAGAACCCGCCGGAACGCGCCTTTCTGGAGCAACTGGCGCAGGCATCCGGCGTCGATCTGCGCCTGCTCGCCAATATCAGCGACGCGCGGTTGGTCGAGCTGTACAACCAGGCCGCGCTCACAGCCTATGCTCCCCACGCCGAACCCTTCGGCCTGGTCCCTCTGGAATCGATGGCCTGCGCCACGCCGGTCGTCGCCGTCCGCGAGGGAGGCGTCGCTGAAAGCGTCGTCCACGAGGAAACCGGCTTGCTCACGGAACGCGATCCTCAGCAGATCGCCGCTGCGATCGAGCGCCTTCTCGACGACGCCAACCTGGCAGAGAGATATGGCCGCAGCGGGCGCGCCCATGTCGTGCGACACTGGACATGGGAGCAGGCCGCGGCGACCCTGGAGCGCCATCTGATCTGCGCGTCGTCGGGACAGCCGCTTTGTGCGGGAAAGGACGGATAGACGCCTTGCCGACCCTCCGATCGTATGGAATCGTCTCTGCTGCTCTTGCCCTTGTCCTGTTGGCCTTGCTCTACGCGTTGCTCTCGCCAACGCCTGCGCGTTCGGAGAGCGCTGGCTACGCTTTGCAGTTCGACGGCGTCGACGACCAGGTCGTGCTCACGCGCACCCTGACGATCATGGGTCCCACCTGGCAGACCACCAAGACGGTCGAGCTGTGGGTGAAGCCGCTAGGGCCGGCGCCGACCTGCGCTACCGCAGACCCGGGCTCCTGCGATGTGATCTTCGGCGATCGTCCACGTTGGTGGGGGATCACGCGCGGCGTCCTCGGCGGGCAGGATCGCATTTGGGTATGGAACTATGACGGGAACTATGACAAGATCGGCATTCCGTATGCTGCCGATGAATGGATCCACATTGCATTAGTCCATGGCAATGGCATATTGCGCGCTCTCCAGAACGGGATCGAGGTGGGCAATCTTCCCAGCGGCGCCACCCAACAGCCGGATACCGGCGCCCTGCCGGTCATCCACCTCGGCGGCATCATCAACAACGCCAGCCGCAACTGGACCTTCGAAGGACAGCTCGACGAGGTGCGCCTGTGGAGCGTCGCGCGCTCGGCGGCGGAAATCCAGTCCACCCTGTTCCAGCCGCTGGCGGGGAACGAGCCGGGGCTGCGCGCTTACTATCAGATGTCGGACGGCGCGGGGACGACGCTGACCGACGACAGCGTGAACGATTGGGCCGGCCTGCTCACCGAGGGAGGCCCGGGAGTCCCCGGCAATGGCCAGTTGCCGCAGTGGGTTAGCTCCGGCGCCTTTGATCCGACGCCTGCACCCACTGACACAGCGACGCCGACACCGACTGATACAGCGACACCGACGCCGACCGACACGGCGACGCCTGCGCCCACCGATACGCCGACGCCCGCGCCCACTGACACGCCGACGCCCGCGCCCACCGACACGCCGACACCTGCGCCCACTGACACGCCCACGCCCGCGCCGACCGACACGCCGACACCTGCGCCCACCGACACGCCCACGCCCGCGCCGACCGACACGCCGACGCCCACCGACACGGCGACGCCTGCGCCCACTGACACGCCCACGCCGACCGACACGCCCACGCCGACCGACACAGCGACGCCGATGCCCACCGACACAGCGACACCGACGCCGACCGACACACCGACACCGACTGACACA
>FWPU01003107.1_pt1 | contig 43011 bp, 40 predicted proteins | sample 2228361 | NCBI WGS metagenome assembly FWPU01 (sample SAMEA103939777, study PRJEB20133) | metagenome | reverse complement strand
GCATCACTGGACAAAACGCACCATTAAACTGACGCCGTCCGAAAATGAGCCGGTTTTTCAACGGCCTGCTAAATTCTGGAATCGCCTCCTTCGGGACCGGGCGGGTCGGACGGTACTCAGCGGGCCGCTCCGCGCGGGCGGCCTGCGGTTCAGAGGGCGCGCCCGGCCGAGGGCTTAGCGGTCGTCGTCGCCGGAGGCGGGTGGCTGGTACGGACGGAGGTCCAGCTCGTAAGGGGGCGGGGCGCCGCGCGGCCCTTGCAGGTAGTGCTCGAACCAGCGCATCGCGCGCAGCAGGTAGTCCAGGCGCGACGCAGCGTTGCGGTTGCCGTGCCCCTCGCCCGGATACCACACCAGCCGCACGGGGACGCGCCCCAGTGTCTTCAGGTAGCGATAGAGGATGAGCGACTGCGACGGATGCACGCGCGTGTCCTCCTGGCCGTGGAGGATGAGCAACGGCGTGCGCGCCTTTCCGGCGTGAAAGATCGGGCTGCGCTCGCGGAACCAGTCCCAGTCTTCCCACGGAAACTTGCGGGCGTGAACCAGATACATCTCGTTGGGGATGTCCGTGGTGCCAAATTTGGAGAGGTGATCGCTGATCCCGACGAACATGACCCCGGCGGCGAAGTGTTCGGTCAACGCCGTTGCACACCACGCGGTGGCGTAGCCGCCATACGACCCCCCGGTCACGCCCACCCGCGCCGCGTCCACCAGACCGATTTCCACCAAATGATTCACCGCATCCACCAGGTCGTTGAACTCGGCGCCCGCATAGTCGGCCTGGCCCAACTTGGAAAACGCGACGCCGCGGCCCGTGCTGCCCCGGTAGTTGGGATAGAAAACGACAAAGCCGCGCGCCGCGGCGAGCTGGCCCGGGCGCGAGTAGGTGGTCTTCCAGCCGTTGGCTTCGTGGGCCTCCGGACCGCCATGCACCACCAGGATGAGCGGGTAACGCCGGCCTTCCTCGGCCTGCAACGGGCGGATGAGCACGCCCTCCAGCTCCAGCCCGTCTCGCGCCCGATACCGGACGACCTCCTGCGGCGCCAGCTCGATGTCCGCCAGCCACGGATTGCTGTCGGTCAACCGGCGCGGTGTCGGGTCTGACTGCCGGAGGTCAAACACTTCTGGCGGATGCGCCGGACTCTCCACAATCACCGCCACGCGCCCGGTGGCGGACGCGAGGCTGAAGGTGTTTATCACGCGGGCGCCGCGTTCCCCCACCGGTTCGACGCCGCCGTCGAGGCCGACCTTGAGGAGTTCGCTGGCCACGCCCACCTGGCCCAGCGCGAGCACCGTGCCGGCGTCGAGCCATTCGAGGTCCCACAGATGGCCCGGGTAGTCCGGGACCAGCTCGCGGGGGTCGCCGCCGTCCGCGCCGACCACGAGCAACCGGCCCTCGCGCGGGTCATGCAGGTCGGTGGTGGCGATGAGCGCCAGGTGTCGGCTGTCGGGACTCCAGCGAAAGGCGCCCAGTTTTCCGGGGGTGCGAATCGTCGCCACCACGTTGCCCGAGGCCGCGTCCACGACATGCACCCGCTGACGCATCAGTTCGTCATCCACGCCGGGCGTCGGCGCCAGCGCGACGGCGAGGCGCGAACCGTCGGGACTCCATTCCACCGCGTGGGCCGAACCGGGCAAGGGAAGCGCCCGGGGTTTGGGGGGCGGCTGATCGTTCCAAGGGTCCTGATGGAACACCGGCTGGGCGATCCAGACCTTGGTCGGGCGCCAATCCTCCTCGAACACCTGCGCGGTAAATCCCTTGTCCCGCGTTTCGCGGCGCGGCTTTGGCTCGGCCTCCCGCGCCAGGAAAGCCACGCGCCGGCCATCCGGACTCCAGGCGTAGGCGCCGATGCCGGTGGGGTGTTCCAAGACCCGCCGCGCTTCGCCGCCGCCGACGGGAATCACGTAAAGCGCTGTTTCCTTGTCCCCCGCGCGCTTCTGCAGGAAGGAAAGCTGAAGTCCGTCCGGCAGCCAGCGCACATGGCTGACGTTCACCGGCCCGGACACAAACGGGCGCGCCCGGCTGTCTGCGCCGATCACGTGCAGCTCCTGCCAGGCCGGGCCGTCCTCTTCGACAAAGGGCCGGCGCGGCACGGCCAGGATGTAGGCCACCTGCGAGCCGTCCGGCGACACGGCCACCGCCGAGACGCTCCGCAACCGGGCGACGTCCAGGGGCGTGATGGGCCGGGCATCCGCCTCGCGCAAGCCGGTGGCCAGAACCGCCAGCGCGAGGGGCCCGAAGAGAAGCCGCAGGCGCCGGGCCCGGGGTGGCGATGAACGAACCGCGTTCCCACGCCGCGCGGCAACGCGCCGCGGCACTCCGCCGAATTCGTGGTGGCGCAATGGAATCAGCATGGCCGCAGAGTAGCCGCTGCCCCGGTTCGGACAAGTGTGCGAAGCCGCGGCAGGTTGCCCGGGCCAACGCCGCGCTGTCCAAGACACACAGCGAGTCCTGGGAATCATCCGGCAGCAGAGGCAATGAGTTCGGTCTCGGTCCACGCTGCACGGGCGCAGGTTTTTCCGTGGCTCACCTCGCCGCCGTGGGGAGCGCCAGTTGTCGCGAGCGCGCCTCCCTGCCGCCCGGGCGTTTTTTCGCGCCTGTGGCGGCAGGCGGCGTTCACGCCGCGGACTCGCCGCCGGTTTGACGGAGGGCGGCGCGGACGGTGTTGCGCAGGAGCAGGGCGATGGTCATGGGACCCACGCCGCCGGGGTTCGGGGTGATGAGGCCGGCGCGGGGTTGCACGCCGGAAAAGTCCACGTCGCCCACCAGGCGGTAACCGGCCTTCGCGGCCGGGTCGGGCACGCGGTTCACGCCCACGTCCACCACCACGGCGCCGGGTTTGACCATGTCCGCCTTCACGAATTCCGCCACGCCCATCGCGGCCACGAGGATGTCGGCCCGGCGGCAGTGCGCGGCCAGGTCGCGCGTGCGTGAGTGGCAGACGGTGACCGTGGCGTCTGCGGTGCGGGCCTTTTGCAGGAGGAGGGCGGCCAGGGGTTTGCCCACAATGTTGCCCCGGCCGAGGATGACCACGTCGGCGCCGGCCAGGGAAACGCCGGCGCGTAGCAGCAGTTCGTGGATGCCGGCGGGCGTGCAGGGCACAAAACCGGTGGAATCGCCCAGCATGAGCTTGCCCACGTTCAGCGGGTGGAAGCCGTCCACGTCCTTGTCTGGCGACACGGCGGCATAGACCCGCGCGGGTTCGATGGGCGGGGGCAGCGGCGCCTGGACGAGGATGCCGTGGAAAGCCGGGTCGGCATTGAGGCGGGCGATGAGAGCCAGCAGGTCGGCCTCGGGAGTGGCGGCGGGCAGCACGTGGGTTTGCGAGTACACGCCGAGGCGGGCGCACAGGCGCTCCTTCATGCCCACGTACACTTGCGAGGCGGGGTCCTCGCCCACGCGCACAAAGGCCAGGCCGGGGCGGATGCCGCGCGCAGCCAGGGCGGCGATTTCGGCGGCGGTCTCGCGGTGGATTTGCTCGGCGATGGCGCGGCCGTCCAGGAGATTGGCGGGGGTGTTCACGGGGCCAGAACCAGGTCTTCGACCAGCAGCACCGGGGTGACGGGCCAGCGGGGGTCGAGGTACTCCTCGCCGGTGACGCGAACCCGCGCGCCGCGCAAGCGCCGCAAGTCCAGTCCGGGCGAAGCCGGGTAGAGGTAGTTCAATCGCCGGCCTGAGTCGGTACCGCGCAGTTCGAATGCCGCCGGCGCCTGGATGCTGAGCGTGCCGCGGACGATGCCTTCGCGCGGGACGATCCGGACGCGGGCCGCCGCCGCGTGGGCATCCGGAAAATCCTCGAGATCGGCAGGCGCGCCGGAGATTTCCGCGCGGGGGGCGGGCGGATCAGGAGCCGCCGGGGCAGGTTCGGGAACGGTTTCCGCTGGCGGGGCGGGCGCGGGCGCCGGTGCTTCACGGTTGGTTTCGTTGGGCGAAGGAGCCGGCGGAGAGGGCAGAACCGCGCGCGTGGACGGCGCCGCCGGCGCGGCCGGCGGGGATTCAACCGGTCGGAGGAGGTGGGCGGCCACAAAGCCGGAGAGGCCGGGCGGCGCCAGGATTTGCAGCCAGCCGTTGGTTTGGCCGACGATTTGCAACGATGCCCCCAGGGCCACGGTACCCAGCACGGCGTAGTCCTCGCTGGGACCCGCGCGCACGTTGAGCAGGCGGGCGGTGACCCGGCCCGCGGTATCCACGTAATCCGCGGACACCCAGGCGCGCGTGCCGGCGGGCAGTTCAATGCGGGTCCACTCTGTGACGGTGTCCGTGGCCAGCAGCGCCGGCAGGCCTTCCTCGAAGACGAGCACGCGCTGCCCGCGCTCGAGGCGGGCGACCACTTCGCCGCGCTGGGAGGGACGGCTGCGGACGAGGACCCGGTCGGCCCGCACTTCGGCCTGTCCCTGGGCCCGGGCGAGGGGCGCCAGGTTCTCCAGCGCGCAGGCGAGCGCCAGGACGAGGGGGAGCAGGCGGTTCATGGGGAGGACCGCCGGCCGGCCGAGGCGCTGGGCGGTTCGGTTCCTGCGCGACGGTGGGCGTCGTCCGGGGAAGCATTGAGCAGGGCGTGCCTCTCCGCCGGGGTGAGCACCCGCCATGTGCCGGGCTTGAGACTGCCCAGCGTCAGCGGGCCGATACGGACCCGTTGCAAACGTTCGACCGGATGGCCCACTGCCGCCAGCAGGCGGCGCACTTCGTGGCGGCGGCCCTCGGTGAGTTCCAGTTCCACCTGGCTGTGCGTGGCGTTGGCCGAGAGGAGCCGGGCGCGGCGGGCGCGCAGGGTTTCGCCCCGGTCCCGCACGCCGTCGAGGAGGGTCTGGAGGGTGGGCGGGACGACCTTGCCTGCGACGGTGGCGAGGTAGGTTTTCACCACGCCGAAGCGCGGGTGGGTCAGGCGGAGGCAGAAGTCGCCGTCGTTGGTGAGCAGCAACAACCCCTCGCTGTCGCGGTCCAGCCGGCCCACGGGGTAGAGGTCGCGCCATTCTTCGGGCAACAGGTCGCCCACCAGGCGTTGACCGGGAGTTTGGCGGGCGCGGGAGCAGATGTAGCCGGCGGGTTTGTACAGGACGACCGTGAGGCGACGGCGCGCGCGAACGGGCTGGCCGTCCACGAGCACCTGGTCTGACCGGGGGTCCACTTTGAGGCCGGGTTCGCGGGCGGGCCGGCCGTTGACCCACACGCGGCCCTCGCGCATAAGTCGTTCCGCCGCGCGGCGCGAGGCCAGACCGGCCTCGGCGATGAATTTGTGCAGGCGAACTTGCAACAGTGGGCGGTTTGCCTGGCGCGGACGACTCCCCCGGGCACTTGGAATCGCCCGGCCCGGACGACATCAGGATTCGGGCTTGGTTTTGCGCAGGCCGGTGACCCGGTCGCCCTCTTTCCACTGGCCGCGCTTTTTGAGGAGCTCGACGCGCTCGAAGCGCTTGAGGACGTTGCGTTTGGCGCCGAGCGTGGCCCCGGCGCGCAGGCTGCGATGTTGCGACATAAGCGAACTGTGTTTTTCGGTTGCCTTGTGGCCCCTTCGCGGGGCGGCCCCATGCTGTAACAGATCCAAGGCAGGGTGCCAAAGGCTAAATGGCGGGAAACGGCGGCGCTCACGGGCGTGTCCCTTTTGCATTTGACCCTGTTTCCCGCGGCTGGCTAGGTTGGCCGCTCGCTGTTTCGGATATGATTGGCACCGTACGCAAGCACCAGACCTGGCTCTGGGTGATCATTATCGCCGCCGTGGTGGTGAGTTTTGTGATTTACTTCACCCCGGGAGTGACCCTGGACCGCAGCCATGCCTGGCAGACGCAATACGGGTTGATGCACGGCCGGCCCATCACGCGCAAGGCCATGTCCGAGGCGGTGCGCGAGGTGCAGATTCGGCTGTTCCTGCGCACGGGCAACTGGCCGGACGCCAGCGAAGCGCGTCGGCTGGGCGTGGACCTGGACCGTCAGGCCCGCGAGCGGCTGGTGCTGCTGGATCGGATGGAAAAGCTGGGCATCCAGGTTCCGGACGCGGCGGTCGCGCGCTGGATCGAGGAAAACCTGGGCAACCCCACTCAACCCGGCAGCGCCCGCGCGCTGTATCAGGAAGTGGTGCAGCGCCTGTCGCAACAGGGGGTGCCCGAGGTCGACCTCGCCCGCTACATCCGGCATGAAATCGGCATCCGGCACCTGCTGGACCTGACCAGCGTGGCCGGCGGTTTGGTTACCCCGCGCGAGGCGGCGGCCGAATACCGCCGCCGCAACGAGCGGTTGCAGGTGGAGGTGGCGCTCTTCAGCCTGTCCAACCACCTCGCGGCGGTGACCGTGGAGCCGGCGGAGCTGGCCGCTTTTTACACCAATCGCTTGGCCTTCTACCGCATTCCCGAGCGCGTCCAGGTCCAGTACGTTCGATTCGAGGTGACCAATTATCTCGCCCGGGCGGAAGAAGCCCTGGCCCGTCGCACGAACCTGACCGCCGAGATTGATGCGTTGTACCTCCAGGCCGGCCCCAACCGTTTCGTGGACACCAACGGCCAGGTCCTGGCGCCAGACGCAGCCAAGGCCCGCATCCGCGAGCAGATGCGCGAGGAGCAGGCCCGGCTGGCGGCCCGCCGCGAGGCGGCCAACTTCGCGCGCGAGCTGGAAAAAATGCAACCGGTCCGGCCGGAAAACCTGGCGACCCTAGCCGCGCAGAAGGGTCTGCCGGTCACCACGATCGCGCCGTTCAGCGAGGCGGAGGGCCCGGCCGGTTTGACTGTCCGCGCCAATTTCGCCCGGGCCGCCTTCGCCCTGTCTGCGGAGCAGCCGTTTTCGCCGCCGGTGGTGGCGGAGGACGCCGTGTACGTGCTCGCCTTTCAGAGACGGTTTCCCAGCGAGGTGCCTCCGCTGGAGGCGGTGCTCGAGCGGGTGACCGAGGAGTTCAAGCGCGACCGGGCGCTGGCGTTGGCCCGCCAGGCCGGCACGAATTTTCTGCAGACCCTCGAGGCGGAACTGGCCCGGGGGCGCTCCTTTACCGAAATCACCACCGCCGCCGGCGCCACCTGGGTCAGCCTGCCGCAATTTTCCGCGGCGACCGAGACGCTCCCGCACTGGGACCCGCGCGTGCGGATGGAACAGATCAAGCTGGTGGTCCAAGACCTCAAGCTCAACGTGCCCAGCCGGCTGGTGCACACCGTGGACGGGGCGATGGTGGTGTTGCTGCGCGCGCGCGAGCCGGTGTCGGAGAGCGAGTTGCAGGAAGCGCTGCCCGCGTTTCTGGCCGAGTTGCGCGCCAGCCGACGATTCGAGGGGTTCAACGACTGGCTTCAACGCCAGATCGCCCTGACCGGTATCACCATGTCCTCCCCGGAGGTCGAAACCCCCTGAAGCGTGCCCGGGCGTTTCGCCGCGCGCGGTGTAGGCCCGCACCCGGGGAGGCGCGGACACAGACGTGAGCGTGCCCGAGCCCATCAAACTCTCCTCGCGGGAGACGGGGGAATTCTGGGAAATCCCGGTTCTCTACGAGGACGCGCATCTGCTGGCGCTGGACAAACCGGCGCGGCTGCTGACCTCGCCGGACCGTTACGACCCGAACCGGCCGAACCTGATGCGGCTGCTGCACGCGGGCATTGCCGCGCGCAAGCCCTGGGCGGCGGCCCGCGGGCTCACCTATCTGGCCAACGCGCACCGGCTGGATTTTGAAACCAGCGGCGTGCTGCTGTTGGCCAAGGATAAGCCCACCCTGATTCACCTGGCCAATCAATTCGGTGCCGAACGCGCCAACAAACGCTACCTCGCCCTGGTCGAGGGCGCTCCGGAAGAGGAGGACTTCCGCGTGGACGCCCGACTGGCGCCCCATCCGGCGCGCCCGGAAGTGATCCGCGTGGACCCTTGTCACGGCAAGAAGGCCGCCACGCTGGTGCGCGTGCTGGAGCGGTTCCGCGGTTACACCCTGCTGGAATGCCGCCCGCTGACCGGACGCACGCACCAAATCCGGGTGCATCTGCGCAGCCGGCGGCTGCCGCTGGTGGGTGACGCGCTGTACGGGGGCCAGCCGTTGCTGCTGTCCCGGTTGAAGCCGGATTACCGTTTCAAGAAGGACCGCCCGGAAACGCCGCTGATCGGGCGAGTGGCGCTGCACGCCGAGCGCCTCGAATTGCTGCATCCGGCGACGGGGGCGCCGGTATTGATCGAATCGCCTTGGCCCAAGGACCTGCGCGTGGCGGCGAAATACCTCCGGCGTTACGCCGCGGGCGGCGGATCGGCCGCCGAACCGCCGCCGGAGCCGGGAACGGCGGCCGGGGACAAGATGTCATAGCGCGCGCCCAGCTCCTGGCACAACGCCTCAAGGTGTTCCTGGTCCAGGGCGTCGAAGGCGGCGGGCGCGTCCGAATCCACATCCAACACGGCCCGCATCACGCCGGCGGCGTCGCGTACGGGCACCACGATTTCGGACCGGGTGGATTCTGAACAGGCGATGTACCAGGGCACGACCCGGACGTCGGGCACCAACTGGGTGCGGCCTTCACGGGCGCACCGGCCGCAGACGCCGCGCTCGAACGGGATGGTCAGGCATCCGGGCCGCCCTTGGTAAGGCCCCACCTTGAGCAGGCCGGGCGCCACCACGCGGTAAAAGCCCACCCAGTCGAATGTCTCGAAGGCGTGGTACAACTCGGCGGCCACCGTGGCCATCACGGCGATTTCGTCGCGTTCCCCCGCCAGCAGGCCGCGGAGATGCTGACGGACTTCCCGGTAACGACTGGCTTTGTCCATGCGGAATGGCGGAAGCGGGCGGGATGGGGCGCAGTGCGTTCGGGCGGGCGGGTTATTCGTGCCGGAGGGCTTCGATGGGGTCGAGCATGGCGGCGGCGCGGGCCGGGTACAGGCCAAAGATGATGCCCACCGCTCCGGAGATGCCGAACGCGATCAGCACGGACCAGAGCGTGACGATGGTTTTCATTTCGGTGGCCAGGGAGACCACCACGGGGGTTAGCATGCCCACAGCCACGCCGATGAAGCCGCCGCCCACCGAGAGCACCACGGTCTCGACGAGGAACTGCAGGGTAATGTCCCGGCGCTTGGCGCCGAGGGCGCGACGGATGCCGATTTCCCGGGTGCGTTCGGTCACGTTGGCGAGCATGATGTTCATGATCCCGATGCCGCCCACCAGGAGCGAGATGGCGGCAATGGAGCCCAGGACGATGTTAAAACGGCGCTTGGTTTTTTCCGCTTCGCGCAGCAGTTCCAGCGGCACGATCAGCTCGTAGTCGTTCTGGTCGTGGAAGCGCCGCAGCACGGTGCGGATTTGCGGGTCCGCCGTTTCGACCGCGGCGGTATCCTGCATTTGTACGGTGATTTGGTGCAGTTGCACCTCCTCGACCTCGAAGCTGCCGGCGGAGCGCCGGATGAGGATTTCGCCGAAGCGGCTGCGGGAGGTGGACAGGGGGATGTACACGTTGTTGTCCAGGGGTTGGCCCTCCATCTTGCCGGCCTGGGTGCGCTGCTCGGCCCGGCCGGTCTCCTGGATGATGCCCACCACGCGGTAGTAAAAGGCGTCAATCTTGACCGAGTGCTTCAACGGGTCTTCGGCGGGGAACAGCCGTTGGGCCAGACCGGCGGTGATCACGCAGATGTTGTTCTGGTACAGCTCGTCGGTGTCGGTGAGGAAACGGCCGCGCAGGACGTCCACGCTGGTGACCTCGGTAAAGAAGGGCAGGGTGCCGATGACCTGGCAGGGAACCTCGTTGCGGCCGAAGCGCACGTTCTCGCGGATGATGCGCATGGGCACCACGCGCTTGACCCCGGGGATGGTGGATTGCAGGCGCGCCCCGTCGTCGTAGGTCAGCCCGTACTTGAGGCTCATGCCGCGCGGGCCGAAGCCCACCTGTTGCTGGCGGGCGGCCTCGGGAGGCTTTAGGCTGCGGATGAGGATGTTATTGCTGCCGAGCTTTTTGATGGCCTCCTGGGCCTCGTAGGACGCGCCCTCGCCGATGGCGAGCATGGCGATAACCGAGCAGACGCCGAAGATGATGCCCAGCATCGTGAGCGCCGAACGCAGCTTGTGGAGCATCAGGCTCTTGATGCCCAGGCGCACCGTGCTGAGGAGCTGGAAACTAAGCATGGGAAACAGCCGCGCCCGGACGGTTGATCACCTCGCGATCAATGACTCCGTCCCGCATGTGGATGACGCGATGGGCGCGGGAGGCCACGCGGTCATCGTGGGTGACCAGGATGATGGTTTTGCCGGCCTGGTTCAGCCGGTCAATCAGGTCCAGCACCTCGGCGCCAGTTTTGGAGTCGAGGTTGCCGGTGGGTTCGTCCGCTAGGATCATCAGGGGATCGTTCACCAGCGCGCGGGCGATGGCCACGCGCTGTTGCTGTCCGCCGGAGAGCTGGTTGGGGCGGTGATGCAGCCGGTCGCCCAGGCCCACCAGCCGGGCCAGCTCGACGCAACGCTCTTCGTACTGGCGGAGGTTGCGGCCCTGATAAAGCAGCGGCACCTGGATGTTTTCCAGCACGGTGAGCTGGGCAATGAGGTTGTAGGACTGAAAAATGAAGCCGATGCGCGCTCCCCGCGCTTCAGAAAGGGCGTCGTCCGGCATTTGGGACACGTCCTCGCCGCCCAGGTAGTACCGGCCGGCGGTGGGGCGGTCCAGGCATCCCAGCAGGTTGAGCAGGGTGGATTTGCCCGAGCCGGACGGCCCCATGATGGCCAGGTAACTGCCCGCATGCACGGTGAGGTCCACCCCGCGCAGCGCATGCACCTGGGCTTCCTCGCCCAGGGCGTAAATCTTGTGGATGGCCTGCAGCTCAATGATGGGCTGCGTCGCGGACGGCGTCTCGGACGGGGCCGGCCGGGTGTCCGGCCGGGCGAGCGGCAGGGCGGGCAGACTCATGGGAGGTCGCGGGGCGGGGCATTGGTGCGGCTGCGGTTGCGGCCGAATTCAGTCCGCATGGCCGCGCGCTCTTCCTCGTCCAACTCGCCGTCCCCGTTGCGGTCGAACCGGCGCAACAACTCCTCGCGATTGGGCATCTGGCCGCCGAAGCCGCCGGGCCCGCCCCCCTGGCCGAAGCGCTGGCGCAGCGTCTCCCGCAGGGTTGCGCGTTCCTGTTCGTCGAGTTCGCCGTCTCCGTTTTTGTCAAACTCCCGCACCATGGCCTCGCGGTCGAACCCCGGCGGGCCGCCGGCGCCCGCCGCTCCGAAGCCCCGTCCGCCGGTCCGGGTTTCAGGTGGCTCCCCGGTCCATTCCGGATTTCGTCCGCCGCCGGCGGCGGTGCGCTCCGGAGCGGGACGGGATCCCCCGGGACCGGCCAAGGGTGGGCTGCCGTCCACCGGGCCGATTCCGTTGCCCGCGGCCAGGTCCGGCGCCGGGCGCGTGGTCCTGGCGGCGACGGCCGCGATTTGGGGTGGCGGCAGATTGGTGGCGAGCGAGCGGGCCTTCTCGCTGTCGGCCAGCAGACTGCCCTCCAGGTCGCGCGAGCCGGTGTCCAGCGGCGGCGAGAGCAGCACGCGATCGCCGGGCTCCAGGCCGGAGAGGATTTGAACAAACTTGGTGTTGAACAGGCCGGTTTCGACCGGGCGCGGCTCGACCTTGCCCCCCCGGGTGACGTAGGCCACCTGGCGGCCGCGGAGGGTGGTCACCGCCTGGACCGGGACGAAGAGGGTGTCGGCGATGTTGGTGACGATGATTTCCGCGCGGGCGGAGACACCGGGTTTCACGTCCGGGAGGGGATCGGTAATGACCACCTCGGTGGTGTACACTTTGAGGTTGGGGTTGCCGAAGCGGCTCTGGGAATCGGGCAGCACAGCCACGCGCTCGACGACGGCCCGGAAGGGGGTGTCGGGCAGGGAGTCCAGGACCACCAGGGCGTTCTGGCTCGGGCGGATGAGGTTGATGTTGGACTCGTGGATTTTCACCGTGACCTTCATGCGCGAGGTGTTGGGCAGTTTGATCAACTCCTGGCGATTGCGGACGGTGGCGCCCTCCTCGATGAGGGATTCGCTGCTGAAGCGGTTGTCGCTCACGGCGTATACCACCAGGCCGTCCTGAGGGGCGTAGATTTTGCAGGCCGCGAGATTTTTCTCGTCGCGCTCCAATTTGCGGAGGTTCAGCTCGTAGGTGTTGATCTGGGTTTGCAGGTCGGCCTCGTACTGGGCGATGCGGCGTTCGCTCTGGGCCAGCACGCGGTCCAGTTCCTTCTGGGCCTCCTCGACCGCCGAGGCATACACCGCGCGCTGTTTGCGCAGGTCGAACTCGCGCAGGAGGAAGATTTCGTTGCTGGCGCTGACAAGCGCATTGAAGTTGTTGAGGAGCGTCAGCCAGTCGCTGTCCACCCGCTGTTTGGTTTCGTAGTTTTTGGCGTAGAGGTTGGTGGAGTTGCGGTAGCTTTCCTCGGCCACCTTGAGCTGGGCCTCGGCCTGGAGGAGTTTGTTGCTGGCCTGGAGGAGGGAGACGGCGGCCTGGCCGCGCTCGAATTTCTCGAGGTCCAGTTTGGCCAGGTCGAGCTTGAGCCGGGCGGCGCTGATGTCGCTGTTGGTCTGGCTGCGCTGGATGTCCAGGGTGAGCCGGGCGGTGACCACAGCGTTGCTGGCTTTTTCGGTGTTGATGCGCTGCTGGTTCACCTGGTCCTGGGCCTGGGCGGAGTCCAGCTCGACGAGCAGGTCGCCCTTCTTTACAAAGCTGCCCTCCGGGACGATGTAGATGATGCGCGCGGTGCCCTCGACCTCGCTGCGGATGCTCACCTCGTTGACCGCCGCCAGCGTGCCGCCCTCGACCACGGAGACGGTGAAGTCCCCGCGGCGGACCTCGTAGTAGGCGGTGGGCGCCTCGCCGCTGCCGCCGGGCAGCAGTCCCCAGAGCAGCAGGAGCAGGAGGACCACGGAGGTGACGGTGAACAACGCCGGTCGCCCCCGAAAGGGACCGGGCAGTTTTTGGGACAGGGTGGAAGGATTCATAGGTTCGGCTCCAGAAATTCGTCGGGCGAGGTCAGGGTGTTTTCGGGCATGTGCAGCGGCGGACGACCGCGCTGGGACTCGTCCAGTTGGCCGGCCAGCGGGTCAGTGAGCCAGAACCGCTCCTGGTCGGCGAGCAGCACGCCGGCGTTCAGGAGCAGGGTCAGGCGGGTGTTGAGGTAGGTGACGGTGGCGCTGGTCAGCTCGTTTTGCGCCCGGATCAGGGCGTCCTGGGCCTCGCGCACGTCGCGGATGTTGGCGCGGCCGGCCTCCAGAAGCATCTGGCGGTTTTCGACCAGACGTTCGGCCACCCGGAGGTTTTCCAGCCGGCTGAGGTAGTTCAGCCGTTCCTGCTCGAGAGTGCGCAGGCCGCGGTCAATGCGGTTTTTGAAGTTGTCCAGCGTGGCCACCAGGCTGCGCAACTGGGCCTCGAAGGCGATGAGAGCGGCGCGAAAGCTGTTGCGCTCGCGCAGCCGGTCCAGGGGCAGATCGAGGGTCAGCCCAGCCGACCAGCGCATCTGGTCGAAGTTGAAATTGGCGTAGTCGTCCGGCTCCTGGGAGGAGACCGAGGCGTTGCCGGCGAAGGTGAGGCCGGGCCGCAACTGATCGGCCGCCAGACGCACCTTGCGTTTGCTGTCCTCAAACCGGTCAATGGCATTGAGGATGTCCATGTGCCGCTCGACGGCGAGACGGAAGGCGGCCTCGGGGCTGAGGTCCACTCCGATGAGTCCCGCGGCCTCCAGTTCCTGCAGGTCGCGGTCGTCCAGGCTGATCACTTCGGTGATGGGCAAGCCGAGACGGAGTTTGAAATTGTCCAGGGCGGAAAGGTAGGCGGATACGGAGTTGATGTAGGTGATGCGGGCGCCCAGTTCGGCCACGCGGGCGTCGTCCACGTCGGTCTTGCGCACGCGGTCCACGGAGCGAGCCTCGAGGTACTGGGTGGTCTCCACGCGGCGCAGGTAGTTGGTGTAGTTGTTGCGCACGCTGGCCTTCTGGGCCAGCAGGTTGAAGTAGTCCTGCACCACCTCCACCGCGAACTGGCTCTGGTAGAGACTGAAGCTGCGCACCGCGTACACGACGTTGCGTTCGGCCTGGGTGAGGGCCTCGACCGTGGGGTCGTTTTTGCCAAAGCCGCGCAGCAGGGGTTGGGTGAGGTTCACCGAGATCAGGTTGATGGCCGAATCGTTGCTGACCCGCACCGGCGGGTTGCCGCCCACCCGCCCGGTGAAGTAGCGGATGAGGTCGTTGCCCAGCGCCAGGCTCAGGCGCCCCCCGGTCTTCAGGAGCTGGCTGACGCTGATGCGGCTGCGGACCGTGCCGGTCTGCGCCTCGTCGCCCGTGCCCGAGAGGGTGCCGGTAGACTCGGCCACGAACTGGGGCGAAAAGGCGTAGCGGGCGCCGGTCAGGCTCAGGGCGGTGAGGTAAAGCTGCTCTTTTTGCGCTTGGTACTCCCGGCTGTTGGCGATGGCCAGTTGGAGCGCCTCCTGCACGTTGATCACCCGCCGGTTCGTGGCCGCGCGGTCTTCAATCAGCTCTGCGGGCGAGATGTCCTTCGGGGCGCGATCGGAGTAGGGCGTGTTGATGGTAAAGGCGTTGGTGCGGCCCAACACGGCGCGGTCGTAGTCCTGAATGATGCGGTACACGTCATGGTCGGCGGCCTTTCGGTAATGTCCGGAACTGCATCCGCCCCCGCCCAGCATCAGCAAAAGGAGACCCGCCAGCCCCGCCGTGCAAAGAGGCCGTGCGCGTCGGGCCGCTGGGCCCTCGCCAGGTTGGTACCGCACCATGTCGTTTCCCCAGACTGCGAAGGAACCGGGCAGGTTACAAGCCCGGCCGTATCCCGTCGCCGGGACGGCCCGGGCGGGGTCCGGCCCGGTTGGTCGCGTTCCTCATCGCCCGATCGGTTGCATTGTGAGCGGATCGCGCAAGGGCACGTCCACCAGCCGTCCGCCGGCCAGGTCGGCCAGCTTCACCGGGTGGTCTGGGTGCCCGCGCAGGATTTCGTCCTGCTGACCCACGACCAGAATCACCAGTCGCTCCGGTTGGAGACGGGCGCGGGCCACACGCAGGACATCCTCGACGGTGACCGCCGCCACCCGGTTCCGGTATTCCCGCCAGTACGCGGGGTTCTGGGCGTAGCGGCCGGTAAACTCGTCGTCGGCAAAACGGACCGCCACCTGGGTCTTGGTGGCAAACGCCCGGGGGAAGGTTTCAATCACCGCGCGTTTCTCGGTCTCCAGTTCCTCGGCGGTGACCGGTTCGCGGGTCAGCCGTTCGATTTCCTCGATCACCAGGCGGGTGGCATGGGCCACGGTGCGGGACTGGGTCTGGAATCCCGCCGCGAAGGTCAACGGGTAGTACACCCCGCCGGGGAAACGCGAGTAGGCATCGTAGGCCAGGCCCTCGTCCGAACGCACGCGGTTGACGATCCGCGAGGTGAAGCCGCCTCCGCCCAGGATGCGATTCATCAGGGTGATGGCGAAAAAGTCCGGATCATCCCGGCGCACCCCGGGCAGCAGGAGGGTGACGCGGCCCTGGTTGACGTCCTTGTTCACAAGATAAATGCCCGGCGGGGCAAAGACGGTATTGGTGGGGATGGGGGGCGGCGTTTCGCCCGTGAAGGGCCAGTCTGCAAAGAGCCGTTCCAGCCTGTCCACCATCTCGGCGCGTTCGAAATCGCCGCTGGCGGCGACGACGAAGTTGGCGGGATGAAACCAACGGCGATGGAACGCCAGCAGGTCCTCACGGCGGAGGGCCCCGACCGTGGCGGCGGTCGGGTGACGGTTGGCCCAGAAATGCTCGCCGAAGGCCAGGAAGCCCAGTTCGCGCGCTTCGATGTCCGCCGGGTCATCGTTGCGCTGCTGCATGGCCTGCAACATCTGCTGGCGGTACAGCTCAATCCGATCCTCCTGGAACCGCGGGGCGGTGAGCACCTCCCGCAGCAACGCCAGGCCGGTGTCGAGGTCCTTGGACAGCAGGTTGAGGCTCACGCTGCCCTGCGTCTCGCCGATGTCCGACTCGAGCCGGGCGGCCAGATAATCCAGTTCCTCCTCGAGCTCTTCGGCGGTCTTGGACGCCGTTCCCCCGCGCGCCAACAGGTGGCCGGCCATTTCCGCCAGGCCGACCTTGTCTTCCGGCTCCACGTACTGACCGGTGCGGACGTAAAGGACCAGGTTCACCAGCGGCAGGGTGCGGTCCGGCACCACGTAGGCCACCGGCCCGGCGCGCAGCGGCACGCGGTAATCGGCCGGGTTCGGCGGCTCGTAGGTCAGTGGGGGGAAACGCAGCTTCTCCGGGCGCTCGGGAATGTCCGCGGTGGCCGCCGACGGGGCTGCGGCGGGCGCGGGGGGCGCGGCGGCGGAAGGCGGCCGGCTGGCACAGCCGGTGGCCAGGAGCAGACCCAGGGCCACCACGGCGGAACAAACCGGGACGCCGGCACCTTGGGGGACAGAGGCGAGCAGACCGCCCCGGACACGGCCGCCCGGAGCCGAACCGGCCGGGCGGGTCGAAGTCCGGGCCCGCCCGTCGTGAGCGGGGCTGGCGGGAAGCCGGGGGGACTCGGCATGAAACAACGGAGTGATGCGGTGCATGGCCGGGAAAGCAGCTTCAGTGCTTCGCAGCGGATTCCAGTTCGGCGAGGCGCTCCCGGAGCTTCTTCCTGAGCAGTTCGAGCATCGGTTTTACTTCCGGTGGTGCGGGGCCGAGGCTCTGCTCGAGGTGTTCGAGCTCGGTCCGGAGCCGGGTGGGATCGGTTTCGGTTTTCCACTGCTCAAGCTGCTGCTTGAGCCGGACCTGCTGCTCGGCGGGCAGAGCCGCGATTTCCGGATCCTCCGGGGCGTTGCCGGGCTTGCGCGTGTAGATGGCCACGGCGCGGTTTTCGCGGGTGAAGTACCGGCGCGCCACGCGCTGGACGTCTTCGGCGGTGACGGCCTGGATTTTCGGCCCGGCGGCGTTGATCTCGCGCCAGTCGCCGAGGCCGGTGTTGAAAATGAGCTGGAAGAGGATGGCGGTGTTCGAGGCGAGCTTGCGATACTCGGCGGCGGCGAAGTTGTTTTTGACCTTTTGCAGCTCGCGCTCCGGCACCGGCGTCTGCTTGAGTTGATCCAGCTCCTGGTAAATGGCCTGCTCGACCTCCTGGGGCGTGCGGCCGTCGCGGGCCTCGCCGCCGGCGTTGAACAGTCCGGCCCAGCGGCGTGATTCCTGGCGGGCATAGACCGAGGTGGCCACCTGCCGGTCCAGCACCAGTCCCTTGTAGAGCCGGCCCGTGCGGGTCGAGAGTACCTGCGCCAGCACCTCCAACGCGTACGAGTCCCGATGGCCGAAGGGAACGGTATGCCAGAGGATGTCCACCTGCGGGTTGGCCTCCGCCTCGGCGTACATTCGTTTCTCGGCCGGCTGCGGCGGCTCCCAGGTGATGACCTCCGGTGGGTCGGTCCGGCCGCGAGGCATGCGGCCGAAGTACTTTTCGGCGCCGGCGCGCGCGGCTTCAGCCCGGAAATCGCCTACCAGGATCAGGGTGATGTTCTGCGGCGCGTAGTAGGTGGCGTAAAATGCGTCCGCGTCCCGCTTACTGATGGCTGGGATGTCACTGGGCCAGCCGAGAATGGGCCAGTGATACGGGTGGGCGTCCCAGAACAAGGCGTTGAAGGATTCCTCGAAACGCCCCAAGGGCGTGGACTCGACCCGCATCCGGCGTTCCTCGAACACCACGTCGCGCTCGGCGTAGAACTCCCGGAACACCGGTCGCAGCAGCCGTTCGCTCTCCATCCACAGCCACAGCTCGAGCTTGTTGGCCGGCACGGTGATGAAATAAGCTGTGAAGTCATAATGGGTGAAGGCGTTCAGACCCGAGCCGCCCTGACTGGTGTAGATGCGATCAAACTCGTTCTTCACCAGAATCGCCCGCTGGGCCTCGATGAGCTCCCGGAACCGCGCCTCCAGTTCGCGGTGCCGCGCGCTGCGGGACTCGGGTTTTTGGGGATCGCTCACCTCGCCGCGCCGCCAGGCTTCCCGCAGCTTGCGTTCCTCGGCGCGGATTTCCTCCCGCACGCGTTCCTGCTCGGCGATGATCTCCAGGTCGCGGGCCGGGTCCCGCGTGCCGATGGTGGGGGTGCCCTTGAACATCATGTGCTCGAAGAGGTGGGCGATGCCGGTGATGCCGGGGCGCTCGTTGGCGCTGCCCACATGCACGACAAACGCCCCGGCGATGGTCGGCTCGTCGTGCCGCTCCACCGTCAGCAGCTTCATGCCGTTGGACAAGGTGTGCTCGAGGACCGGCACCTGCTGGGCCGGAACCATCCACCCGGCCAGTCCGCCCGCCACGAACCCGCTGAGGACGCGCCGCGAAAACCGCTTCATGACGGGGAAACTGCCGCAGCCGGGCGCGCCGTCAATGGCGCGGTGAAGGAAGTCCCGGGAACGAACCGCTTCGCCCCGGTCAAGTCCGGCTTGACCGTGCGCGGGCGGCCCGCGACAACAGCGGCCAGCCCGCGTCGCCACCGTGCCCGCTTGAAGTTGAAACGGACATGAAACGCCTGGTTCGTTTTTTGGTTTGGCTGGGGATAGCCCTGCTGGGCGCCGGCGCCTACGGCGCCATCGCCTTTCAGCGGGGTGAACCGCTGAGTTCGGCCTACCTGCTCATTGCCGCGCTGTGCACCTATGCCATCGGCTACCGGTTCTACTCGAAGTGGGTGGCCGCCCGGGTGCTGATGCTGGAGGCGCGTCGTGCCCCGCCGGCCGAGGTGCACGACGACGGCCGGGACTTTGTGAAGACCAATCCCTGGATCGTTTTCGGGCACCACTTCGCGGCCATTTCCGGTCCCGGCCCGCTGGTGGGCCCGGTGCTGGCGGCGCAGTTTGGTTACCTGCCGGGGACGTTGTGGATTCTGATCGGGTGCGTGTTGGGCGGGGCGGTGCAGGACTTTGTGATCCTGTTCGCTTCGATGCGCCGGGACGGCAAGTCCCTCGGTCAGATGGTCAAGGAGGAGCTGAACACGGCCGCGGGCTACCTCGCGCTGCTGGCCATTCTGTCCATCCTGGTCATTCTGCTGGCGGTGCTGGCGTTGGTGGTGGTGAAGGCGCTGGCGGAAAGCCCGTGGGGCGTGTTCACGGTGGGCGCCACGATTCCGATCGCCATGTTCATGGGCAGCTATCTGCGGTTTGTGCGAATCGGCCGGGTGCTCGAGGCATCGGCCATGGGTGTCGCGCTCTTGCTGCTGGCCGTGTGGGGCGGCCAGTACGTGTACACCCATCCGGAACTGAAGGCGCTCTTCAAGCTCCGGGACGAACCGCTGGCCTGGGCCATCATCGGCTACGGCCTGGCGGCCAGCGTGTTGCCGGTGTGGCTGTTGCTGGCGCCGCGGGATTACCTGAGCACGTTCATGAAGCTGGGCACCATTGTCCTGCTGGCGCTGGGCTGTTTCCTGGTGCTGCCGGACCTCAAGATGCCGGCGCTGACGCGGTTTGTGGACGGCTCGGGGCTGGTCGTGGCCGGGCAGTTGTTTCCGTTTTGCTTCATCACCATCGCCTGCGGGGCAATCTCGGGGTTTCATTCCCTGATCTCCAGCGGCACCACCCCCAAGCTCATCACCCGCGAGCCCTACGCGCGGCCCGTTGGCTACGGCGCGATGTGTCTGGAGTCCCTCGTGGCCATCCTGGCCATGATCGCCGCCTGCACGCTGGACCCCGGGGTGTACCTGAGCATGAACATTAAGGGCGCGGGCGACACGCCGGAGGCCCGGGCCGCCGCCACGGTCGAGACGGTCAATGCCACCGGCCTGGCCCGGGTGACCGTGGACGACATGGAGGCCCTGGCCCGGGAAATGGGCGAGGACACGCTGTTCGGGCGGACCGGCGGCGCGGCCACGCTGGCGGTGGGCATGGCGATGATTTTCCACCGGGCGGTGGGGGAGCGGTGGATGGACCTCTGGTACCACTTTGCCATCATGTTCGAGGCCCTGTTTATCCTGACCACGCTGGACGCCGGCACGCGGGTCGGGCGCTACATCCTCCAAGATTTTCTGGGCAACCTGTGGAAGCCGCTGGGCGAGACCCGCCGCTGGAGCGCCAACCTTGTGGCCAGCCTCCTCATGGTCAGCGGCTGGGGATATTTCCTCATCCAAGGGGTGCGCGACCCGCTGGGCGGCATCAACTCGCTCTGGCCGCTGTTTGGCATCGCCAACCAGATGCTCGCCGCCATCGCCCTGTGCCTGGCCACGACAATCATCCTGAAGATGCAGTTGATCAGGAGTCAGGAGTCAGAAGTTGGGAGTCGGGAGGGCGTCACCGGGAGTTTGTCCGAAGCCCCCCACCCGTCCCGTGCCGAGGGCCGACCCTGGCTGGCGCTGGTGACCCTCGTGCCCTTGATCTGGCTGGTGGCGGTCACCGGCACCGCCGCCGTGCAAAAGATTGCCCATCCCGACCCGCGCATCGGGTTCCTCGCGGCCGCCAACGATTTCGGCGCGAAGGCGGCGGCCTTGGAGGCCGCGCGTGCGGAGTTGACCGGCGACGCGCTCGCCCGGGCGGAAGCGGAGATCAAACGGCTGCGCACGCTGCGATTCAACAACCGGCTCGATGCCGCGGTCGCCACGGCCTTCCTCTGCCTGCTGGCGGTGATCCTGTTTTTGAGCCTGCGGGAATGGGGCCTCCTGCTGGCCCGCAAGAAGCTGGCGCAACTGCGCGAAACCCCGCCCACCTGGCTGCCGGAGCTGGCGCTGGCCGAGTCCCGCCCCTGGCGGCTGTTCAGCTTCCTGGCCCTGACTCTGGCGCTGGCCCGGGAGTTGTGCGGCCAGGCCGACTACGAACGCGCGCAGCAACGGCACGCGGCCCAGGGCGCATGCGCGGAGCACCTCGCCAGTCCGGCGGCGAAGGGCCGGCTGTTTGCCGAGGTCACCGCCGCGCGGTACCGCTCGATTCGCCGCTGTTGCTGAGCGGGCATTCCTCCGCGGTGGCGGGGCGCCGGGTGGCGCACCGTTGCCATTCCCGACCACTCGTGCTACGCCAGCCGCGCGCAATCATGTCCCCGGACCAACCTCGCTCGCCGTCTGCCCGCCCGCGCGGTTTTGACCGCGTGCTGGACCTTATCGAAAAGCTCGGCAACAAGCTGCCCGACCCGGCGGTGTTGTTTCTGCTGGCCCTGCTGTTGACGTGGGCCGGTTCCTGGTTGCTGGCGGGCACGCGCGTGGAAGTGCCCCGGGCCGGCGGTGCCGAGGTCGTGCAGGTGGAAAATCAACTCACGGGCAAGGCGCTGGTCACGCTGCTCACCCGGATGGTGCGCGAGTTTGTGGGGTTCCCGCCACTGGGCGTGGTGCTGGTGGCCATGCTCGGGTTGGGCGTGGCGGACAAGAGCGGCTTCATCAGCGCCGGACTCAAGCGGCTACTCGGTGTGACCCCGCGCGCGCTGCTCACTCCCATGACCATGGCCGTGGGGTTGTTAAGTCTGGTGGCCGTGGATGCGGGTTACGTGCTGGTCATCCCGCTGGGCGGGGTGATTTTCTATGCGGCGGGCCGGCATCCCCTGGCCGGCATTGCCGCGGCGTTTGCCGCCGTCTCGGGCGGTTTCTGCGCCAACTATCTGCCCACGGCGCTGGACACCATCCTGGCCGGGCTCACCGAGGCCGGGGCGCGCATCGTGGATCCCGAATACCGGGTCAGCCCGCTGTGTAACTACACCTTCACCGTGGCCTCGGCCGGGTTGATCGTCCTGGTGGGATGGTGGGTCACGGACCGGGTGGTGGAACCGCGGTTGCGGCGGGTGCCGGTGGACGGCGACCCCGCCGAGATGCCGAAGATGGAGGCGCTTTCCCCCCGCGAAGCGCGGGCGTTGGTGGCGGGACTGGCCGCGATGGGGTTGGGGTTGCTCCTGCTGGTGGGGGCATGCTGGCCGGCCACCTCCCCGTTCCGCGACGCGCACGGGCAGTTGACCGCGCGCGGCGCACCGCTCCTGGAATCCATCGTGCCCCTGATCCTGCTGCTGTTCCTCATTCCCGGCATTGTGTACGGGTACGTCAGCGGCACGTTCCGGAATCACCGCGACGTGGTGCAGGCAATGGCCCGGACGATGAACACCCTGGGCTACTACCTGGTCCTGGCCTTCTGCGCGGCGATGTTCATTTACGCGTTCAACACCTCGAACCTCGGCCGGCTGCTGGCGGTGACCGGCGCCCAATGGCTCAGCCACCTGGGCCTGCCCGGCGCGGTAACCATCTGCGGCCTGATCCTGGTCTGCGGCACGGTCAATCTGGTCATGGGCTCCGCCTCGGCCAAGTGGACCCTGCTGGCGCCGATCTTCGTGCCGATGCTGATGCAACTGGGCATCGCGCCCGAACTGACCCAGGCCGCCTACCGCATCGGCGACTCGACCACAAACATCATCACCCCGCTGATGCCGTACTTCCCGCTCATCGTCACCTTCGCCCAGAAGTACCATCGCGGCACGGGCATCGGCACGCTGATCTCGCTGATGCTGCCCTACACGCTGAGCTTCATGGTCGCGTGGACGCTGTTCCTGCTGGCCTTTTGGGGGCTGGGACTGCCGCTCGGGCTGGGGGCCGCGTATTCCTACCCCGCGCGCTGAGGGGGGACGGAGTCCGCCCCGCGCGGGGGCGGCGCCTTGAGTTTGAGATAGACCCAGGTTTCCAGCGGCCGGAGCGGCTCCAGCCAGCGGTAAAACGGCGAGTACACCAGGCGCAGCCGCACCACCGAGAGGAACATCACCAGCGCGGAGCGCAGCAGGCTTTGGGTGACTTTTGAGCCGAGCTTGTCGGTCCACTCGATGGGGACCTCGAGGATGCGAAAGCCGCGCCGCTTGAGCACGTAGAGCAGGTTCACGTCAAAGGCCAGGTCGGCGATTTGGAGCGCGTCGTGCACGGCCTCAACGGCGGTGCGGTGCAGCACCTTGGCCGGACATTGAGTGTCCTTGACGTTGAGGCGCAGGAGCGCCTGGACGAGGAGGTGAAAGCCGCGGCTGAACAGCCGGCGCAGCCACGTCTGCCGCTGGTGCAACACCGCGCCGGGCAGCCAGCGCGAGCCGATGACGCAGTCCGCCTGCGGCGCCAGGGAGACCAACTTCAGGAAGGCCGCCGGCCCGGTGGCGCCGTCGGCGTCCACGTAGCCGATGAGGTCTGCCTCCGGGGCGAGACGGAGGCCCTCGATGAGCGCGCCGCCTTTGCCGATGCGCTCGGGGAAGTTGAGGTGCTCGATCTCTGGAAACTCGGCGGCCGCCGCGCGCACCACGCCCTCGGTGTTGTCCCGGCAGCCGTTGAGGACGACCACGATGCGGAACCGTCCCGGGTAATGGCGCCGGAGATGCTCCGCAAACTCGCGCAGCACCGGTCCGATTCGCTGCTCCTCATTGTGAGCCGGGATGAGCAGCAGCAGGCGGGGAGCGGTCTCGGCCATGCCCCCAGCATGGCGGCGCGCGCCGGGCAACGCAACGGCCGGCGGAATCTGCCGGCGAGACGCCGGTCGTTCCGGAGGGTTCCCGCCCGTACGACTTCCCGTCGGCGGGAATACGGGCCGGGGGCTGCCGGCTCAGCCTCGCGGCAGGTCGGGGAGTTTCCAGGGCGGGCGGTAGGTCGCGGTCACCAGCCGGTTGGCTTCACGGTCGCCCACCACCCGTTCGCGCGCGGCATCCCACACGATGCGCCGCCCGGTGCGCAGGGCGATGTTGCCCAAGTGGGCGACGGTCGAGACGTGGTGGCCGACCTCGAGGTTTTCCACCGGCTGCTGGCGGGATTTCACGCAGTCCAGGAAGTTGCGGATGTGCGCGGGGCGCGGGTCGGGGCCGCCGGGGAATTTTTTTGCTTCCAGGCTGTCCTTGCCGGGCTCGCGCAGGATTTCCCAGCCGCTGTCGTTGATGACCAGCGTGCCCTCGGTGCCCACAAACGCCATGCCCCAGGGCCGGTTGTACAGGCCCAGGCCGATGCCGACCTTGTGTTCCCACACCAGGGTGTACGCGGGGAACTCATAGACGGTCATCTGGGTGTCGGGCGTTTCCGAGTTGTCCTCGAGCACGTATTTGCCGCCGCTGGACAGGACGGCGCGCGGCGGGGCATCGCCCAAGCCCCAGAGCAGAATCTGGATCAGGTGCACCCCCCAGTCGGTCATGAGCCCGCCGGCGTAGTCCCAGAACCAGCGGAAGTTGAAGTGAAACCGGTTCGGATTGAACGGGCGTTTGGGGGCCGGCCCCAGCCACAGGTCGTAATCCACGGTGGGCGGCGGCGGGCCGTCCGGCGGGTTGCCGATGGGGCGAATCCAGTCCAGATACGCCCAGGCGCGCGCCAGGCACACCTTGCCCAGCCAGCCCGAGCGCACAAATTCCACGGCCTCCCGGTAGGCGGGACTGCTTAGACGCTGGGCGCCCATCTGACACACGCGGCGATGACGCCGCGCGGCCTCGATCATGGCGCGCCCCTCGGCAATGGTAAGCGCCAGGGGTTTTTCCACGTACACATCCTTGCCGGCCTGACAGGCCAGTACCGTGGGCAGGGCATGCCAGTGGTCGGGCGTGGCCACGATCGCGGCGTCTACGTCGCGCCGGTCAAGCACGCGGCGGAAGTCCCGCACCGCGTCGGGCGGCGTGCCCCGCTTGTCGGCGACGAGTTTGACGGCGCCGGCGGTCTGCGCGTCGTCCGGATCGCACACCACCGGGCAGGTGACCTCGGGGTTTTGCAGGAACACCGACAAATCGCCCTTGCCCATGCTGCCGCAGCCGATGAGCCCCACGCGGATTTGGGCGGACGGGGCCGCGGCCCGGGCGGTGGTTGGCACGAGCAAACCGCCCCACAGCGGCGCGGCAGCCAGAGCACCGCCGGTGGCGAGAAATTGACGGCGTGTGACAGGGGGCGTTGGCATGGCGTTTCGATCCTAACGTGGGCTCGGGAGGTTCGGCGAGCGGAAAAGCGGGTCGGCTCAGGCGCGGGCGCGTCTGTTCGGGTCCGGGCGGCTTGGGCCCCGGGCTCCGGCATCCGGGGGGGTGGGATTGGGAAAAACGCTGAGGCGCTCGCCGGGGCTGCGGGTCAGTTCCCGCTTGGCCGGGGGGGCGGCGCGCCTACACTGGCGGGGACATGGTCGGCCTGCACGTGATCGAGCGGGAACTGCGGGTGGCCGCGCGTCGGGGCAAGAGTTACTGGCTGCGCGTGGCCGCGGCGCTGGTCGCCGCCGTGGTGTGCGGCTGGGTGCTGCTGTGGTCCGGCGCCCAACAGCCGCACACCCAGATGGGCCGCACGTTGTTCACCTATCTGAGCATCCTGGCCTTTGCCTTCTGCCTGCTGGTCGGGCCGTTTATCACGGCGGACTGCATCAGCGAGGAAAAGCGCGAGGGCACGTTGGGGCTGCTGTTCCTGACCGAGCTGAGCAGCCTGCAGGTGCTGCTGGGCAAGTGGATTGCCACCAGCCTGGCCGGATTGTACGGGCTGCTGGCGATTCTGCCGGCGCTGGGGTTGCCGCTGCTGTTTGGCGGGGTGACCCCGGGCGAGTACGCCCGCGTGGCGTTGGGAGTGACCAACGCCATGTTCTTCTCGCTGAGCGCGGGCATGCTGGTGTCCGCGCTGAGCCGGGAGCAGACCAAGGCCACGTTGGGCACGGTGGCCCTGGTGCTGGGCGTGAGCGGGCTGGCGCCGGGTTTGTATGTGTTTTTCTCGGCGGTGTTCCTGGGGCGGCCGTTCACCGGCACGCCGCCGCTGGCCTTGATCAGTCCGGCCTACACGGGGGTGCTGGCCCTGGACACCGCGTACGGGGCCGCGCCGCATCAGTACTGGATTTCCTTCGGCATTGTGCAGGGCTGCGCGTGGCTGTTTCTGGGGCTGACGGCGCTGCTGCTGCCCCGGGTGTGGCGCGAGGACCCGGGCGAAAAACCGGTGACGCGGCGCTGGCTGTACCGGCTGGGGTATACGGCCGGGTGGCGCCGGGCGTTTCGTCGGCGGCTCGAGGTGAACCCCGCCTATGCCGTGGCGGCCCGGCTGCGCTGGCCGCACTGGGTGTTCTGGACGCTGGTGTCACTGGTGGCCGTGAACGTGTACTGGATCACCCTTGGCTCGCGGCAGGTGCCCGGAGCGGCGCAGTTTCACTCGAACTTCGCCCACGCGCTGATCTTCACCAACCGGGTGTGGATCACGGTCATGGCCTGCCATTTCTTTCTGGAGGCCCGCCGCACGGGCGCGCTGGAGCTGCTGCTGACCACCCCGCTGCCGGGGCGCACGCTCCTGCGCGGGCACTGGCGGGCGTTGGCGCGGTACTTCGCCGGACCGATCCTGGTCATCGGCCTGCTCCACGTGGCCTACGTGCTGGGCAATTGGCACGCGGCCGCCGGCCGGGCGACGACGTTCTTCCCGTCGTCGCTGAGGTCCTTCTACGTCGTCTCGGCCATCAGCAGCTACGTGAACTTCCTGACGGATGTGCTGGCGCTCTGCGCGGTGGGCGCGTGGCTGAGTGTCACGCTGCGGAAACCGGCCCTGGCGCTGTTGCTGACCTTCGGCGGGGTCATCCTGATCCCGTGGGTGGTGGGCTATTATTTGCCCGGCATGAGCGGCTGGATCCCCGGCCGGTTCAGCCAATGGCTCCAGAACCTGCCCTGGATGCAGTTCCTCTTCCCGGGCGGCGTGTACGGTTTCCCCATCGGCCGCACGGTGGGGTGGGTGACCAAGAACCTGCTCTTCATGGTCTGGGCGCTGCCCCGGTTGCCGCGAGGGCTGCGCGCCGCAGCGGCCCAGGACCGGCCACCTCGACGGTATTTCTGGCCCGGGCGCCGGGCTCCGGCGACGCCCCTGCCGGTAGCCGCACCCGCAGGAAATTCGGCGGGCGGGGGCTGACCTCGGCGACCGAGGGAGGGACCGACAGTGAGTGTCCTGCCCATCGTGGAACGCGAGTTGCGCGTGGCCGCGCGGCGGCGCGGCGCTTATCTGACCCGCGTGACCGCGGCGGGGCTGGCCGTGGGGTGGGGGGCGTTGCAATGGTGGCTGGAGAGCGACTGGAGCGCGCCGGCGGGGCAGGGGCGGGACATTTTCGAGACCCTCGTTTTTCTGGGGTTTGGCCTGTGTCTGCTGGCCGGACCGGCCCTCACGGCGGATAGCCTCAGCGGGGAAAAACGGGCGGGCACATTGGGCTTGTTGTACCTGACGAACCTGTGCTCCCTGGACGTGGTGCTGGGCAAGCTTGCCGCCGCCTCGGTCACCGCGCTGGGGAGTCTGCTGGCGATCGTGCCGGTGCTGGCGGTGTGTGTGCTGCTGGGCGGGGTGTCCGGAGCGGAAATCGCCCGCGCCGCCCTGGTGCTGGCGAATGCCCTGTGGTTTTCCCTGGCCGCCGGCATGGTCGTGTCCGCGGTGTGTCGGGAATACCGGAGCGCGCTGGCGCTGACCGTGTTTGTGCTGTTTCTCGCAGTGATGGCGCCGCTGGGGTTGGAAGGGGGACAACCGAATGCGGGCGCCGGGGCGGGCTCGCTGGTCGGTCTGTTCAGTCCGGTGGGCGCCTTTCGCCGAATGGAACCGGCCGATTACAACCGCGCGCCGGAGTGGTTTTGGGGCGCGCTGGCCGGAACGCACGCCCTGGGCTGGGCGGGGCTGGCCGGTGCAGCCTGGCTGGCCGGTCGCGCGTGGCGCGAGACCTTCGCGGGATGGTTGCCCGGACGCTGGTTGGAACGTGGACGACGGGGGTGGGGGGACAAATCGGAAGAGCGCTGGCGCGCCCGGGCGCGGCAGTTGGATCGGAATCCGCTCCTCTGGCTGGGCGCGCGGCATCGCTGGAAACGGCGTGTGCTCTGGGCCGCCGTGGCGGGGGCGCTGGCGGTGTGGGTGGGATTCCGGCTGAGCACCCCCGGCCTGATATGGTCCCCGGGAACGATTTTGCTGGTGGCCTTTTTCTTCCAACTGACGCTCAAGTGGCTGGCCGCCTCGGAGGCCGCCTATCGGTTTGCTGAAGACCGCCGCAGCGGGGCTCTGGAGCTGCTGCTCACCACCGGCCTGAGTGAGTCGGACATCGTCCGGGGACACGGGCTGGCGTTGCGCCGGCTGTTCACAGCGCCGGTGGTGGCGGTGGGAATCGTGGAAGTGATGTTGCTGACGACCAGCGGCGGCGCCGGTCCGGGCCGGGACGAATGGGTTCTGGCGGGAGTCACTCTCGCGGTGTTTGTGTGGGATCTGCCGGTACTGGCGCTGACCAGCATGTGGTACAGCCTGGCCGGACGGCGCCCCCACCTGGCGTGGCTGCGCGCCCTGGGACGGGTGCTGGTCGCGCCCTGGCTCGTGTTTCTGGCGACGCTGTTCATGGTGGGGGTTTGGAACTGGACGGTGGTGGCCGGGCTGTGGTGGGTGGTCTGCGCCGCCAGCAATCTGCTTGCGGCACGCGCGGCGCGTTCCGGGCTGCGGACGCGGTTTCGCGAGGCGGCGGCCGGGCTGTGGCCGCCGACGCCGCGGCCTCAGGAACTGGCGCTGGTGTAACGCCCGACCGCAACGCGCCAGACCCGCTCCGACACCGCGAAGCATCCCCCGGCCAGCAGCACCAGGAGCAGCATTTCCAGCGGCGACCCGAGCTTGTTCGCCAGCAGCTTGGTGGGCACGTTCGCCACCAGCAGCATCGGGAGCACGAAGGTGAAGACCATCTTGAAGGCCCCGCGCTGGAAGGCCGCATCCGGCACCCGCGCGACGTTGAAGAGGTTGTAATACCCCCACACGATGCCCTGTGCCTGGACGGTCCAGAAGCTCACCACGCTGAGCATGAACATCAGGGCGTAATGAATGAAAACCCCGGCGGCACACAGTAGGACAAATCCCCCCAGCTCGACCGGTCCCGGCCGCAGTCCCAGCCGGCTCGCGGCATACACCATGACGCCCACGGCGGTGGCGGCGTTGACCAACGCCCCCAGGTCCACCTGCCGCACCGAGAGCAGAAACCGGGGGTTCACCGGCAGGAGCAGAAAAAAGTCCAGCCGCCCCGTGCGCACGTGCTCGGACAACTGGACGCAGTTGGTCAGGAACAGGGCGGTGAAGATTTGCTGGATGAAATGGCTCGCCCCCACCAGCAGCACCACCTCCCAGCGGGACCACGTGGCGATGTGTTCGGTGTGCTGGTAGATCACCGCCACAAAGGCCAGTTGCAGGACGAACCACAGAAGTTCGACCACGATCCAGAGCACGAAATTGACCTTGAAGCTCATCTCGCGCACCAGCGAGTTGCGCAGCAACAGGACGTACACCCCGGCCAGATGCCGCCAGCTTCGCCGGCGTTTTGCCGGCTGGCCGGCTTCCGGAGCAAATGCGACGGGGGCAAGTGCGGGCTTCATGGTTCGATCAACCACCCACCGCGGTGTAATGCCGAATGCCCCGGGACCAGACCCAGCGGGCCAGCGCGTAAACTGCCGTCACCCAGCCCGCCTGAATGGCCAGACCCCGGAGCAGGTCGGCCCCGGTCACCCGTTCCAGGTAGATGCTCACCGGGAAGTACAGTTGGTAGGGAAACGGCGTAAACTCGAGCACCCGCAATACGCCGGCCGGCAGGATGTCCAACGGAAACAGATGCCCGCCGGCGATGTACTCGAAGGCGAAAAGAATAAACACGAACGTGGAAATCTCCAGCAGCCAGAACGCCAGCAAGGCCGTGGTGTAGGAAATCAAAAACTGCAGCAGCGCCGTCAGTACCAGCGACAGCACAAAGGCCGCCAGTTGCAGCGGCGGAGGCAGCCCCACCCAGTACTCGCGTTGCAGGAAGACGAACACCCCCACCGGCGCCAGCGCCGCCGCGGCGTACACCACCCGGCCGGCGCCGAACAAAGCCAGCCGGTACGCCAGGTAATCCATCGGCTTGAGCAGGAACTGGCTGATGCGTCCGTCCCGGATGTCCGCCGCAATCTGCCAGTCGTCCTCCGTCACCGCGGTCAGCGCGTCCACGAGGGTCATGATCAGGTAGTACGAGCTCATGGCCGCCAAGGTGTAGCCGGCCAGCTCGGGACGATCCGGGTTACTGGCGTACACAGCGCGCCACAAGTTTAGCGTGGCCATGAGCGGGATCAGGCCGGCGACCGCGCGAAACAGAAAGTTCGCGCGATACACCAGGGTGTTTTGGACGCCGATCTGGAAGACGTGCCAGTACTTGCCCATGTCGGATTAAGCCTCGGCCGGGGCCGACGTCCCCGAAGCGTGCCTGTCCAATTGGACAAACTCCAGCCCGGTTCGTGAAGTGGCGTTCGGGTGATCCGTCCGGGGCTGGTGAGGCCTTGGGTTGGGCGGTTGGGTCTGAGATTTTACCGTTTCGTCATCAAGAAGTTGTGCGGTGAGAAGGGAAAAAGACTTGCGCGGCTGCGGCGTATTGGATAATTCGTTCAATCCGTATTGAACGAACCTTTCGGTCGTTCCTCCGGTTGGGTCCCTCCGCCCTAGCCCCGGCGAAGTGACCGGCACGAAGTGTCTCCTCACCCCGTCATCCCGCCCCCCACCGTGGCCATCCAGTCCCAGGGCAAACTCCAACTCATCGAGGTGGTGGGCAACCTCTGCCGGCGTCTCGGCCTGCCCCGCACCGTCGGCCAGATCTACGGCCTGCTGTTTCTCTCGCCAAAGCCGCTCTCGCTGGAGGAAATTGCCGATAGCCTGGGCATCAGCAAGGCCAGCGCCAGCACCGGCACTCGACACCTCGCCTCCCTGGGGGCTCTGCGCAAGGTCTGGGTGCCCGGCGACCGCAAAGACCATTTCGAAGCCGTGCCGGACATCGCCACCCTGGTCCTCAACGCGTACCGCGAAATCGTCAAACCCCGGCTCGATGCCGCCGAAGGACGCATGGAGCGGGTGGTCGAAGCCCTCCAGGCCGATCGCGAGCGCGGCGTGTTGACTTCGGAGGAATTCGACTTTTGCCAGAACCGACTGCAATCCCTGGGTAAAATGCAAAACAACCTCCGCGCCCTGGTCCCGTTGATCGAAAAGCTGTTCTAGTCGTTCGCCGCCGCGCGCCGTCGCGTCCGGCCATCTCTGTCGGAAACCCTCCGGTTCACAACCCAAACCTCCGTTCGATCCTCTCATGTCGTCTCCCGCAGAAAAACCCATCGCCGTCGTGGGCCTCGGCTATGTCGGCCTGCCCTTGTCCCTGCAATTCGCCCGCTCCGGTGTGTCCGTGCTGGGACTGGACATTGACCCGGCCAAGGTCGAGTCCCTCAACGCCGGCCGCAGCTACATTCAACACATCCCCGATGCGGCCATTGCCGAGCAGATCGCGGCCGGACGGTTCGCCGCTTCGACCGATTTCCGGCGGGTGCGCGAGGTTGGCGCGGTCATCATCTGTGTGCCGACGCCGCTGAACAAAAACCGCGAACCGGACATTTCCTACATCTTGAAGACCGGCGAGGCCATCGCGCCCCATCTCCAGCGCGGCGTCCTAGTCGTGCTCGAATCCACCACCTACCCCGGCACCACGGACGAGGACCTGCGGGCGGTGCTCGAAAAAGGGTCCGGGCTGCGGGCGGGTGAGGACTTTCACCTTGCCTTCAGTCCGGAGCGCGAAGACCCGGGCAATCCGCAGAGCGTGGTGGCCCGCATTCCCAAAGTGGTGGGCGGCCTCACCCCTGCCTGCCTGGAAAAAGCCCGGGCGCTCTACGGTCGCGCCATCCAAACCATCGTGCCGGTCTCGTCCTGCCGGGCTGCCGAGGCCACCAAGCTGCTCGAAAACATCTTCCGCAGCGTGAACATCGCCCTGGTCAACGAGCTGAAGGTCGTTTACAGCGCGATGGGCATTGACGTCTGGGAGGTCATCAACGCCGCCAAAACCAAACCTTTTGGCTTCATGGCCTTTTACCCCGGCCCCGGCCTGGGCGGACATTGCATCCCCATTGACCCCTTTTACCTCACCTGGAAGGCGCGCGAGTACGGGCAACACACCCGCTTCATCGAGTTGGCCGGCGAGATCAACACCGCCATGCCGCACTACGTGGTCAACCGGGTCACCGAGGCCCTCAACGCCGCGCGAAAACCCGTCAACGGCAGCCGCATTCTCGTCCTCGGACTGGCGTACAAACCGGACGTGGACGACGACCGCGAATCGCCCAGCTACATCCTGCTGGACCTGCTCAAGGCGCGCGGCGCGGACGTGGCCTATTACGATCCGCACGTGCCGGTCATCCGGCCCAGCCGCGAGCACGGCCACTGGGCGGGCACGCGGTCGGTCCCTTGGACCCGCGAGAGCATTGCCGCGTTTGATCTGGTGCTCATTGCCACCCATCACCGCGCGGTGAACTACCAGGAGCTGGCCGAATGGGCGGCGCGCATCGTGGACACCCGCAATGCCATGGACGGCATACCCACCCAACCCGGCCAGGTCTGGAAGGCCTGAACTCCGGCGCCGCCCGCACCCGTATCCCGCCCGCACCGCATGAAGCGCGCGCTCATCACCGGCATCACCGGCCAGGACGGCTCTTACCTGGCCGAGCTGCTCCTGGCCAAAGGGTACGAGGTCCACGGCGTCATCCGGCGCGCCTCGACCTTCAACACCAGCCGCATTGACCACCTCTACCAGGACCCGCACGTCCACGGCGTGCGCCTGTTCCTGCACTACGGTGACCTGGCCGACTCGGTCCAGATGGTCAAGCTGCTCTACGACCTGGCCCCGGACGAGATTTACAACTTGGGCGCGCAAAGCCACGTGCGGGTCTCCTTCGATATCCCCGAGTACACCGGCAACGTCGTCGGCCTGGGCACGGTGCGCATCCTGGAGGCCATTCGCGAGGCGGGGCTGGTCAAGAAATGCCGGTTCTATCAGGCCTCCTCCTCGGAGATGTACGGGCGGGTGCAGGAAGTGCCCCAGACGGAGACGACCCCCTTCTGGCCGCGCTCGCCCTACGCCTGCGCCAAGGTCTATGCCTACTGGCTGACCGTGAACTTCCGCGAAGCCTACGGACTGCACGCCAGCAACGGCATCCTCTTCAATCACGAATCCCCGCGCCGCGGCGAGACCTTTGTCACCCGCAAAATCACCCGCGCCGCCACCCGCATCAAACTCGGTCTCCAGCGCGAGGTGTATCTGGGCAACCTCGAGGCCCGCCGCGACTGGGGCTACGCCCAAGAATACGTCGAGGCCATGTGGCGCATGCTCCAACAGGACCGACCCGACGACTACGTCATCGCCACCAACGAGACCCACAGCGTGCGCGAGTTCTGCGAGACCGCCTTCGGCCTGCTGGACCTCGACTGGCGCGACCACGTCCGCCACGACCCCCGCTACGAGCGCCCGGCCGAGGTGGACCTGCTCATCGGCAACCCCGCCAAGGCCAAACGCCAACTGGACTGGGAACCCAAAGTCCGCTTCCGCGAGCTGGTTCGCCTGATGGTCGAGGCCGACCTGGCCCTCGCCCGACGCGAGCGGGCGATGCTCGAAGCCGGCGCCCTGCCGGAACCGCCGGACGCCCCCGCGCTGGCCGCGCCCGACGCGCGCCGGCAACAGCCATGAACGCCGCCCGCCCGGACCTTCTGGTTTCCTCTGCGGCCTCCGGGCTGCGCGGCCGCCGCGTCTTCGTGGCCGGCCACCGCGGCATGGTGGGCTCGGCCCTCGTGCGGCGGTTGCAAGCGCGGGGCGACTGCGCCCTGATCCTACGCGACCGGGCGCAACTGGACCTGCGCGACGCGGCGGCGGTGGACCGGTTCTTCGCCGCCGAACGCCCGGAAATCGTCATCATGGCCGCCGCCCGCGTGGGCGGCATCGAGGCCAACCGCACCTTTCCGGTCGAATTCCTCGAGGATAATCTGACCATCGCCCTGAACGTCATTCGCAGCGCCTTTCGACACGACACCGCGCGGCTCCTGTTTCTGGGCAGCTCCTGCATTTACCCGCGCGAAGCTCCGCAGCCGATCCCTGAGGACGCGCTGTTGACCGGCCCGCTCGAGCCCACCAACGAGGCCTACGCCCTGGCCAAAATCGCCGGCCTCAAGCTCTGCCAGTACTACCGCCGGCAGCATGGCCGCCTGTTCCACTCGGTCATGCCCACCAACCTGTACGGCCCCGGCGACTACTACCACCCCGAGCGCGCCCACGTGATCCCGGCCCTGCTGCGGCGCTTTCACGAGGCGCGCGAGACCGGCCAACCGCGGGTCGTGCTCTGGGGCACCGGCGCCCCCCGTCGCGAATTCCTGCACGTGGACGACCTGGCTGCCGCCTGCCTGCATCTGCTCGAACTGCCCGACCCGCCGGACTGGATCAACGTGGGCTGCGGCGCCGACCTGACCATCCGCGAGCTGGCCGAATTGATCCGCGAAGTCACCGGCTACACGGGGGACATGGTCTTCGACCCCACCCGCCCGGACGGCACCCCGCGCAAGTTGCTGGATGTCTCCCGGCTGCGGGCCACGGGGTGGGCGCCGCGCATTCCCCTGCGCGAAGGCCTGGCCGAGACCTACCGGGATTTTCTGGCGGCGCGCGCCGCCGGCGCCTTGCGCGAATGAGCGCCGCGAACCCGAACAGCCGCGCGGATGGCGCCCGCCCCGAGCCCGGCGCCGCCGCCCTCGGGGAAAACGAGGCGGCGGAATTGATCCGCGGCCTGGCGCGCTTTGATCCGGCGGTGATTTACCTGTTCGGCTCGGCCGCGCGCGGGATGAACCGGCCCGACAGTGATCTGGATGTGGCCTTTTTGCCGGCGGCGCCCGCCGACTGCTGGACTGTGTTTCAGACCGCCCAGGCGCTCGCCTCGATCCTGCGTCGCGAGGTGGACCTGGTGGACCTGCGCCGCGCCAGCACGGTCCTGCGCAAGGAAGTGCTCCGCACCGGGCGGCGTCTGGCCACGTTTCGCGCCCTGGAAGCCGACGAGTTCGAGATGTACACGCTCAGCGATTACGCCCGTCTGAACGAGGAACGCGCGCCGGTGCTGCGCGCCCTCGGCGTGGCCGATCTCCATGCCTGACGACGTCCGGCTCAACAAGGCGGCAATCATCCGCCGTTGCCTGCACCGGGTCCGCGAGGAATACGCCGGCCAGGCGGAGCGCCTGGCGAATTGGACCCATCAGGACACGCTGGTGCTGAACCTGCTGCGGGCGTGCGAAGCGGCCATAGACCTGGCCATGCATGAGGTCGCCAAGCGAAACTTGGGCGTGCCTCAGACCAGCCGCGAGGCGTTCAGCCTGCTGGAACAGGCGGGGGCGATTGCCCCGGAAGTCAGCCGGCGCATGCAGGCCATGGTCGGATTCCGAAACCTCGCCGTGCATAGTTATCGCGAGATGGATGCCGCCATCCTCCAGCGCGTTCTCGACGAACACCTCGGGGATTTCGAGGACTTCCTCGCGGCGGTGACGGGCTCTTCCCGATGAAAATCCTGCTCACCGGCGCGGCCGGCTTCATTGGTTACCATGTGGCCGAGCGGCTCCTGACCCGCGGCGACGAGGTGATTGGCCTGGACAACCTTAATGCCTACTACGACGTGCGCCTGAAGGAGGCCCGGCTGGCGAGGCTGACGGGCCGGCCCGGCTTTGCCTTCCACCGGCTGGACCTGGCGGACCGGGTCGGGATGGAACGGTTGTTCGCCGCCGCGCGCCCCCAACGGGTCATCCATCTGGCCGCGCAGGCCGGCGTGCGTTATTCGCTGACCAACCCGCACGCCTATGTCGAAAGCAACCTGGTCGGCTTTCTGCACGTGCTTGAGGGCTGCCGGCATCACGGCGTCGAGCACCTGGTCTATGCTTCCTCCAGCTCCGTGTACGGCGCCAACACCCGGATGCCCTTCTCGGTCCACGACAACGTGGACCATCCGGTCAGCCTCTACGCCGCCACCAAGAAAGCCAACGAACTGATGGCCCACACCTACAGCCATCTGTACGGCCTGCCCACCACCGGCCTGCGGTTCTTCACCGTGTACGGCCCGTGGGGCCGGCCGGACATGGCGCTGTTCCTGTTCACCCGGGCGATCCTTGAAGGGCGACCGATTGACGTCTTCAACGAGGGCCGGATGCGCCGCGACTTCACCTACATTGACGACATCGTCGAGGGCGTGGTGCGGGTGACCGACCGCGTGCCGGCGGGCCACCCCGACTGGTCCGGCGAGGCGCCCGACCCCGGCGCCAGCCGCGCGCCATACCGCCTCTACAACATCGGCAACCATGCCCCGGTCGAACTGCTGCACCTGATCGCCACGCTCGAAGCCGCCCTGGGCCGCAAGGCGGAAAAACGCCTCCTGCCCATGCAGCCGGGCGACGTGCCGGCGACCTACGCCGACGTGGACGACCTCGTGCGCGACGTGGGCTTCCACCCGGCCACACCCATCGAGGAAGGCGTGGCGCGGTTCGTGGCGTGGTACCGGGAGTTTTATGGCGTGTGAGTTCGGTCGCCGTCAGCCGCGAGGCGGAGATTGAGCAGATGATCCGCGCCTGTCTCGCCCGGTTTGCCAGCGAGCTGCGCGGCTACCGGGTCATCCTGTTCGGCTCGCGCGCCACGGGTCGCGCGGGGCCGCGGGCGGATTTCGATCTGGGCGTGCTCGGTCCGGCGCCGCTCCCGCTGGACACGTTCCTGCGGGTGCAGGACGCGCTGGAGGAGTTGCCCACGCTGTACACCGTGGACTGGGTGGACCTGCAGCGCGCCTCGCCGGAGCTGCGGCAATCCGCCCTGGCCCGCTGCCGCACCCTCTATGAGGGCTGAGCCGCTGCTGGCTGATTTCGCGCGGGCGCTGGACCTGCTGGAGGCCGCGCTCGCCACTCCGGCGGACGACGACGTGCGCCGCGCGGGGTGCATCCAGTACTTCGAGTTCTGTTTTGAGCTGGCGTGGAAAACGATCAAGGCCGTGGGCGAGCACTACGGGCTGGCCAATCTACACTCGCCCCGCGCCTGTTTGCGGCAGGCCTGGCGTCAGGGGTGGATTGAATCCGAGCCGCCCTGGCAACAGATGCTCGAGGCCCGCAATCTCATGGCCCATGCGTACGACGCCCGGCGCGCCCTGACGGTGTACGAAAGCCTGCCCGGGTTCCTGGCGGAGTTGCGGCGACTCCACCAGACGCTGCGCGCGCTGTCCCTCGATTGAGCCGCCCGCTGCCGGAGATGCAGTTCGTTGATCTCAAATCCCAGTACCGCCGCTACCAGGCGGAGATTGACAGCCGGTTGCGCCGCGTGCTCGAGCACGGGCAGTTCATCCTCGGACCGGAAGTCGCCGAGCTCGAGGCCGCGCTCGCGGATTACGTCGGCGTCAAGCACGCCCTCACCGCCGCCAGCGGCACCGACAGCCTCGAGATCGCCCTGCGCGCGCTCGGCGTCGGCCCCGGCGACGAGGTCATCACCGTGCCCTTCACCTGGATCAGCACCGCCGAGGTGATCGCGCTGGTCGGCGCCCGGCCGGTGTTCGTGGACATCGAGCCGGACACCTACAACATCGCCGTCGAACAGGTCGAAGCGGCCATCACCCCGCGCACCCGGGCGCTGTTGCCGGTGAGCCTCTTCGGCCAGATGCCGGACTACGACCGCTTGAACGCCCTGGCCGCGCGGCACGGCCTGCCGGTCATCGAGGACGCCGCGCAGAGTTTTGGCGCCACGCAACGCGGCCGGCGCAGTGGCGGCGTGACCACCATCGGCAGCACCAGTTTCTTTCCGGCCAAGCCCCTGGGCTGTTACGGCGACGGCGGCGCGCTGTTTACCCATGACGACGCGCTGGCCGAACGGATGCGCGCCATTCGCAATCACGGCGGTCTCCAGCGCCACCAGCACACCTGCCTGGGCAAGAACGGGCGCTTCGACACCCTGCAGGCGGCGGTGTTGCTGGCCAAGCTGCCGCACTTCGAGGGGGAGCTGGCCGAACGCCGCCGACGGGCCGCGCGCTATGATGCGGCCCTCCGCGACTGCTGCGTCACCCCGATGGTGGCGCCCGGCAACACGCATGTCTATGCCCAGTACACCGTGCGCGTGCCGGAGCGCGACACCGTGGCGGCCCGCCTGCAGGCCGCCGGCATTCCCACCGCGGTGTATTACCCGAAGTGCCTGCACGAACAGCCCGTCTTTGCCGGACTGGGCTATCGCCGCGGCGACTTCCCCGTCGCGGAACAGGCCGCGCGCGAGGTGCTGAGCCTGCCATTGCACCCGTTCCTGACCGACCCGGAGCAGGACCAAATCATCGAGGCCTTCCGGCAGGCCGTAAACGGAAGAACCCCGCCCCGCCCCGTGGCGGGTTGACCGATGTCGAACCCCACTTCCACCGCCTCCATGCCGGCGCCCGCGCCCGCGCCGGCCACGGCGCCGCCCGAACTGATCGAGCTGGCGCGGCGCCTGTTTTGGTGGAAACCGCCCGCGGAAGCGCTGCGCTGGCCCGAGCGGTTCCTGGCCCAGGTCATGACGCTGGGCACCTGGGAAGATGTTCAGACCGCCCGCCGCTTCTGGTCTGATGAGGATTTTCGTGCGGCGCTGCCCCGCGCCCCGGCGGGCGTGTTTGACCCGCGGAGCTGGAGCTACTGGCGTGTGCGGCTGGGCCTGCACCCCGTGCCGCCGCTGCCCCGCCGGCAGTTGCCATGAGGCCGCTGCGGCCCAGACTGGAGGCCTTGCTCGAGGCGCAGCGTCGCGTGTGGCCCAAGCTGCGCGAAATTCCGCCCGCGTTCACCCTGTACGGCGGAACCGCCCTGGCGCTGCAACTCGGCCATCGGCAATCCGAGGACTTCGATTTTTTCAGCGCGGGCGGGTTCGATCCCGACGCTTTGTATCGCCGTTTGGAATTGGCGCGGGGCGCGGAGGTGCCGCAGGCGGCCCCTCACCCCTTGACCTTTCGCACGGCGGACCAACCCGGGGTGAAATTTTCCTTCTTCGGCGGATTGCGGCTGCGGCGCCTGGAGGCGCCCGGGGGTGCGAGGACAACGGCCTGCGCGTGGCCGGCCTGCGCGATCTGCTGGCCACCAACCTGCATACCCTCGCGTAGCGGGCGGAGTCCAAGGATTACCTGGACGTGTATGCCCTCCTGCAGGCCGGTCTCTCCCTGGCTGGCGGACTGGCCGATGCGCGCGCCGTGTACGGGGAGCATTTCAACCCGCTGTTGCCGCTCAAAGCGCTGACTTACTTCGAAGACGGTGATCTGCCCCAACTGCCGGAGGCGGTGAAGCGGTTTCTTTCCGCCGCGGCGGCCGGACCGCTGGATACCCCGGAAGCGGATTCGTCAGAGACACCCTCCCCGAACTGAGTCATCCACCATGCGCATCCTCGTCACCGGCGGCGCCGGGTTTATCGGCTCGAACCTGGTGCGGTACCTCCTGCAACACACTCCCCACGCGGTGGTCAACCTGGACAAGCTGACCTACGCCGGGAACCTCGAATCCCTGAGCGATGTGGCCGCGCATCCCCGGTACACCTTTGTGCGGGCGGACATCGCCGACGCCGCGGCCCTGCGCGCCGTCTTTCAAGAGCACCAGCCGGACGCCGTCATGCACCTGGCGGCCGAGTCGCATGTGGACCGCTCGATTGACGGCCCCGGCGAGTTCATCCATACGAACATCGTCGGCACCTTCACTCTGCTGCAGGCCGCGCGGGCCCACTGGCAGGCCCTGCCCTTGGAACGGCGGCAGACCTTCCGGTTTCTGCACGTCTCCACCGACGAGGTCTTCGGCTCGCTCGGCCCGGACGACCCGCCGTTCAACGAACGCACCCCCTACGCCCCGCACTCGCCCTACTCGGCCAGCAAGGCCGCCTCCGATCACCTGGTCCGCGCCTGGCATGACACCTACGGCCTGCCGGTCCTGATCACCAACTGCTCGAACAACTACGGCCCGTATCAGTTCCCGGAAAAACTCATCCCCGTGGTCATCCTCAAGGCCCTGCGCGGCGAGCCCATCCCCGTGTACGGCCGCGGCGAAAACATCCGCGACTGGCTCTACGTCGAGGACCACGCCGCCGCGCTCACCTGCGTGCTCGAACGCGGCCGCATCGGCGAGACCTACGCCATCGGCGGCAACAACGAGCAGCGCAATATTGACCTGGTGCGCGCCTTGTGCCGGTTGATGGACGAACTGAATCCCGCTCCCCGCGTCGCCCGCCACGAGGACCTGATCACGTTCGTGCCCGACCGGCCCGGACACGACCTGCGCTACGCCATTGACAGCGCCAAGCTCCGCCGTGAGCTGGGCTGGACGCCGCGCGAGGATCACACCTCCGGCCTGCGCAAGACCGTGCACTGGTATCTGACCCACCGCGCCTGGTGGGAACGCATCCTGGACGGCGCCTACCGCCTGGAACGGCTGGGCCTGGCCGCCGGGCAGACCGCGTCTGCGCCGCCCCCCGCCGCCGCCCCCGGCCATGCGGGCTGAAACCGACCAACTGAAGCTGCGGCGCTTTATGCGCGCGCTGGGCGAACGGGTCCGGGGACCGGGACGCATCTACTTCACCGGCGGCGCCACCGCGGTGCTGATGGGCTGGCGGTCCAGCACCATTGATGTGGACCTCAAACCCGATCCCGAGCCCCCGGGCTTTTTTGAAGCCCTGGTTGAACTCAAAGAAGCGCTCGACCTGAACGTCGAACTGGCCGCGCCGGACCACTTCATCCCCGCCCTACCCAACTGGCGAGAACGCAGCCTGTTCGTGGACCGATACGACCGACTGGAATTTTTCCATTACGACCCCTACAGCCAGACGTTGGCCAAACTCCAACGCAGCCACGACCGCGACCTACGGGATGTGCAGTCCATGCTCCGCGCGGGACTGGTTCGCAAAGACCGCCTCTGGGAACTGTTTGAACAGGTGCGCCCGCAACTGATCCGCTATCCGGCGCTGAATCCCGCAACCTTCGCGGATGCCGTGCGGCGTTTCTGCCATGAACCCTGAGGACCTCCTCCGCGGGTTGCCCGGCGAGGACCTCGTTCGACAGGGACTCGCCGACTTCCGCGCCGGTCGCCGCACCGTGCCAGCCTGCCTGGTCAGCCTCGCCACGATCCGCTTGCGTCGCCTGGGTGTGCTCACCGAGGCGGACCCCTCTCCGATGCCGGAACCGGAACAGACCCTCTACCGGCTGTTGCGCGCGGAGGGCGGCGACGCCTACGCCCGCTACAACGCCCTGCTGCGCGAATTCATCAGCTTCGAGCAGGCCCTGGAACAACGCCGGTTTCGCGCCGCGCCTCCGCCGGCCCGGGAACCAGCGTTCACCCCCGCCCCGGACGGCCCGGAGAAACCCGCCACGCCCGAGAAACACTGACCCGGTGACGCCCCTTCAACAGCGCGATCTGGAGCGCCGTCATCGCCGCCGGCAAGCGTGCGCCGAGACGCGCGCACGCCTCCGCGCCGCCCTCGCCGAGCTGATCCCCGGCCGGCGGGTCATCCTCTTCGGCTCCTTGACCCGGCCGGACGCCTTTCACGACCGCTCGGACGTGGACCTCGCGCTGGACAGCGAGCCGACCGAAATCTCCCGCTGGCGCCTGACGGCCGAACTGATGGACCGCCTGGAACGTCCGGTGGATGTGGTAATCCTGCCCGAATGCCGGTTCCGCGAAAAAATCCTTCGCGAAGGCGAGATATGGACCGTCTAGAACTGCATGCGCTGCGCGCGGAACTCCGCCAGGACTGCCGCGTCGCCACAGAGGCCTGCCAGCGGGCGGCCGAGCGATTCGACCGCCGCGAACCCGCCGGTTACGAAGCCTGCGCGCATCAGCTCGCCCGGTTGTACAATGCCCTCGAGCAGATGGGGCTGCGCGTGGCCCGGGCCTTCGAAAACCGCATCGAAGACCAGAAGGGGTGGCATGGCGCGCTGCTGCCACGGCTCTTCCTGGCCATTCCCGGCGTCCGCCCGGCGTTGTTCCCCCCCGCTTTGAAACTCCCGTTGAACGAACTCAAAGGCTTTCGCCACGTCTTCGTTCACGCCTACGACCTGGAATTGGATCCGGAAAAGCTGACCCTGCTCATGAAGTATGCCCGGCAGGTGACCGACGCCCTGCCCGGGGCGGTTGAAAACTTCGTCGCCACGGTGGCCCGCGAACAGCAGATCGAGTTGTGAATCCCGACGCGGCGCGGCCCGGGTTGCGCCGCTCCAACCCCCTCCGCCTCCACTCCGTTCCCCGTCCATGAAAGGCATCATCCTCGCCGGCGGCGCCGGCACCCGCTTGCATCCCCTCACCCGCGTGGTCAGCAAGCAACTGCTGCCGGTGTACGACAAGCCCATGATCTACTACCCGCTGAGCGTGCTCATGCTGGCCGGCCTGCGCGAGGTGCTCATCATCTCCACCCCGCACGACCTGCCGCTGTTCCAGCGGCTGCTGGGCGAGGGCGCGCAACTGGGCATGCGCTTCCACTACGCCGAACAACCCCGCCCCGAGGGCCTCGCCCAGGCCTTCCTCATCGGGCGGGAATTCCTCAACGGCGAGCCCGCCTGCCTGATCCTCGGCGACAACATCTTCTACGGGCAGGGGTTTTCCGGGTTGCTACGCCGCGTTGCCCGCCTGCAACAGGGCGCCTGCATTTTTGCCTATCCGGTGCGGGACCCCGAGCGCTACGGCGTGATCGAGTTTGACGAGGCCACCGGCCGCGCCCTTTCCCTCGAGGAAAAACCGTTGCGGCCGCGCTCCCCTTACGCCGTGCCCGGCCTGTACTTTTACGACGCCCGCGTGTGCGACCTGGCCGCCACCCTGCGGCCCAGCGCGCGGGGCGAACTGGAGATCACCGACCTCAACCGCCTGTACCTCGAGCGGGGCGAACTGCGGGTCGAGCGGCTGGGGCGCGGGCTGGCCTGGCTGGACACCGGCACCCACCGCAGCCTGCTGGAGGCAACCAACTTCATCGAGGCCATCGAGGAGCGCCAGGGCCTGAAGATCGCCTGCCTGGAAGAAATTGCGCTGAGCAACGGGTGGCTCGGCCCGGCCGAGGTCGAGGCCGCCCCGCGGCCCGGGCCCCAGCGCCTGCGGCGCCTGCCTGCGCGCGCTGCTAAAGCGCCGGGTCTGAGTCTTTCCGCTGCTTCGCCGTGTCGGAGCGCACCCGGTTCCCCAAACCGGCCCTCTCCGCCTGCCCGTCCTTGTTTCCCACCATGAATGAATTGCCAACCGTCCTGGTCACCGGCGGCGCCGGTTACATCGGCTCGGTGCTCGTCCGCCTGTTGCTCGCGCGCGGCTGGCGCGTGCGGGTGCTGGACCGGCTGCTGGCCGGGGGCGAATCCCTCCTCGAGCTGCTCGACCACGAGCGCTTCGAATTCCTCCGCGGCGACATCCGCGACGCCGAAACGGTGGCGCGCGCGGTCACG
>FWPU01003106.1_pt1 | contig 43036 bp, 30 predicted proteins | sample 2228361 | NCBI WGS metagenome assembly FWPU01 (sample SAMEA103939777, study PRJEB20133) | metagenome | reverse complement strand
GCCTGGTCCAACCTCCCGAGTGGCGCTCCTTGCTTGGACGACGAGGTCTCGTGCACCTTGGACCAGTGCAATGGGTTCGGGATCTGCCAGCACAACCTCGCGTCCGACAGCTGCCGGATCGACGGGGTGTGCTACGCCTCCGGCGCCACGAACCCGCAGAACCCCTGCCAGGTGTGCAACCCGATCCAGAGCCAGGCATCATGGTCGAACAAGGCGAGCGGGACGTCATGCGACGACGGCGAGGACTTGCCTTGCACGAACGACGTGTGCAACGCGGACGGGCAGTGCACCCATCCGGTGAAGGCGGGATACTGCCTGATCGGCGGGGAGTGCAAGGACAACGGCGCTCAGAATCCTGAAAACCAGTGCCAGGAGTGCAATCCGGCCCAGAACCCGTACGCCTGGTCCGCGAAATCGAACGGGACCCTGTGCTCGGATGACAATGCCTGCACCATCACGGATGTCTGCTTCAACGGCGCGTGCCAGTCCGGCAGCGCGAAGGTCTGCACCGCCCTGGATCAGTGCCACGAGGCCGGCACGTGCGACCCCGCGACCGGGATCTGCTCCAACCCGCCGAAACCAGACGACACCCCCTGCAACGACGGCAACCAGTGCACCGTGGGCGAGGAGTGTCAGGATGGCGCGTGCACGGGAGGGACCCCGGTCGTCTGCAACGATGGCAATCCGTGCACGGAAGACCGATGCGCCATTGGCACTGGTTGCTACTATCCTCCGAAACAGGACGGCACGGACTGTACGAGCGAGTGCGCCGAGAACGCCACCTGCAAGCAGGGGCAGTGTCAGGGAACCTTCAAGCCGTACGGGGTTCCCTGTGCTTCGGACGCCTATGATTGTACCGACGACATCTGTAACGGGGCGGGCGCGTGCACGCACCCGATCCAGAACGGGAAGTGCCTCATCGGCGTTACTTGTTACAGCGATGGGGCCACGCACGGGAAGTGCGAGGAGTGCGAACCCTCGGTCAGCCAGACCTCCTGGACGTACATAACCGGCAAGTCGTGCAACGACGGGGTCCCCTGCACGCACACGGACCTCTGCGTGGCCGGGGGCAGCGGGGATGCGGGTTGCCAGGGCACGTCGTACTCGTGCAACGATGGCAAGACGTGCACGGACGACATCTGCGACGGCCTGGGGGGATGCTCGCACCCCATCCAGGCCGGGAAGTGCCTGATTGACGGGACCTGTCGCAACGACGGAGACCTGAACCCCTCGAACGACTGCCAGGCATGCATCGCGGACCAGAGTCAGAGCCAGTGGTCGAATCGGGCGAGCGGCTCGGCATGCAACGACGGGGTGTTCTGCAACGGCGTGGACACTTGCAATGGGTCAGGGTCTTGCACGAACCACGCGGGCAACCCCTGCCCGGGTCACAACGTCGGGCCGTACTGCAACGACTCCTGCAACGAATCGTCGGAGGACTGCACCGCGAACGACCTGTCCGGAACCTCGTGCGACGACGGCGTCTTCTGCAACGGTGAGGACACCTGCGACGGCTCCGGGTCCTGCGCGAACCACGTGGGCAACCCCTGCCCGGGCCACAACGTCGGGCCGACCTGCAACGACTCGTGCAACGAATCGTCGGAGGACTGCACCGCGAACGACCAGGACGGGACGCCTTGCGGTGAAGAGAAGGTCTGCTGCACAGGGGCGTGCCAGGCCACTTGCCCCTGAGATGGGAACTGGAAGCGAGTGCGCGAGGGACGCGAATCGGAGTTCGCGTTCCCAGGGTGGCGTTGGCGTGAGTGAACGCGATCCTGCATTGTGACTGGGTGTTCGGGCGGGCGAGACGCGATCCTGCATCGTGAGGGACGAATCGCGTCCCCGTGTCAGAGGGCCACGTCGAGCGGGATGATGAACCAGGTCAGCCCCAGGGTGACCTCGCCCGGCAGGAAGAGGTTGTCGCCGCCCGACTTGTAGAAGAACTGCACGTAGTCGAACCGCAAGGCAAAGAAGCGTGACAGATAGACGTGGAGGATGACCCCCACGTCCCCATAGACCTTCACCGACGACGACGTGTCCTCTCGGAAAGCCGTCGCGCCCACCTGGACCAGTTCGTGGCCCTTCACGCCCATTGCGCCCAGGCCCGCCTGGAGCCCCACCTCCAGGTGCGTCAGCCCCGTCCCCAGCAGCGCGAACTTCCCGTAGATCGGGAACCACACGAACTGGGCGCCCGCGTTCCAGACAATCTCCTCGTACCGGGGCAACACGTTGTACTGGCTCGCCACGTCGAACTTCTTGAACAGGCGGCTCTTCGCGCGGACCACCCACTCCCCCCGGGCCTCGACCCCCAGTGTCTCCGTGAAGAAGTAGTCGTACCGGACCCCCAGCGGGAAGTTCACAAACAGGTCGTCGTCCGGGATCACCCCGCCCGTCAGGGACAGCGCGTGGTGCCGCGCCTTCTCGTAGGCCCGGGCCTGGATCACGCGGGCCCGCATCTCCTCGCCGAAATAGCGCTCCACCTCCGGCGGGACCTCCGGGACCTCCTGGGCCGGAGCCGCACGCACGAATGCCCCCAGGACCACCGCAAACACGCCGACGTGACCTGTCCAGATCGCGGTTCTTCTCACGGCGCGACCTCGCTCTCGTGGACCTCGGTCGCCCGCTCGAACCGCCGCGTCGCCTCGGGCCAGCGGTAGAACCCGAGCCCCGCGAAGATCATGTGCGACGGGATGGACGCCGCCGACCCGAACCCGCGGACGTACCCGACCGTCAGGTCCAGGATCCCGAGTGGTGCGCGCAGGCCGCCCGCGAGTTGAAACAACTGGCCCCGGTCATCGCCCGCGACCTCGACCGCGCCGTGCGCGTCGAGGAAGACGTACAGCCCCGCCTTCAACAACCGCGCCTGGGCCAGGACCCCGTAATCGAAGGTCGAGCCAAAGGACTTCTGGAACCGCTCCTTCAGGAACCCCTCGTCCAGGCGCCGGGTCGCACCCGCGTTGACCGCGATCACCAGGAACGAGAACTGCCGGTCCACCATCAGGGACAGGCCGAAGTTCTCGTGTCCAGACCCGGAGAGTTTCGACGGCGACCCCGTCCCGACCAGGAAGAATGGCTGGATCGCGAACCCGAACGAGTCCGTGCCCCTGCGCACCACCTGGTACTTGAACGCGAGCCGCAGGTCCCCGATCGCGGTGCTCCCGAGGGCCTGGCGAAAGTCCTGGTCCACCGTGCGGTCAATGTGAAGCGGGAGTTCCACGTCCGCCTCGAGCCCGTTCACGAGGCCCAGGCCGAACTGAAGATAGACCAGTTGTGCGCTACGCACCACCGTGATGGTTTGCTGGTTGCTGTCCACGACGATCGGACGGAACAGGTACACGTACACCGCGTTGGCCGAGGTATCGAGCCTCCACAGGGTGTCCGTGGTCTGGGTCGCGAATCCTCCGCGCCCGATCCCGACCGGACGCAGCACCTGCACGTCTGACGCGGACGCGTCCCCCGACGCCGCCACACCCATCCCCAGCACGAGCAGCGCCACGGCCCGCCAGGCGCGCCGGCGCAAGAAGACCCCCGCCGCCATAACCAGCAGCACCAGGATCCCTCCCAGCCCCCGCCCGCTGTCCGAGGCCGCGCACACCCCGCCTCCCCCCTTCAGTGTCGTTCCGGGCGGGATGCGGTGCCCCGGTCGGTCCTCGTACCAGGTCGGGTCCGTCGGGGCGTAGGGCTTGTCCAGGTCGGCGGGCGGGGAGGCGAAGCGCCTCAGGCCCTCCTCCTCCAGGCGTTTCTTGACCTCGGTCAGACACGTGGTCTGGTCCTCCCGGAGACCGGTCCCCTGGTCCAGCGCCCTCTCCTCGGCCGCATTGCAGCAGAAGGAGGTCAGGTACAACCACTTCGGCTCGGACAACAGGGTCGGGTACAACTCCAGGAAGTCATCGGTCCCGTCGCCGTCCGTGTCCCTCTCCTTCGGGTTCGTCCCGCACCGGACCTCGTCGTCGTCCCACATCCCGTCGTTGTCGTCGTCCTCGTCGCACGGCTCGTCGTCACGGTACTTCGGGAACGCCATGACGTCGTCGTCCATGGGGTTCCCGTCGCCGTCCGCGTCCGCCTGGGCCGGATTGGCCACGAATGGACAGTTGTCGTCGCACGATGTGTTCTTCCCCCCGCGGCACTGCGTCCCCTGGTTGATGCGCGGGGCGCAATCCCACTTCTCGTCCCGCCAGCAGAGTTCGTCCGGGTTCGTCAGGTACAACAAGTAATCGGACGCGAACAGGAACCCGGACGACGGCTTGCCGTCCCCTTCGCCGTCGTCCAGGACGCCGTCATCGTCGTCGTCCGCGTCGCAGGCGTTCCCGGTTCCGTCGGCGTCGTTGTCGGCATTGTCGCGCTCGAATCCCCGCGCGTAAACGTCCCGACCGTTCGGGACGAGCGGGCATGTGTCCTGGTCGTCCAGCAACCCGTCGTTGTCATCGTCCAGGTCACAGGCGTCCCCTCCGACGAGGTAGGAGGTCGGCACCGATTCTTCCGGGCCAACCTTGTCGGTCTGGATCCGATAGTTGACCCCGGCCGACAGCAGGTCGGGCAAGGCCGGGCTGACCTTCGAGGCCACCCGGTCCCAGTCCGCCTGGTCGGAATTCGACATCCGGGGACAGTTGTCCTTGCCATTCGGGACCCCGTCGTTGTCCATGTCGTCGTCGCAGGCATCCCCGACCGCATCCCCGTCCGTATCGGCCTGGTCGAACAGGGCCACGGGCCCGTCGCCCTCGGTCCATCCCTCGGCCTGCCCGTTGCGCACGTCGGGGCAGTTGTCGTCGCACCCCGCGAACTTCCCCGTGCGGCACGGGGCGCTGCCCTCGACCCCGTCCCCGTTGCCGTCGTCCCGGACCCCGTCGTCGTCGTCGTCCGGATCGCAGGCGTCCCCGAGGCCGTCCCTGTCGGTGTCCACCTGGTCCTCGTTCGGGACCTCGCGGCAGTTGTCCTCGTCCAACCCGGTCGCCAGGGGGCAGGCGGTCGGGTCCACCAGGTTCCTTACCCCGTCTCCGTCCAGGTCGTCATCGCACGCGTCCGGGATGCCGTCGTGGTCCCGGTCCGGGAACCCCTCGTCAATGGCGCCGTTGCAGTTTTCGTCCATCGCGGTCTGGCCCGGGGCGGTCGGCCGCTCGGCCTGCCCCGGGTTGATCGTGGAGTCCCCGTCCCCGCAGTCCCCGCACCCCCGGAAACACAGGATGCTCGGCTTCTCGCACCCGCTCCCGCTCGCGCAGAACCCGTCCCCGTCCTGGTCGCATCCCTCGTCCGTCACCCCGTTGCAGTTGTTGTCTTTCCCGTCGCAAGTCTCCACCTGGGCCCCGTCGTAGGGATTGCAGGCCGCCTGGAACGGGATCCCCCCAAGCCCGCACAGCGAAACCAGGTGACGGCACTCACCCGTGCCGCACACGCGCTCGCCGAACCCCTCGTCCGTCTCCCCATCGCAGTCGTTGTCCTTGCCGTCGCAGACCTCCGGCCGGGGCAGCACGCCGCCAATGCAGGGACTCCACACGCAGACCCCGCCTTCACACAGACAGGTCCGGGTTCCGGGACGACATTCCCCCTTCCCCGAGCCGCACGCCGCGACCTGCCCTCCGGTGGGGCACACGGTCTCCTCGTCCGTGTCCCCGTCGCAGTCGTTGTCCTTCCCGTCCGCGACCTCCGGCGAGACCCCGTACTCCGGGTTACAGGCCGTGCCGCTCCCGCTCCCCCACAGGCACGACGACGCCGTGTGGCCGCAGATGCCGAAGGAGCACGGGACCTTCCCGAGGTCCTCCACCTCGTCCGTCCCCCCGTCCCCATCGTTGTCTTTCCCGTCGCAGACCTCGGGCTGAAGTTTTCGCTTTGCCATGCACGCCAGGACCCCCTGCTGGCTCGAGTACCACACCCCGCTCGGGGCCTTCACGCACCCCGTCTCCCCCGGACCGCACAGGGCCGCCACGCACTGGATGGCGAGGTCGCTCCCCGCCAGGCCGTGCGGACAGATCGCGTTGAGTTCCGTCGCGGACAGGGACTCCGGGGCCACGGGGCCGTTCGTCTGGACGCACGGGAGGGTTTCAACGTCAGTCAGCCCGTCGCAGTTGTCGTCCTTTTCGTTCGCGGGCACCTCGGAGATCGAGGGATTGATCCCCGGGTCCGAGTCGTCGCAGTCCCCCGCCACGTACGACCACGGCGCCAGAGGGGGGTTGCAGTCCTTGTACTCCCCCTTGTCCTTGTCGCCGTAGCCGTCCTGGTCCGCGTCCACGTACAGGGTCTTGTCGCAGGCCCCGTCCTTCCCGTCGCAGTCCTGGTCCTTACCGTCGAAGGGGAAGTCGTATGCCTCGGGGTTGATCGTCGAATCGGAATCATTGCAATCGAATGGTCCCGCAGTCTCGGACACGGTGAGGTAGGCGTCCCACTTCGTGCGGTAGCAGATGTGCAATGCCTGGGGCGCGCACATCGGGGCGCACCGTGCCAGGCCTGAGGGCACCCCCTGCGGGCCGAAACCGTCCGTGTCGCAATCGAGGCAGAAGCCCAGCCAGCCTAGTGCCCCCCACGTCTCCGGCGGTTGCGTCGTCACGCTCGCGGGTGGGTCGTCGGTCACCCCGTTGCAGTCGTTGTCGAGCCCATCGCACTTCTCGGGGACGCCCGGGTTCACGTCCGCGTTGCCGTCGCCGTTCTCGCAGTCGAACCCCAGCATGTTCGCACCCGCGATGAAGCCCTCCGGGGCCTGCACGGACGAGCACAGGCACGTGGCCTGCGCCGGGTCCCCGTACAGGTCCCCGTCCTGGTCCGCGTAAAACAGCCGGCACCCCGAGGCCCACGCCTCGTCCGACTGCCCGTCGCAGTCGTCGTCCGCGGAGTTGTCGCACTCCTCCTCCCAGCGGATGTCGCACCGCGCGAGCGAGGTCAGGCGCGGGTCCCCGAGCACCAGCCCCACGCTGCCCTGGTTCTCTGGGGCCATCAGGCTCTTGGTCACGTTCAAGCAGGGATAGGTCCCTTCGCTCTCCCAGCATTCCTTGGGACGGTTCGCACACGAGAAGTCCGGTGCGAACGAGGTCTGGCACGCGGCCTCGCCCTCTCCGGCCAGGCGCTCGTCGTAAGCCCCGATCGCATGGCCCAGGACGTGGGCCAGCCGGAACGCGCAACGGCTCGTGTCGGTCGAGACCTGGCAGTCGAGCCCCGCGTTGTTGCCGACCATGGCGACGAACGGACCCCCCGCGTATCCGTAAATCGCCTCCTGGCCCGCGAAGACGGGCGTCTGCGCCCCGTGCGCGTGGAACAGGAGCACGAGCAGGCCCTTGGCCTGCGCGGTGGCGAGGCACGTCTCGTTGTACGTCATGAGAGACAGCCGCGCGTCCGCGTCGGCCTGGAATGGGCAGGAGGGCACCGCCGTCTTCAGGGCCGTGACCACCGCGGTCCACTGCGTGTCGGGTTTCCCGAGCAGGTCCGCCGATGACGCAGTCGTGTCCACCGCCACAGGGTCGAGCACCTCGACGCTGAACCCCCGGCATTGCCCCACCTTCTCCCACACCTGCTTCACGGTCTGAAGGGCGTTCTTGACCGCGGTGCGCTCGTTGGCGGGAACCTCGCCGTCCGTGGTGTTGACCACCACGACCTGGACCCTCAGGCTCGTGGAGCCGGTCAGACACCGGCCGCTCCCCGCCGGGGCCGGGCAGGGCCGCCGGTCGTTCGCCAGGACCCCCACGTCCGTCAGGGCGAAACGGTCCCGGCCCGTTTCGCCCGGCGCCGCAGGGGCCCCGGGAGGCCCGCCGGAACAGGCCTGAAGCGAGAGCAGAACCCCCATCGAGCCCCACAGTCCCCACGTCTTGCCCATCGCCGTCCTCCAGAAGAGGGATGGCCGGTCACTCGATCCTCTTCAGAAACCCCACCGGTTTCCCTTGCTCCACGTACCATCCGCCGACCAGCGGGGACGCGCCGCTACCCGCCGCAACGAAGATCGCCCTCCCCTCTTCGGCGCGGACCTGGATTCCCCACTCCGAGCCCATCTTCCAGGCCGGGTCTGGTGCGCCCATCGCGTCCACCCGCATCGCGCGGGGCTCGAAGGCGCCTTTCGCGGCTGGCCGCCACGCGCCCGCGAGCACCGCACCCCCGCGTCCGTCCGCTTCGGCGTGCACCCAGCGATACTTCGCGTTCTCCAGGACCAGCGTTGTCTCGGGCCCGTTCGCGATCGCGGCCGGGTCCCAGCGGTAGAACGTGACCCGATCCACATCGGGATTCAGGTCGCGCACGGCCAGGAACAGCCCCCCTCCCAGGACCGCGAAGGCGCCCGGCTCGTCCCCGAACCCCGGGGATCCGAGGTGGGCGCTCCAGGAATCGTTCTGCGCGGGCACGTTGGTCGTGGCCAGCCGGGCCACCCACGCGTCTCGCGCCCCGCCGACCCTCAGCAGGGTCCCCGCCGCGAAGACCCCCCGCTCAGGAGCCGGGACCAGCGCGGTCACCACGCTCTCGAGCACCTTCTGTTCCGGCGGGGCACCCGGGTCGTCCAGGGCCCACTCGCCCTTGCGGTCGCCCGTCTTCGGGTCCAGCATCTCGAACAACCCGAGGGTCCCCGACCGTCCCGCCACCCAGACCCCGTCCAGGCCGGCCGCGACCGCCCGGACGGCCGAGTCCAGGGGCAGGTCATGGACCCACACGCTCTTGCCGTCCTGGACGGCCTCCACGAACCCGGTCGGCTGGGCCGACCCGACCTTGCGCACGCCGCCCACCACGAGGACCCCAGGGGACGCCTCGACGAGCGACGTGACCCGGACCGGTCCCGCGACCGAGAACGTCCACCGCAGGGTCCCCGACTCGTCGAGGCGGAGCACGGAGGCCTGCTGGCACAGGACGTCAAGCGAATCCAGGTTCGCCGAATCGCACGTGCGATTGATCGCCAGGGCCAGGCCGCCGCCATACACCGTCGTGGCCGCGGCCGCCTCCTGGGGCGGGTCGTCCCGCAAGGTGACTTCGAGGAGCGACCCCGGCGAGACCGTGTCGCAACCGATCACCGTCCACAAGGCCACAAGAGCCCACCATGTCAGCGGCTTCACGCGACTACTCCTCCGGCCACAGCCACAACCAGGTCGCGACCCCGACCGCCACCCCGAGCCCGAGGCACGTCCCTCCCACGATCGCGTTCGTCGCCTTCAGGGTCCCCGCGCCCGTCCGGACCGTGGAGGCTGGAAACTCGCCCCCGAGGGCCCGGTCCCTACCCCCGCTCACCCGTTTCGAATCCACTCCGTACTTGATCAGGAAGCCGATCCCCGTCGCCGCGAGGGCCCCCGCCGTGGCAAAGCCTCCGTACGCGAGGGCCCGGCTTCCCCCCACCACCCGCCGTGGCTCCTCGGGCGCCTTGGCCTTGGCGGCTTCCAGACGCACGCCCACCGACGTCGTCTGATTCTCGGCGATGTCCACCTCGAGCGTCTGGGTCGGGAACCCGAGTTTCTCGACGCGCACCACCCGGTGTCCCACCTCGACCTGGATCGGGGCGCGCAGGGGCGTCGTGGCCTGCCAGACCCCGTCCACGAACACGTCCGCGCCGGACTCGTTGCAGTCGAGCGCGAGGGACCCCGCCACGATCCGGACCAGCGCGTACTCGCGGGTTACCGGGTCCGGGCCGGTCAGGACGACCGTGTCCGACACCGCCCGATACCCGCGGGCGCTGACGACCACCGAGTACTCGCCCCGGCGCAGGGGGATCGTCAGGGGCGTGGTGCCGCGCGGCCGGCCCCCGATGATCACGTTGGCCGGGATCGGGGGTGACGTGCGGATCGTCAGGGGGATCTTGGCAGTCAGGCGCTCCAGTACCGCGATGCGCGCCACGATGTCCTCGCGGTACTTCTCCACGAGCGGGTCATCCCGGATCGCCCGGAAGGCCTCGAGGGCCTCCTCCGAGCGATCCAGCGCCTGCAGAGAGACGGCGTGAAAATACCGGACGCGCGGATCGGGCTGGATCTTCAACGCCTCCTCGAGCAGAGTCACGGCCTGCTCGTGCTGGCCCGCGTCCTGGGCCCGCCGGGCATCCGCCACCAGCGCCTGGAACTTCGCCACCTCCTCGTCCGTCAGGGCCTGAACAGACGCGGCCCAACACAGGACGACAACCCCGCACAGCCACCCGCTCCGTCGTGCCAACTCGACCTCCCTCGACGCCCCGCCGACTCCTCTCACGCGTGCCCTTCCGGGCCACCTACAACAGGTCCTTGCAACGACCGCCCGAGCAGTACTGCCCGCGCCGGCAGTCAGAGTCCGTCCGGCAGCCTCCCGTCCTGCGCACCGGAGTCCTGACGCGCTCGAGAACCCGCGCCACGGCCGCGGCCCGGACTTCCGGGAACCCGAGGTCCGCGAGCGTCACCGTCTCGGGCCGGTGGCCCGCAAGGACCAGCCGGATCGAGGAGGGGACCCGCTCGCATGGGAACGTGAGGGTATCCGGGGTCTTCTTGCCTTCGAGCGGAACGTCTCCGACATAGATCGCCGCGCCCGGCGGATCGGAATCCACGGCGAGACGACACTCGACCGGGGGAGGAGGCGCCACGGGCACCGGGGATGCGACCTGGGCAGGCTGCTCGGGGGCAGGGGGTGCGGGCGGACCTGAACGAGGGGTCGCCTCGTGGACGTCCGGGACCGCCGCGGGCTCCAGGGCCGCGCCCTTGTCGCGCGAGAGCAGGAAGAACATCCCACCCGCGGAGGCCGCGGCCAGGGCCAGGGCGAACAGGGCCACCCACGGGACGGGGCGGCGCGAGACCACCGGCGGCTGCGTGGTCGGGGCGGGTCCTGTCTGAGGCGGCCGGGCCGCCGGCATCGTGGCGTCAAGGACCTCCTCGTCGGAAGGCCCGACAGGCGGGGGGGGCGTCCGGGGATGGGCCAGGGCTGGCGGCGTGAGCATGGCCGGCAGGAACCCCCGCGACGGCGTCCTGGCCTGGACCCCGGCCTCCATGGCGAGCCCGGCGAGGTCCTGAACGACCTCGGCCGCGACCTGGTAGCGGTCCTCGCGCTTTCGCCGCAGGAGCCGGTCCACCACGGCGCACAGGCCGTCCGGGATCCGGTCCGGCGTCACCTGCTCCCGCAGGGACGGGGCGTCCTGGTGCACCCGGGCCGCCAGTTGCGCCACCGGGTTGTCCGCACCGGCGAACGGCGTGTGGCCACAGGCCATCTCGTAGAGCACCACGCCCAGCGAGTAGAGGTCGGAGCGCCCATCCAGTTCCCCGCCGCCACCCATGGCCTGCTCCGGGCTCGCGTAGGCGGGAGTCCCGATGAAGAGGTCGGTCCTCGTGATGGCCGAGGCCTCGGCCCCGACGAACTTCGAGATCCCGAAGTCCACCACCTTGACCAGGGCGCCCTCGTCCAGGAGGATGATGTTGCCGGGCTTCAGATCTCGATGGACCACGCCCTTGCTGTGGGCCGCGTGCAGGGCGCTCGCGACCTGGGTCCCGACCTCCAGGATCGTGGGGTAGTCGAGCCCCTTGAACCCTGGTTTCTTGCGTTGTGCCCGCAGGACGTCGGCGAGGCTCTTGCCTTGCAGGAACTCCATCGCCAGGAACAGCCGGAAGTCCTCCAGTTGTCCGAACTCCCACACGCGCACGACGTTCGGGTGGTTGATGGACCCCGAGGACCGGGCCTCCCGGAAGAAGCGGCGGATCGAATCCGGGTCGCCCGCGAGGTCGGTCTTGATGACCTTGAGGGCCACCTCCTGGAGGGTGGACAGTTGCGTCGCCCGATAGACCTCGCCCATCCCACCGTGGCCCACGAGTTCAGTCACCCTGTAGCGTCCCAGAACGGTCTTGCCGACCAGATCCTGCTCCTCGGCCGGGCGGGCCAGGCCCACCTTCCGCAGGAGATTCCGGAACACGCCCGACTGGGCCTGATCGCGCACCGTCATGATCCCGCACTCGGGACAGACCTCCTTGCGCGTGGGCTTGAAGCAGTTGGGGCAGACGCGAGAAGCCACGCTCGCACTCCAAGATTTCGTCGCGATCCTAGCAACAAACTTCCTGGACGGTCAACCCTGGAATGGGGCATTCTCAGGGCCATCACGTCTCGAAGTTGTTGGAATCCCCCGTGGACGTGAGCGTGAACGGATTCTTCCACTCGGGCGGCTCCTCGACGTCCACGGCAACGTCCACGTCCACGTGCACGTCCACGGGGCTCCAGGAAGATGCGATGGCCCCCGGGGGCATCCTTGACACCCCGACCGCGGCGGCCGATGATTGCGTGGATGACTGCCGGAGGGTCCGAGATGCCCTTTGACTGGCTGCACCCGCGAATCCCGGACGAGTTTGCCCGGAAGATCCAGCCCCGGTTCGAGGAGATGCACCTGCGGGAGATCGAGCAGCGCGCGAGGCTCCTGTTCAACCTCAGGTACGACCGGAAGCGCGCGGTCCGGCGGATCCAGGACAACATCGAGTGGGACTTCGAGTTGTCGAAGGTTCCCGCGTTTTTCAACGAAGTCCCCCGGATCGTGGACCGCGTGTATGGCCGCAAGCCCGCCTGACTTGACGGAGAAGGTCGCGGACCTCCGGCGCCTGCTGATCGAGGTCGCCCACCGCACCGGGGGAGCCTACCTGGCGCAAGCCCTGTCGGGCCTGGACCTGATGGCCGCGATCCACTACGGGTTCGCGAGGTCCGACCCGTCGTGGCCCGACTGGCCGGAGCGCGACCGGTTCCTGCTGTCCCCGGGACACTACGCCCTGGCGCTCTATGTGATCCTGGCCGACCGCGGATATTTCGATAAAGAACTTCTTTTGACATTCAAGGAGGACGGCTCTCCGCTGGAACTGGCGACGCACCGGGGCACCGTGCCCGGCGTGGAGGTCAGCGGCGGAAGCCTCGGGCAGGTCCTGTCCGTGGGCGTGGGCATGGCCCTGCACGCGAGATTGCGTGGGCGGGCGCACCGCGTCTTCGTGGTGATGAGCGACGGCGAGCAGGACGAGGGCCAGGTCTGGGAGGCCGCGGCGGCCGCGGCGCACTTCCGGCTGGCCAACCTCATCGCCGCGATTGACTGCAACGGGTTCCAGGTGGACGGACCCACGCGCGAGGTCCTCGACATGGAGCCGCTCGGGGACAAGTACCGCGCCTTCGGCTGGAACGTGGAGGAGTGTGACGGCAACGACCTCCGCGCGGTCTGGGCGGCCCTCGAACGGCTGTGCCGGGGCGAGGCGGGGCGCCCAGGGATCCTAATCGGCCGGACCGTACGGGGCAAGGGCGTGTCGTTCCTGGAAGGCAATCCCGCGTTCCACTACACCCGGCTCGACCCGGCATCGAGGGACCGGGCCCTGAAGGACCTGTTCGGGGGGGACACGGACGCGGTGTGAGTTCCCCATGGGTTCCGGAGGCACCCGGATGGATGAAACGGAGGATTGGGGGGAGTTCCGAGGCGTTTGCGGGGTCGCCCACGCCCACGTTTCTTGAGAGGGACCATGGGAAGGGAACCGGGCCATGGCCTGTTGCTGCACGCGCCGGGAGTGGTCCACGGCCCGTACCGGGACGCGCTCGCGGCCCTGGGCGAGGCCCGGCCGGACGTCGTGGTCCTGGGCGCGGACCTCGGGAACTCGACCAGCTTGGACCTCTTCCGCGAACGCTTCCCCGAGCGCTTCTTCAACGTGGGCTCCGCGGAGCAGAACGAGGTAGGTGTGGCGGTCGGCCTGGCCTTCGAGGGCGAGGTCCCGTTCGTCCACTCGTTCGGGGTGTTCCTGACGCGGCGGGCCTACGAGCAGGTCTGCGTCCAGGTCGCGATGCACCACGCGAACGTGAAACTGATCGGGATGATCCCGGGTCTGACCTCGCGGCTCGGGCCCACGCACCAGGCCATCGAGGACCTGTCGCTGATGCGGACGCTTCCGGGGATGTGCGTGGTGGACCCGGCGGACGCCACTGAGATCACGCAGGCAGTGCCAGCCATTGCCGCCTGGGACGGCCCCGTCTATGCGCGGATGATGCGACGCGAGGTGAAGGCCCTCTTCGACCCCGACACGTACCGCTTCGAGATCGGGCGGGCCGTGACCTTGCGCGAGGGGGATGAGGTCGCGGTCGTCTGTTGCGGCCTGATGCTCGAGCAGGCGTTGAAGGCGGTCGGGGATCTCGAGGCCGGGGGCATCGAAGCGACCCTCCTGCACGTCCCGACGCTGAAGCCGCTGGACGTGGACTCGATCTTACGGGCCGCTCGCCGCTGCGGCGCCGTGGTCACGGTCGAGAACCACCTGGTCACGGGGGGCCTCGGGTCCGCAGTGGCCGAGGTCCTGGCCGAGCACCACCCTTCCCCCCTGGAGCGGGTGGGCCTGCGCGACACCTTTGCGGTGCCCGGCTCGCCCGAGTACCTGTTCGAACGCTACGGCTTGACCGCGGCACACGTCGTCGAGGCAGCCCGGCGTGCCCTGTCCCGCAAGAAGGGGTCGTCGTGACCGCACAGCCCCTCCCGGGTCCCGACGACGACCTCGCCGTGGTCTATTCCGTCCGCGCAACGCCCGAGACCATCGAGGAGCGGGCCCTCGACCTGTGCGTGGAACAGACGGTCGAGGTGACCGAGCCCCTGTGGCGCGACCCCGCGATCGCGGGGCGAACCGTGGGCCAGGTCGAGGACATCCACGAGGCCGGGGACGGGCGTTTCGAGGTCCGCATCCGCTTCCCGGCGGCAACCGTCGGTCGGGAGGTCCCCCAGGTCCTGAGCGTGATCTACGGCAACGCCAGCCTGAAGGAAGGGATTCGCGTCGAGCGCGTGGAGCCCGGTCCGGGGCTGGCCCGAGCCCTGGGGGGACCGCGTTACGGGTGCGCGGGCTTGCGCGGGCTCGCGGGCGTCCCGGACCGCCCCCTCGTGGGGAGCGCGCTGAAGCCCATAGGGCGCTCCCCCCGCGAACTCGCCTCCTACGCATACCAGATGGCCCTCGGAGGGATCGACCTGATCAAGGACGACCACGGGCTGACCAACCAGGCCATCTGCCCGTTCGAGGCCCGGGTCGAGGCCTGCGCGGGCGCCGTCCGGCGTGCGAACCGCGAGACCGGGGGCCAGACCCTCTACTTCGCGTGCGTCACCGGTCCACTGGACGAGGTCCTGTCCCGGGCCCTGTTCGCGCGGGCCGCAGGCGCGGGTGGGGTCCTCGTGTCGCCGCTCGTCGTGGGGCTCGACGTCTTGAGGCTCCTGTCCCGCGAGTGCGGCCTCCCCGTCATGGCCCACCCGGCCCTCGCCGGGGCCTTCTTCGCCGCGCCCGACCGGGGGATGACGCACTCCGCGCTCCTCGGGACCCTGATGCGCGCGTGCGGGGCGGACCTCGTGATCTTCCCCTCCTGGGGCGGGCGGTTCCCGTTCACCCGGGACGAGTGCACGAGCGTGGACCGGGCCCTGAAGGAGGACCTGCACGGCCTGCGCCCGGCCCTGCCCGTGCCCGCGGGCGGCATGACCCTGGAGCGGGTGAGGGACCTCGTCGCGGTCCACGGGCCGGACGTGGTCCTGCTCGTGGGTTCCGCCCTGTACGAGCGCTCGCACGACCTCGCGGCAAACGCCCGCCACTTCCGGTCCCTGGTCGAGACCGCCGTCGCGAACGCTCCGCCGTAGTCCACGCAGGGCCATCACATCTCGAAGTCGTTGGAATCCCTCGTGGACGTGGACCTGCACGTGATCGGAGACGTGGACGGACCCTTCCACTCGGGCCGCTCGTCGACGTCGACGCAAACGTCCACGTCCACGTGCACGTCCACGGGGCTCCAAGAAAATGCGATAGTCCTGGTCGTCCACGACCCCGATTTGTCTTCCGGGAAATTCCATGATATTTGTTCCACGCTCTCAATCTTTTTGGGGACCGCGGGCGGGGGAACCCGCGGGGACGGGGAAAAGGCGCTCAACAAAGGAGGCGGCTCGATGGAAAACCAGGCACCGGACTTGAAACGCGTGGAGGAGATTGGTCCACTCCTCGACCAGATCCGGGGCGTGCGGCGCCAGACGCGCTTCATACGCCTCGGGCTCGTGGCCCTGATCTTCCTGACCGTCCTCGGGTGGATGGGGGCCATCGTCTCCCACTTCCAGCACCTCGAGATTGACAGGCTCGGAGAGGAGTTGTCGAAGCGCGCCGAGAAGACGTGGCCCATCATCGCGGACGAACTCGGGAAACTGGTGGACGGGGTCCTGCCCACCGTGGAGGCCAGCCTGCTCAAGGAACTGGAGCAGGCCGCGCCCCAGATCGCCAAGCGGTTCGAGGAGGAGGCTGACAACCTGAACGCCCAGTTGAAGGAGGCCGTCGAGGCGTCGCTCAGAAAGCAGCTGACCGCCGAGAACCGGGCCGAGGCGATCCGGATCGTCCGCGCGGTCTTCCCCGAGTATGGAGACGAAAAGAAGACAGACGAACTGGTCGCATCGCTCCAGGACTCGTTCCTGAAGTCCGCCCAGAAGAAACTCCTGACCATGCTGGCCGAGTACTACGACACCCTTCGCCAGTTCGAGAAGACGTTCAACCAGATCAAGGCGGGGACCCCGGCAGGACAGGGACCGGCCACCCTGGAGGCGGTCCTCGAATTGTGGATCGAGGTCATGTACGAGAAGATGGGCGGGGATTCGGAACTCGAGGCGGCGAAGCCGGCGAAGAAGCCGGCCCGGGGCCGCAAGTAGGAGGGCTGGACCATGGACGCATCGCAGCAGAAGGTCGAGGCGGCCGTCGCCGCCCTGCAGAAGGAACTGGATTCGCTCAAGAAGGCTCGTCTGGTCACGGTCGTGGCCGGGGCCGTGCTGTTCCTCCTGGTGTTCTTCGTGTTCATGTCCGCGACCCGCAAGATTCAAAAGAGCTTCGGGCCGGAGTCGCTCGCGGACCTCGCGGCCTACACCCTGCGCCAGACCGTCAAGGAGGGTCGCCCCGTGGCCGAGAAGGCCTTCAAGGAGCACATCCCCGTGTTTTTGAAGAACCTCCGCATGCAACTCGTGAACGACCTGATCCCCTTGCTGCGCAAGGAGATCCAGCGGGAACTGGTCCGGGTGGTGGAGGGGGCGTTCCTGAACTCGTCACGCGCCTTCTCCCAGGCGGTACGGGCAGCGGTGGAACGGGTGAAGCCCGTGGCCGACCAGCAGGGAACGCCTCCTCCGGACGCGCTCGCGGCCCTGATCGTGAAGGAGTTCGAGCGCGAGACGGAGAAGCGATACTCGGACACGCCCGCCGAGACGCTCGGGGCCCAGTTCGAGCAATCGAAGGCGATGCTGGAGGGCCTGAACCGGAAACTCCAGCTGCTCGCGGGCAAGAAGAAGCCGTCCACCCGCGAGGAGGCCCTGGAACTCAAGTTCATCCGGGCCTGGGTGGGTCTGTTGAGCCACGGCGAGGGCGTGGAGAACGGGAAGCCGGCCGTGACGTCGCCGGAGGGGACCGGGGCCTCGCAGCCCGTGCCCCCACCGACACCGTGACGGGGCCAGGCCAGTGCATGGATGGGCAGGTGAAACGGGAGATACGCGAGCGGGGCTTGCATCCTCAAGGGAGAGCAGGGGAGCGATTGCCGGGGGTGTCCTGGGTGTAGAGGGCACGGGCAGGGCCTGCGCTTCCTCGCGCGAGCGGCGCTCGCGCGGCCGTACGCGAGCAGCGCTCGCGTCCCCAGGGGGGGCGGTATGGACCTGTCCACCGCGGAACGTTTCAACCTCGTGCGCTGGACCCCGGTCGGGCGCAGCGGGCTCGTCGAATCGCTCTTCCTCAAGTTCCACCTGCCCGAGGAGGGCGCGGCGTTCTGGGCCCGTTACACGCTGCGCCGTCCCAAGCCAGGGTGCGGCGACCCCGTCGGGTGCCTGTGGGCCGTCTTTTCCGCGCAGGGACACAAGGCCGTGGCGGGTTGCGACCCCTACCCCGTTTCCGAGATCGCGGCCGGGCGTGACCGCTTGTACCTGCGCATCGGCCCGGGAGAACTGGCGATGGGCCGCGCCACGGGCCGCGTCTCGACCCCCGCCGGACCCATCGAATGGGCCCTGACCTTCGAGACGGGAACGCCCAGCCTCGTCCATTTCCCGTCGGAGGTCCTCTACCGGGCGCCGTTTCCGCGGAACAAGATCGCGAGTCCGCACCTCGTGACGCGCTTCCACGGGTCGGTCACGGTCGCTGGACGGACGGTGACCGTTTCCGGGGCACCGGGGATGCAGGGCCACAACTGGGGTCCCTCGGTGTCCCCCCATTGGGTCTGGGCCCACGCGGTCTGTTTCGAGGGGGAGCCGGACGCGGTGTTCGAGGCGGTCTCGAGCCGCCTCGCGCTGGGCCCCGTCTTCTCGCCCCCCTTGACGATCCTCGCCCTGCGCGCGCGCGGGCGCCTGGTCCTGTTCAACCGCCCGGACCTGTGGGTCCGCAACCGCTCCGACTTGCGGGGCCTGCGGTGGGAGGTCGGAGGGTCGTGGGGCGGGGTGCGGATGACGGCCGAGGTCGTCGCCCGTCCCGAGGACTTTGTCGGCCTGGACTACGTGTCGTCCGACGGCGAGCGGGTCCGCTGCGTCAACTCGAACCTCGCCCGGGCCCGGGTCGTGGTCACGGGCCTTCCCGGCGGCGGGCTCGAACTCTCCTCGCCCCTCGGCGCGACTCTCGAGGCGGGAGGGCTCGCGGCCCCGACCGCGGTCCAGGTCCAGGTCACCGGGTAGGTCTCGCACCCTTCTTCCAGGGCGTTTTCACCAGCCGGTTCCACATCTCGACCAGGGCCTCGTCCATGGCCTTGCGCGCCATCCAGGACGGGACCTTCCCGGACCCCTGGATCAGGATTGCGAAGGTGACGGTCCGCCCGTCCTCGAGGTCCAGGTATCCCGCCAGGGTCACGACTCCGTCGAGCGTACCGGTCTTCGCCCGGACCCGGCCGCGCAGCGGAGTCTTCCTCAGGCGGTTCTTGAGGGTCCCGTCCACGCCCGCCACGGGGAGCGCGGCGAGGGCGTCCCGGTACTTCTCGTGCTTCCTCATGTGTTCGAGAAGGCGCACGACTGCCCGGGCCGTCACCGCGTTCGCGTCGTACAGGCCGGACCCGTTCGTGAACCGGGCCTGGTCCGGGTCCACCCCGACCTCGCGCGAGAGAAACGTGCGCAGGACCTCCGCGCCCTCGCGGAACCCGACCGCACGTCCTCCAGCGCGCGCGGCCCCGCACAGGCGCAGCAGGGACTCGGCCACCTGGTTCTGGCTCTCCTTCAGCATAGGTGGGAGCATCTCTCGGACCGTCGGGGAACGGTGCCGGCACAGGACCGGCCCCCCCTCGGGCGCACGGCCGATCTCCGGGCCAGTCCCCACACGGACCCCCGCGGCCTCCAGGGCGGCCCGGAACACAAACCCCGCGTGCGTGGCCGGATTCGGGACGCGTTTCGCGACGACCACCGGACCCCGGGCCGTCAGGGTGCCCGTGACCCGGACCACGATCCCGCCCTTCGAGTCGGGTACGGTCGCCACCAGGACCGCCTCCCGTCGCGGTTTCCCCTTGCGGGATCGTCCGGCGGTCCTCGCCTCGTTCACGACCCGGGCATATGCGGACGCCGGGTCCACGCGGACCTCGGGTGGTGACCCGGGCTTCCCGGGCGTCACGGTCACGACCACGCGGTTGAAGTCCACCTGGAGCCCGCCGATCCCGGCGCGATAGGGCGCTTGCGTGTCCTTGCGGTCGAACGCCGGAGGCAGCGCATCGTGGTCGAACGGGCCGGTGTCCACCACGAGCCGCGAGACCTCGCGCACCCCGGCGTCCCGCACGCATGCCGCGAGCCTTCGCAGGTCTTCCGCTGTCAACATCGGGTCTCCACCGCCGATCACGGCCAGCACCGGGCGTCGCGGCCCCTCGCCGGTCGCCACGACGCGCGTTTCCACGGTCCGGTCCGCTCCAAGGGTCGCGAGGGCCACCGCGGCGGTGAAGACCTTGGTGACAGAGGCGGGGTTCATGGGCACGTCCGCCCGGTGCGAGGCCACCTCGCGGCCCTGGACCGCGAAGAAGGCCCCCACCCGCATCCCGCGTTTCTCGAGGCGCAGCAGGGACGAGGGGACCTCGCGGGCCACGGCCGCCATGGAGCCGGAGAACGCCGCAAATCCGAGGACCACGGCGACCGGGACGACGAGCCGGGACGGGAAGGCGCCCCTGATCGAACGATGCCGCGTCATGGTTCGCCCACGCCCACGCCTACGCCCACGGCCACGAAGGCGCAACGCGTCCCATCGAAATCCGGTGCTCGGGGCGCGCAAGTCGTCCAGAGGAAGCGTTCACCGGTCCTCGGCGCAGCGGAATCCGATGTGGTAGGACTTGGTCGTCTCGGACACGGCGAGGTGCCGTAGGCGGTCCGCGACCCGGGCCCGGCAGGTCTGGTTCTTGTCGTCGCTGTAAGAACCGCCCCTGGCCAGGGCCTCGGGACCCGTGGTCACCACGAGGCCATCGGCCTTCTGCGCGGCGGCCCCGTACGAGATGCATCGCGGGATGCCCGGGAACTTCGAGGGGTCATCGTCGCACTCGCGGAAGCAGTCCGGGTCGTCCGCGCACTTCGGGCAGGACGTGTCCAGGTAACATGTCTCCTTGCAATGCTGGGGGTTCGGGGTCTGGTTGCACTCGAAGCAGTCCTGGCATTCGGGGAACAGCGACTCCTTGCACGTGATCGCGTCCTTGAATCTCCCGGCCACCCATTCGGCCACGTTGCCCATGAGGTCGTAGATCATGGCCCCACCCTCGGTGACCACGTCGTCCGCGGACCCCATAACCTCGGACGGCCCGGACGCACCCGTGCAATACCGCATCGTGATCTGCCGGTTCTGACAATCCTGGATGTCCCCGGTATCTCCATCGTACGGATAGACCCGCTTGCTCGCCTCGTCCTGGGCCGCCCCCCCGGCCACCCGTTCCCACTCGAACTCGGTCGGGAGCCGGCGGCCCACGAACCTGCAGTACTCCTCGGCCATCTCGGCCGTCACGTTCACGACGGGGTAGTTCCAGTAGAACCGGGTTCCGTAGTAGGAGTCCGCAAAGTTCGGGACATTGAAAGCAGAAGGCTCCCGGCACTTTCCCATCGCGACACAATATTCGTACTGATAGTTAGTGACCTCGTGCTGCTCGATGGCGAAGGGCTTGACCTCGACCAGGACGGTCGGATAGGTCTTCGGCATGCCGAAGGGGTTCTCATTGACCCCGCAGCCCGCGGTTGGCTTGTCCTCCGGGAAGCACGGCTCGGTGGACCCGAACACGAAGGTCCCGCCGGACACCTCCACGAGCGGCGTGGGTTCCGGGGGGTCGAGCCCCTGCACGCACCCGAGCACCAGGACCGCTCCGCTCGCGGCCAGGAACCACCATCCATGCCTGAACACCATCGTCCTCCCCTTCAGAACCGCCCCGTAGCCCCCACAAACACCCCGCCGTCCTCGGCCCCGACCATCACCGCCGGGGTCTGTCCGCCGATGAGGTCCTCGGACTCCACGTCCTTGCGCGCGAACTCCCAGATCAGGAGCCCGGCCCCGGCCCCGATCAGGGCCCCGCCAACGCCGTAGCCCACGTAGGTCAGGATCTTGTACTGGTTGAAGCCGCTCGTCCCCTGAAAGTACTTGTCCGCCTGTTTCCGGAAGAACACCGCCGAGGTCACGACCAGCGCGGTGCCGACCACGCCGCTCGTGATCCCGACGTACCCGCGCCACGAAAAGGGAGGATTGGTCAGATAAAGGCTCGCGTGGACATCCACCGTCTGGCCCGTCTCGACCTGGACGGTCCGGGTGACCTGACTGTACCGCTCCTTCTCGACGAGGACGTGGTGGGCTCCGGCCTCGACGGGCAGGACATCGTCGTACGGCGTGACGGCCTGGACCTTGCCGTCCACGTAGATCCGGGCCTTGCGGACGTTGACGTGGAACCGCATGCCGCCCACGTTCTGGACCTTCTCGAGCGCGAAGGTCAGGCGCAGTGGCTCGCGGGAACGAACGACAAACTCCCTTGAGAACCCCTGGTAACCAGGCTTCTTGAGGAACACACGGTGCGTGCCCTCGGGCAGGTGTGTCGTCAACGGGGTCTGGCCCAGGATCCGGTCCGGGTCGTCCACCGAGATGTCGGCCCCGGGCGGGTCGGAGTCAATGGTGACCTCGGGCAGGGCCAGGAAGGCCTTCTCGCGCAGCAACTCGATGGTCCGCTCCACGTTCGCCTGGTCCGGGGCCGGACTGCCGAGTTGCCGCTCGTGCAAATCGAGGTATCCCCGGTACGCCTCGGCGGCCTTCTGGTACTCGGCGGCCGCCTCCCATGCCTTGGCCGCGTTGAAGAGGTTGTTCGGGTGCGGGTACAGGCGGTTCGCCTCCTCGAAGGCCTCGGCGGCCTCCACGAAGCGGCCCGCGTCGTAGGCGTCCTGGCCCCTGTCCGACAGGACTCGGGCCCGTTCCTTCGCGTCTTCCTGGGCGAGGACCGGGCGCCCCGGTCCAAGGACGAGGAAGCAGACCAACATCAGGAACCGCGAGCACCTCATCGAATCCCCCGGGGTTGAAGCCTCGTCAACGGGGACCGATGATAGGGGGCGGTCCGAGGGGTGTCAAGGAAGCAAAGCAAGGAGGCCGCGATGCAATACCGGAAACTCGGTGGTACGGGGTGGGACGTGTCCGTCGTGGGGTTCGGGACCTGGCCCCTCGGGGGTCGCGATTACGGTCGCGTGGACGACACGGACGGTATCAAGGCGATCCGGCGCGCCGTGGACCTGGGCGTGACCCTGTTCGACACCGCCCCGATCTATGGCAACGGCCACGCCGAGGAGGTCCTGGGCCGCGCCCTCGAACCCGTGCGGCACGAGGTCCTGATCGCCACGAAGTGCGGGCCGGTTGAGGTCCGGCCGGGGCTCGTGCGCCTGGACCTGAGCCCACAGGGCATCGAGGCCCAGTGCGAGGCGAGCCTGCGGAGGTTGCGCACGGACCACGTGGACCTGCTGCAGGTCCACTGGAACGACCCGGCCTGGCCTGTCGAGAGGACGATGGAGGTCCTGATGAGGCTCGTCGCGGCGGGCAAGGTCCGGGCCGTGGGGGTGTCCAACTTCTCGACCGCGGACCTGCGCGCCGCGAAGGCGGCGGCCCCGGTGGCCTCGTTGCAGTCCCGGTACAGCCTGCTGCACCGCGAGGTCGAGGCGGAGGTCCTGCCATGGTGTCGCGAGGCTGGCATCGGGTTCCTCGCGTACGAGCCACTGGCCCGAGGCGTGCTGGCCGGGCGGATGACCGTTGGTCGCCGCTTCGAACCGTCCGACGTTCGCGCCCGCGACCCGGACTTTCGAGGGGAACGGTTCGCACGCAGGCTCGCGGCGGTCGGAAGGCTGGCGGAGGTGGCCCGCGCGAATGGGTTGACCCCGGCCCAGGCCGCGATCGCGTGGGTCGCGGCCCGGCCGGGGGTGACCTCGGTGCTCGTCGGGGCCAGGAGCGCGGCCCAGGCCGCGGAGAACGCGGTGGCGGGGGACGTGGTCCTGGACCCGGGGACCCTGGAGGAGATGGACGAGGTCGTGGCGCCCCTGGTCCGGCGGGACGAGGAGGAATGATGGGGCATCGAGAGTCTCAAGAGGAGACAGTTGGACGCGAGGATGTGGCTGACGCGGGCAGGCGCTCGCGTCCCCAGGGGGGCGGTGACGCGGGCGGGACGCGCTCCTGAAATGGGGCAGGTTCCCGGAAAGAGCACAGGGACTGCACCACCCGCCACGCCGCCCGCGCGGGAGAGGCGGCAAGCGTCGGGTAGGCCTCGCAGGGGGTGAAGCATCCACCGCAGCGCCCGGCCACGACCTCGGCCCGGGCTGCCAGGACGTCGGGGGAGCCCCAGACCTCCCCGACCCGGAAGTCGCGGGCCCGCAAGTCCGCGAGGGGGCGATCCCAGAGGTGGCACGGATAGAGGGTCGCGTCCACGGCCACGAAGGCCCCGGAGTGCAGGGCATGGCAGTCCAGGCCCGGGTCGCGGCCGAGCGCCCGATCCAGGGCAAGGAGCAGGTATGCGGTCTCCATCAGGTCCACCGCGCTTCGGGGAGGCCACCGCCCCCGCAGGGCCCGGCGGATCGCGGCCGCTGCGCCCGGTCCGCGGAAGGCGCTTGCACCCTGATTTGCGAAGAAGTGCCGCGAGACCTCCATCAGGTTCAGGTGCCACAGGCGGTCCTCGAACCCGGGGAAGTCCTGGTGCAACGCGCTGCGAAGGTCGTCGAGCGCCGCCAGGTTGGCCGGGCCGACCGTGGTCCCGGCCCGGACCTCAACCCCCGGGATGTCGCGCAGCCCGCGCCAGGTCTCGACGGCACGGGCGTAAGAGCCACGTCGCCCGCGCAGGGTGTCGTGCAACGCGCGCGGGCCATCCAGGCTCACGGTGACGATGAGGTCCACCTCGGGCCTCCGGGAGCGCACGAGTCTCGCGCAACCGACTGCCCGCCCCGGAAACCACCCGCTCGTCGGAAAATGGAGGACCGCCAGGGACGGCGTGGCGTTGAGGACCGCCTCGAAGACCTCGCGGATGTCGCGTCGCAAGAAGGGCTCCCCGCCCGTCAGGTCCAGCCACACGAGACCGGGCATCCCCCTCATCAGGCGTTGAACCTCGCCTGGAGTCATCTCGCGGCCCGGCGGGAGCGACCAGGTCCGGCAGGCGTCGCAGCGCAGGTTGCAGCGGCGGGTCAGGGCGACCACGGCCCGGACAGGACCGCTCGGGCGCCTCACCCAGGTCGGGGCATACGCGCGAACCAGCCTGGCCAGCGTGGCGGGCCTCATGGCATCCAGGGTATCCGAGGCCGGGCAAGACCGCCACCCGGCCCCCGGGGTCTGGAAATCGCTGACGGGCGCGCATCGTTGTCTGGACCCCGAGGAGTAACGAACTCTGTCTGTCAACACGTTTGTAGAAATCTTCCTTTTGACGCACGGCGAAAAACACACTATAGACGTCACTGGGGATTTCAAACCGAGCCACGCAAGGAGATCGGACGGTGAAACCCAGACAGATTCACGAGAGGGTCGGGCTTCTCTGCGGACTGCTTCTCCTCGCCGGCACGACGCCGGTCGCGGGGACCGCGTTCGCCCGCTCGGTCGCCGTGAACTTCACCGGAGGAGTGAACGCGACCGTCAAGGGGGTGCATGTCCTCAAAGACTACTGGTTCGAACTCTCCGAGGACTGGGAGTTCACGAAACCGGCCGTGCTCGAGTTGCGCTTCTCGCATTCGCCCATCCTGAAACGCGACCTCTCGACCGTGACCGTGGCCATGAACGGAAGCCCGGTGGACAGTTTCTACCTGGACAAGACCAATCAGACTGATGCGTTCGCGACGATCCCGATCCCGGCCCGCCTCCTTCGCGGGGGGATGAACGTCCTGACCCTGACGGTGAAGATGCGGTCGGACCTCGAGGACCTCTGCGACGACGTGCACAACCCGGCCCTGTGGACGCTCCTGGACCGGGAGTCCCTGTTGACCGTCCACTTCGAGGATCGCCAGGTCGCCCCCGACCTGGCTGGCTTCCCCGGCGACTACGCGAACCCGGACCTCCTGTACGGCGAGGGCGAGGAACGGGTGCACGCGGTGATCCTGGTCCCCCCGGATCCCACGCCCGCCGAGTGGGACGCCCTGGCCGGACTGACCACGCTTCTGGGACAGGACGTGGGCCTGGGCCGGGGCGAGTTCCGCGTGATCATGGGCGGCCGGGCCGAGACCTCGGCGCTCGAGGGCCGTCACGTGGTCCTGATCGGGTCCCCGGCATTCCTGAGGCCCTTCACCGCGGGGGCCTGGTCGGTGCCGATCCCCCTGGACGCGGTGGCACGCGAGCCCGCCGGGTTCCTGATGGAGTTCGCCTCGCCGTTCAACCCGGCCCGCCGCCTCCTGGTCGTGACGGGTCGCGACGACGACGCGATCCGCCTGGTCGCGGAGCACCTCAAGTCCCCCGCGTCCGTCCGCGGCCTCAAGGGCCCCGTGGCCTCGTTCGACAAGCCACCCACCGACCTGATGCCCGAGGGTGAATGGTCCGAGGCGGCCTTCGTGGTGCGGCTTTTGGACCTGAAACTCAGCGACATGGTCCTGCGCGGCAAGTTCTATCATTCCATGAACTTCACCGTGCCAAACCCCTTCGTGGGCAAGGTCAAGGACGGCGCCTTCCTGCGCCTCGCCATGAGCCACTCCGAACTCCTCCTCCCCCAGTCGTCCTCGCTCCTCGTCAAGGTGAACGGCGAGCCGATCAAGAGCATCCGTCTGACCCGTGATACGGCCACGCGGAACACCTGGGACGTCAAGATCCCGGTGGCGTTCCTGGGCTCGCGCTACCTGACATTCGAACTCGAAGTGTTCATGGACATCGGAGATCCCGAGTGCTACTACTACCATCCGGAGATGGCGTGGTTCACGCTCCACAACGACACCCTCCTGTACCTGCCGGTGGACGAGTCGCAGGGGGAGACGCTCGCGAACTACCCTTACATGTTCCTGAAGTGGAATCGTTTCGACCGCCTGGCCGTGACCCTGATGGACCCGATCACGGACGGGGCCGTCACGGCGGCGGTCAATGCGCTCGCGTTCCTGAGCCAGAGCCTGCGCAGCCCCGCGTACGTGGACATCCGGATGACCCCGGCGAAGTCCCTGTCCGAGGCCGACCGCCGGGAGACGAACTTCCTGCTCGTCGGGGCCCTCGGGGCGGTCATGGGGGACCCGGCGTGGCTTCCGGTGCTCCCGAAGGAACTCGTCGAGAGGTCCGACATCCCGGGCAGGACCGACCTCCTGAACACCGCGGGTTTCCTCGCCCTGTCGCCGAGTCCGTTCGACCCCGCCCGTCGCATCCTCGCCCTGGTGGGTCGCTCGGACCGCGAGATCGGGTACGCGGCCCCCTACCTGTATGCCCCGGGCAAGGTCGAGTGGGTCCGTGGGACGCTCGCCATGGTCGGCGGGGACCACGAACTGCGGGTCCTGCTGCCGCCCGGTCCCGCAGACGCGGTCGCCCGTTTCGACCCGACCAAGGTCCGGTTCGAGGAGAAGGACGGACGGCTCGTCCCGGTGGTCGAGGTCCCCAAGCCCGTCCAGCCTCCTGCCCGGTACAACGTGGCGTACCTCGTGTTCTTCATCCTGACGCCCGTGCTGGTGCTCCTGGTCATCCTGCGCCTTCGGGCCTTGTCGCGCGAGGGCCGGAGCCAGGGATGATGCTGGATACGTGGGCGTGGGCGTGGGCGTGGGCGAACTCCGCGACTTTGATGCGTTTGAGTGGCGCATGGACGTGCCGATGGGTCACCGGATCAAGATGCGCTCTCGGATTCCCGCCTTCGCCTCGCTCGTCGTGGGTCTGCTGTCCCACCCTGCTTTTGCGTCGCCCCTGCCGCGTACCCGGCCGATCCCCGACCTCTCGCCGGGGGACCGGGTCCTGTGCCTGGTGGACTCGTCCGAGGGCGTCACGGTGGAGCACAATCCCCTGGCCACCGCCATCGCCCCCGCGATGGCGCGCCTGGGGCTCCAGGTCGGCTGGCACGACATCGCGCGAGGCGGCCTTCCCTCGCTCGAGGCGCTCGCGGGCGTGCGGGCCGTGGTCACGGGCTTCCTGGACGGGGCCATGGCCGAGGCCGCCCGCTACCCGGAGTTCGTGCGGGCCGTGGTCGCTCGCGGGGTCCGTTTCGTCATTGTGGGGAACTACGGGGCGTGGCAGGAAGGGGGTCCGGACGGTCCGTTCGTGACCCCGGAGACCGTCAACAGCGCATTCGAGAGCCTGGGAGTGCGCTACCGCGCCCGGTGGACCGCGGACCCGTCGCTCTTCACGGTCGAGGTCGCTGACCCCGCCGTCGGTCCCACGCGGGACCTCCGGTCCGACGCGATCCGGCACTTCTACCAGTTCGACGCGATCCGGGACGACGTCCGGGTCCTGGTGGCGGCGCGCCGGACCGACGACCCCCCGGGACCCGCGGGATTGTCGGCCCCCGTCTTCACGAGCGCCACCGGCGCCATGGTCCTGTCCCGTTACCTGTCGCCCTCGGACCTGCTCGACGACCCTGGGGCGTTCCGGTTTGATGCCGGGGCGTTCCTCGGGCTCGCGCTCGCCTACGCCCCGCGCGACCCCGGGACCCTGCTCGTGCTGCATGACCCGGACACCGATGCCTCCCGCGAGGCGGTTGAGACACTTCGGGCCGCGTCGTCCTACACCGGTCTCCCGATGGTCGGAGTCCCCCTCGCATCCGCGTCGCGGCTGCGTTTGATGGACCTCGCCACGCACACGGGGGTCGTGCTGGCCCTCGACCAGGTCCGCGCCCCCGCGGGCCGGTACCTCGCGGACCTGCTCGGGGCCTTCGTGCGCCAGGGCGGCCGGGTCGCCTCGGTCCTGCCGGTGTCGGACCCCGACCTGGCCCGGGTCCTGGGGGACGAGGGCCCCGGGCCGGGGACTGCGCACGCGACGGGACTGATCTTGAGGGATGGTCTGTTTCCGGGGGCGTCCGGGCTGCGCGCGGGGCCGGGGAGCGTGCGGTGGACGGCCACCCGCGGTCGGCCGGGTCGGGGCTGCCGGGTCCTGGCGGAATCCGAGGACCCCTCCGGGGCCGTGCCCCTGTGGTGGCGGTGCCGGGTGGGCCAGGGCGAGGTCAGCGCCCTCAACGCGGTCGAGTTCGCCGACCGCGCCTTCCTGGGTTTCGTGATCCAGGCCGTCCTGGACGCGGCCGGGACATGGGCCATGCCGGTCCTGGCGTCGGCGGTCGAGTTCGTGGACGACTGCCCTCTGCCCATGGCCGAGCGTGTCATCCCCGGCGTCGGGCGCCCGGACGTAGAGTTTTATTCAAACGATTTCTATGGCATGATTCTCGAGGCCAGAGAGCGGTTCGGGATGCGCCCGACCTTCCTCGCCGTCTTCTCGTACGGCGACGAGGTCCGGAGTCCGTTCGGGCCGCCCTTCGCCGGGACCACGGCCGAGAGGGCCCTGGCCCTGGCCCGCCGCATCGTGGCCGACGACTTCCCCGTGGGTCTGCACGGGATGAACCACCTGTCCCCCGCCCTCTCCGGCGGGGTGTCCCGACCCTTTCCCGACGCCGCCGGGCTCGACGAGTGGTTCGCCTCGGCCCGCGACGCCTTCCGCGAGGTCTTCGGCCCCGAGAACGGGCCGGTCGTGTTCGTGCCTCCCAACAACTTCGTGGACACGGCCGGCAAGCGCGCCCTGGGCCGGGTTTTCCCGGACCTGCGCGTCCTGTCGTCCGTGTTCGCCGGCTCCGAGGTCGAGACCGTCCAGGACTTCGCCGTGGACCCCGACCTCCCGGGCGTGGTGGACTTCCCGCGGACCTGGGCCGGGCACGTCCTGGCCGGGGAGGCGCTCGTGCAGATGGTGAACGGCCTGCTCGCCCTGTCCGTGTCGTCCCATTTCATCCACCCCGATGACCTCCTCGACCCGGAGCGCTCCGGGGGGCGGCCCTGGGCGGCCCTGCGGCGGGGGTTCCTGGAGGGCGCGGCCGAGGTCCGGCGGCGGTTTCCCTTCCTGCGCGAGCAGACGGTCGAGGAGGCGGCCGAGGACCTGCGTCGCCTGTTGGCCCGGGAGCCGAGGGTGGTCCCGCGGGGGACGGGAGGTCTGCACGTGGAACGCGCCTCCGGACGGGCGGACCCGGACACGCTGCTCGTGCGTTTCCCACCGGGATGTCGGCCCCGGGTCCTCGACGGAGGGACCCTGGTCTCGTCGGACCCGGACTCGGGCCGCCATCATGTCCGCATGGAGGCCCGGGTCCTCGACATCGAGTGCGCGAACCCACCTCCCAGGAGGGACTCATGACCGCACCCGCGACCAGCACCGACCGGTACACCCGGCAGGTCGAGAGCCTGATGGAAGCCCTGCTGGGCATCCTCTTCCTGATGGTCGTCAACGTCGCCTTTTTCGAGGACGACCCCGGGTTTTTGAACGTCCAGCCGCATCCGTTCCTCTTCCTGACCATCCTGATCGCCTCCCGGTACGGGACCTTCGACGGGTTCGTGACCGGGATGCTGTGCGCCGTGATCTACGCGTCGTACCTGTTTTCCGGCCGCGAGTGGTCGTTCATCGTCCAGACGTTCGAGTGGTACCGGATGATCCCGGCGTACCTGTTCATCATCATGGGGCTCCTCCTGGGCGAGATCCGCGAGATGGCCACCCGCGAGGTCCTGCGGATGCGCGACGACGTCCGCCAGATGACGGAACGGCTCGAGGTCATGGGCCGCGACCTCGAGATGGTCACGAGGGTCAAGGACGAACTGCAGCAGAAGATCCTGTCCGCGGAGGACCCACTCGCCCAGTTCTACGACTCGGCGCAGAGGCTGTCCGCGCTCCGGCCCGAGGAGGCCTACCCCGCGATCATGGACCTCGTCGAGAAGTTCACGGGCGCGGAGAAGTTCAGCCTCTACATGGCCCGCGAGCGGGACGGGGGCATCGTGGGACCCGCGGGACGACCTACCTTCGAGTTGCGGTTCAGCCGGGGGTGGGTGCGCGCGGACGAGTTCGAGGCCACGCTGACCACCGACCACCCGGCGGTATCGAAGGCCGTCGAGGGTCGCGGCCCGGTGACCGTGCGGGAGGCGGCGTCGGCCGCGTCGGACGTCCTCGCCTGCGCCCCGCTCGTGGACCCCGCGGAGGACCGCGTCACGGGCCTCCTCGTGATCCATCGGATCCCCTTCGTCCGCCTGACCCGGCTGACCGTGTCGCACCTCCAGACCATCGCGGGCTGGGCCGGCAAGACCCTCGCGGAGGCGTCGAGGTTCCACGCCGCGCTCCAGGCCCGTGTGGACGACGAGGTCACCGGGTTGTTCCACTACGGGTACATGTCGCGGCGCCTGACCGAGGAGACTCAACGCGTAGGGCGATACGGGGGCGAGTGCTCGCTCCTGCTGGTCAAGGTCCTCGAGGCCGAGACCCTGGCCTCCGACGACCGGAGGCGGGTCCTGCGGGAGTTCGGCGCCACGCTCCGGCGGCTCCTGCGGAACGTGGACGTGGTCGGGGCGCACCGGCTCCCGGGCGTCTATCACGTCATCCTGCCCGAGACGAGCCCCGCGCGGGCCGTGGTCGTGACCGCGAGGATCAACGAGGCGTTCCGGCAGCAGTTCGGGGGGCTCGGGTCGCGGTTCGCGCACCTGTCGTTGAAGATGGGCGTGGCGAGCACGTCGAGGGGCCACCCCCGCACGGAGGCGGAGATGGTGGCCGAGGCCGAGCGGTTCTCGCTCGCGTGAGCGTGGGGGACCATCGGGGATGGGGAATCTTTTGGCCGTGTTCGAGGCGGTCCTCGAGGTCGAGGCCCTCGTCTTCCTGCTGCACGACTTCGACATCGGCCCGTTCTGGCGCGTCTTCTTGCCCCTGGCCGCGCACCTGCTCGCCCTGGCGTTGCTCGCGGTGGGCTTTTTGGGTCGCTGGGACTTCGCGAGGCCCAGGGACCGGGCCTGGGCCGTGACCGGGCTGTGCCTGTCCCTGCCACTGCCGATGCTCGGGTTCCTCGGGTTCGTGGGCCTGTACGCCCTGTATGCCTCGCGGCCGCGCGGGACCGGGGACCTGCTCCGGGACTTCGAGGACTACATCTCGTACGACCCGGCCGCTGCCACGGCCCTGCCCAGGCCCGTGGACTCGGACCGCTTCATCCTCGACGAGGTGGACGTGGCCCCCTTGCGAGACATCCTCGCGGGGACGGACGTGGCGTTGAAACGCGGGGCCGTCCTCTCGCTCTCCCGGCTCCCCAGGCGCGAGGCAGTGACTCTGCTCAAGACGGCCCTCGCAGACGAGAACCGCGAGATCCGCTACTACGCGGGGAACGCCCTGTCCGAGATGGAACGCGAGTTCAACGACCGCATCTTCCGCCTTGTGCGCGAGGTCGAGCGCGCGCCCACCCGCGTCGAGCACCACATCAAACTGGCGGGCCTGATCCTCGACTACGCGGACATCGGGCTCCTGGACCAGGGGATGGTCCGGTACTTCGCGGACATCGGCCTCAAGGCGCTCGACAAGGCCACCCTGGTCGGGTCGTCGGACGGGAGGCTCCTCGCGCTGTCGGGCCGACTCCACCGCCTGTGCGGACAACTGGAGCAGGCCGAACAGGCCCTCAAGCGCCACCTGGACGCGAACCCGGGGGACCTGGAGGCCGCAGTGGCCCTGGCCGAGACCGCCTACGAGCGCGGCAACATCGCCCTGGCCCGGCGGGTGGTGGACGAGGCACGTGCCCGGTTCCCCGAGGAGCCGCGCCTCGCCGACCTGCACGACGTCCTGGGGGGAGCTGGGGAGAACGCGACGTGAAGACCGATGTGTGCATGATCACGGAGGGTTCATACCCGTTCGTCGTGGGCGGGGTCTCGACGTGGGTGCACGACCTCCTGACGAGCCTGCAGGACGTCTCGTTCTCCCTGGTGCACATCGGGGTCTCCCGGGAGACGGCGGAGAGACCCCTGTACGAGTTGCCGCGAAACGTCCTGGACTTCCGGCGGGTCCACCTGATGGACACGATCCAGTGGCGGGGACGCCGGGCGGGCCGGCGCCGGGGGGCCTGGTCGGACCTGGAGCGCTTCATCCGCGACCTCTCCCGCGGGGACCATTCCCTGCTCCCCGTGATGCTGCGGCGGTTCCAGCCGGGGGTCCGGGATGCCCTCACCCCGTACGACATCTTCCACGGGCGCGAGTTCTGGGACATCCTGGTCCGCCTGTACCGTGAACACTTCGATGGTTTTTCGTTCATTGACTATTTTTGGACATTGCGATTCATGGCCCTCCCGCTGTTCCGGGTCCTGTACGCGGACATCCCCGACGCCTCCCTGTATCACGCCACATGCACCGGCTACGCGGGCCTGCTCGGGGTCCTGGCCGGGCTCCGGACGCGCTCGCCACTGGTCATCACCGAGCACGGGATCTACACGAACGAGCGGATGATCGAGATCACGCAGGCCCAGTGGATCTACCGGGAGAAGTCGGACTCCCCGGTCCCGACCCGGCAACTCGGGGCCTTGCAGAACCTGTGGATGCGCAAGTTCGAGGTCCTTTCGCGGATCGCGTACGACCACGCGAGCGCCATCTTCACCCTGTACGAGGGGAACCGCCAGATGCAGGTCCTGGGCGGCGCGAATCCTGAGCGCACCGCCATCATCCCGAACGGGATTGACCTGCCTCGCTTCGACGACCTCTACCGGCGGCGCCGGGAGAGCCCGAGGTCCGGTCCCCCGATGGTCGCACTGGTCGGGCGGGTCACGCCCATCAAGGACGTCAAGACCTTCATCCGGGCCGCGAGGATGGTCATCGAGGAGATGCCCCAGGTGCGCTTCTACGTCCTGGGGACCACGGACGAGGATTCGCCCTACTTCGAGGAATGCGAGCGCCTGGTCCGCGTCCTGTCGCTCCAGAAGAAGGTCCTGTTCCCCGGGTCCGTGGACATGTCGGAGTACTACCCGAGGATCGACTGCCTGGTCCTGACGAGCATCAGCGAGGCCCAGCCGTTCGTCCTGCTGGAGGCGATGCGGGCGGGGGTCCCGGTGGTGTGCACGAATGTGGGCGCCTGCGCGGAACTCGTCCACGGGTCCGGGCCGGAGGACGAGGCCATCGGGTGCGCCGGGTTCGTGACCAACATCCGGTCGCCCCGCGAGACCGCAGACGCGATCCTCGCGATCCTGCGCGACCCGGAGAGGGCAAGGACCATGGGAGAGGCGGGACACGAGCGGGTGGGCCGGTACTACGTGCGTTCGCGCATGATTGATGCGTATTACGACGTGTATCGGCGCTACTGCGGCCGGGGGACCCTGCTGCGCGACCACCCCCCGGTCTGGCCGAACGGCGAGAACACGCCCGCGCGGGTGGAGGGGTAGGGTCTTCTGGAGGGCCATGGGCGAGTGCACGCGGATGAACGCACGTGAGGAAGGTTGGGCGTCCGGAGGCGTTTGCGGGGTCGCCCACGCCTACGCCCACGCCCACGCTCACGTTTCTTGAGGGGGAGACATGGCGGGGATCGGATTCCGGTTGCGGGAGATGGCGGCCCGCAAGACCTTCACGGAGTGGCTCCGGCTCTACACGTACTCCGCCGTGATCTTCTCGGGGCCGTGGCTCATCTCGATCCTCGCGCTCGCGGCGCTGTCCACCTTCGTGCTGCCCGCGATGCAGGAGGCGGATGTCCGCATCTTCGTCGTGACCATCGTCTATGTTTATTGCTTCTCGCTCGTGACCACCGGGCTAATCCAGCTGGTCGTGACGCGCTACGTGTCCGACCAGTTCTACATGCGCAACCCCGATGCCGTGGTGCCGACTTTCGTGGGGTCCGTGGCCGTCACGGTCCTGTTCCAGACCGTCTCCGGGTCCGTGGCCCTGTTCTTCGCGGACCTGGACCTCCTGTACAAGATCGTGGTCCTGGGCCTATACGTGTCCATCAGCGTGGTCTGGATCGAGATGCTCTTCCTGTCCGCGGCCAAGGACTACGCCCACGTGGTGCTCGCCTTCGCCGTGGGGTACCTCGTGTCCTTCATCGGCGGACAGGTCTTCGGGACGGTCTTCGGGACGGACGGGCTGGGGATCGGGTTCCTGGTCGGACAGGTCCTGCTGATGGTCCTCCTGATGTACCGCGTCTTCTCGGAATACCGCTTCGGCCAGGGGTTCGACTTCGCCTTCCTGCGCTACATCCGCCGGTATCCGGCCCTGATGGCGACCGGCTTCTTGTACAACACGGCCATCTGGATTGACAAAGTCCTGTTCTGGTACTCGCCCTCTGGCCTGCACATCCACAGTTACTTCTACACGCACTTTCCGTACGACTCCGCGATGTTCCTCGCGTACGTCACCGCCCTCCCCACCCTCGCGATCTTCCTGCTCCGCATCGAGACGGACTTCTATCTCCGGTACAAGAACTACTATGGAGCCATCCTCCAGAAGGCCCCGCTCGACCGGGTCCTCGAACGCAAGCGCGAGATGCGGGAGGTCCTGCTCGCCGCGACCCGGACCTCGGCGATCTACCAGGGGGTCGTCACGAGCGCGGTCTTCATCCTGATGCCGTTCATCGTGGCCTTGATCGGCATTGACCCGAACCTGACGCCGGTCTTCCGCGTCGCCGTGATCGGGGCCTTCTTCCACGGGGCCCTGGTCGTCGTGATGATCCTCCTCCTGTACTTCGATTTCCGCGGGTCGGCCCTGTTCGTGTCCGCGGTGTTCCTCCTGTCGAACGCGACCTTCACCACGATCACGACCTTCGGTCCGGAATCGCGGATGGGGTTCGGCTATCTCGGCGCCTGCATCCTGTCCCTCGCGACCGGCCTCGGGGTCTTCGTCAATCGCTACCGCAACCTCGAGTACCTGACCTTCATGCGGCAGCCGCTGCGGTAGCGCCACGGGGGTCTCCCGCACCCCGCGGACTGCCGTCAGATGTGATACATCTGCTGGCCGTCGAGGTGGCGCTGGCGGTCGGCGAGGTCCGCGAGGGTCGTGCGAGAGAGGACCTCCTCGGTGGAGCGGTCCACGCGCTGCCACACCTCAAGCAGGGCGCACAGGGCTAGACGGCGACACTGGGAGCCGTCCGCGGCCTTGATCCCGCACTGGGTGTTCAGGACGTGGCCCTCCACGACCTCGATCACGTCCCGCACCGTGACCTCGGAGGCCGGACGCCCGAGCGCGTACCCCCCACCCGGACCCCGGACGCTCCGGATCAGGCCCGAGCGCCGCAGGTCCAAGAGCAACTGGTCCAAGAACGGCTTGGGGATCCCGGCCCGGGCCGCGATGTCCTTGCTCTGGAGGGGCTTGCCCGCCTTGTGGACCGCGATCTCCATCATCGCGAGCAGCGCGTATTCGGTCCTCGCCGAGACCCGCATCCGATCTCCCGCACCGACCAGGGAACTCGAACCAATACAAGATCTACCAGAAGGGTCGCGAATGGGGAGTTCTTTTTCGGATCTTGCTGAAATGTCGTCGTTTTACAGGTCAAAACGACATTGTTCCGGCCGCGACCGCACCCCCCGATGTCGGCGAGATCGAGAAGAGGAAGCGCGAAGACTCGGCCGGCGGGTGCGCGGGGGAAGCAGTCCGATGGCCGGCGGCCCGCGCGGACCCCTCGTCCGACGTGAACAGGAAGTACGAGGCCGCAGCCGTGGTGACCCCGACCCCGAGGAGGGCGAACCCGACGATGTTCTCGTGGCGGTCGCGGAAGACGTACCGGTTCCCGGCGGCGTCCGTCCCGGGATTCTGGTTGCGCTTCACGTAGTACCACGTGACCAGACCCACCCCGGCCACGGTCATGGCGGCGCCGCTCCCGAGCGTGACCCAGGCCCAGGTCCGTCGTGACGGCCCCGACACGCGGGGCTTCAGCAGGCAGACGACCTCCACGGTCCGGTCGGCCGGTACCTCGAACTGGCGCATGAACGGGGCCATCCCCTCCCGCGCGCACAACAGGCTGTGGACCCCGGCCCGGACCTCCATCACGTCGGTCCGATTCGCCGCGCCGGGGCGTCCCTTCGGGACCATCTCGCGGTCGTCCAGCCGGATCACGACGCCGTCGAACGATGAAAGGTCCGTGGCGAACACGACGCGACCCGTCTGCTCGCGGAGCGCGACCTGGATCGTTCGTGTCTGCGGACCGGCGATATGCCGCTCGATCGTGACCGTCTCGTACCCGCTCTTTCTCAACTCGAACTGATGCCGGCCCCTCCTCAGGCGAAGGGTGCACGGGGCCAAGTACTTCTCGACCTGGTCCACGACGACCTCCACGCCCGGGACGTTCGTCTGGACCTCGACGCTCACGGGTTCCTGGAGTTCGCGCCTGATCATCACGACGAGGTCCGCGATCCGGAGTTTCAGTTTCGCGTCCGGGTTCTCGATGGACCGGAGCAGGTCGAGGGCCTGCTCCAGGTCCCCGAGCCCTCGCAGGGCCTCGGCCTTGCGCACGAGGATGTGCGGCATCTGGAACATGTTGTAGGCCCGGTCGAGTTTCTCGATCGCGTCGGCATACCGGGAGGCCGCGATGTCGCCCTGGGCCTCCTTGTACAGGCGAAAGGCCTCGCGCTCCGCGGGGGTCTGCGCCCCGGAACGGCCGGGCCACAGGGCCCCGGCCACGAGTGCCAGCGCCACGATGAATCGGGACATGGTCTCACTCCCATTGCAGGGCCGGCGCCGGCTTCTTCTTCGGCGCGGCGGGTCGCGCGGGGGACTCTGGCCGCCGGGGAGACCCCTTTGTCGCCGAGCGAGTGGCCTCGGCCGACCGGCCCCGCACATTCCCCCGCTCCGTCACGACCGGCGCGGGCTTCCGGTCCAGCACCAGCCGGTGCATTGTCCGGCCCGATCGGACCGCCTCCGCCGGGTCCACGGTCAGGCGGGCCTCCTCGAACCCGTCCGCCACGAATCGGAGCGTGACCGGCGCCTCCCCCTCCCGGAGGGTCAAGATGAGGGGCGTGGCCCCGACCTTCCGGTCATCGAGAAAGACCTCGGCGCCCACCGGAGCGGTCTCGAAGGTCAGACGGACCTCCCGCGGGGGGGGAGGTTCCGGCGGCGGGGGCGTATCAGGACTTCGCGAGGGACCGCCCGCGGCGGGTCCGGGTGGGCTTTCCTGCGAACTTGCGGCGGGTCCGGGATCCGCCGTGACGCCGCTCGCGACCACGGCCGGGGTCCCGCCGCCGTTGCGGCCCTGGATCAGGGTCGCAACCCCCACGCCCGCCGTGCCCGCGGTCACGACCACCAGCGCGACCACCAGGAATCGCGTGGCGCCGCGCCGGCCCGCCCGGGACCGGCTCACATGCGCCCGTGCCGCCGGGATGACCGACGGGGGCTCGATGCGCGTGGAATCGTCCGGGCCCGAAACAGGGGTCGCCCTGGTCGAGCGGCCGGCGGGGGGGCGGGGTGGACCCGCGACCGCCACGGGCTGGGCCGGCCCCGAGTCGGACAGCGAGACCACGACCGTCTCCTCGTCCTCCTCCACGGCGGCCGGCGGCCGGGACCTGTCACCCCCCAGGCCCATGGAGGACCGCGACAGGTGGATGGTCGGCGCGTCCCGGTCCACGACCGGCCGGGCCGCAGCGCCCGGCTCGGGCCGGGTGTCGTCCGACCCGACCGGTGGGATGGAAGGCGGGGCGAACGGCAGGGCCTGAGTGGCGCCCTCCGGGACCTCCTCCCGCCGCGGGAGCGGCGCCCCGACCCCGGGGGAAGCGTCCGAAGGGAGCGACCCCGGGGCGCCGCCGTCCGGTGGATGGTTGCCTGGCCGGAGGGCCTCAATGCGAGTTCGCACGGGCTCCACTCTCGGTGGGGCCGGCACGGGGTGGGCCACCACCGGGCGGGTCGGGACCGGCACGGTGGCCATGGCCTCGTCAAGCAGGCCGATCAGGGCCTCGGCCGACGCGGGACGGCGGTCCCGGTCCTTGTCGAGCAGGGCGAAGACGAGGGCCCGGACCGGATCGGGAACGCCCCCGGCCGCGCCGCCCAGCGGCGGCGGGGGGTCGTGGATGTGCCTCATGACCAGGGCCACGGGGGTCTCGGCCCGGAACGGCGGAATGCCGGAAAGCATTTCGTAAAGAATCACCCCCAGGGAATACAGGTCCGACCGGCCGTCGAGGGTGCGGCCCAGGGCCTGTTCCGGCGACAGGTACAGGGGTGTCCCGCACACCAGTCCGGCCTGGGTCAGGGCCCCGTACTCGGGATTGCCTTGCAGGAACTTGGCGATCCCGAAGTCCAGGACCTTGACGAAGTCCTCCTCGCCATAGATCTGCGTGATGAAGATGTTGTCCGGCTTGAGGTCGCGATGAACGAGGCCGTTCATGTGGGCCTCGGCCAGGGCCTTGGCGACCTGGCGGACGATGTTCAGGGCGCGGCGGGCCGGCAGGGCCCCCTCGCGACGCAGGAGTTGCGTCAGGGTCTGGCCCTCCAGGAACTCCATCGCCAGGTAGAGGTGCCCCTCGTCCGAGCGTCCGAAGTCGAAGACCTTGATCGTGTTGGGGTGCTTCAGGCGGCTCGAGGCCCGCGCTTCCTGGTAGAAGCGCTGGACCTGGCGTTCGTCCCGGGACATCTCGCGGTGCAGGACCTTGAGGGCCACGACCTGGTTCATCGCGACGTGGACCGCCTTGTACACAGTCCCCATGCCCCCGCGGCCCACCAGGGCGGTGATCTGGTAGCGACTGTCGAAGATCCGTCCGATCAGGTCCGAGGTGTCCGACATCCGCCGCCCCGAGGTTCGCGACCAGGATCCGAGCGCAGTATATCATTTCGGTCCAAGGTCCCGGATCGCTTACGGCTCCGTCACCCAGCGCGTCAGGAACTCGGCCTGGCGGGCGCACTCCTTCTCGGTGTCCGCCAGGCCCATCTTCTCGGCCGCGCCCCCGACCAGGGGGATCTTGACCTGGAGTTCCGTGTGATAGACGACCCGGGTCTTCCCGCCCTCGGGGAGGAACTCGACGCGGCCGGACAGGAAGACCTTGTCCGCGCCCCTCGTGGGTGTGATCCGCCACGTGAGCACCCGGGCGTTCGGGTCCAGCACGTTGTCGTCCACGAATTCTTCGATCTCGGACTTGCGCAGGGGCGGTGGGACGCGGGAGGGCTCGGTGCAGCGCGCCTTCAGGCGGACGCGGCCGTCCGAAAACTCCTCGCGCTCGAGGACCTCGACGGTTAACATCCCGGAATTCTTGCTCTTCTTCACGTAGAAATCCGGGTCCCGGTACGCGGCAATGACGCGCTCCACCGGGGCGGGGATCACGTGCTCGAAACGGACCTTCATCGTGGAAGACCTCCCCGAAGAGACAGGCGGATGGTGCTCCGGGACGCCGGGTTTGTAAAGTGCCCGGGCCGGAGCCCACGACACTGTCGTCGTGCCGAAACGTCAGTCACTTCCTCGAGACAAGACCGTTGCGTGGGCGAGCCCGGTCCTGCCGAGGTTGTGTGCTGGAGTGGCGCCTCGATTTACGCGGAAAGGACCGTCCGCGCCCGATGTCGTGGACGTGAACGTGGACGTTGACGTGGACGTGGACGACCTCAAACCGCCCGGCCTTGTTCGGATACGTCCACGTCCACGATCACGTGCACGTGGAAGGAAGGTCACAGCGCGGTTTGCTCGACTTGACCACTCTGACCAGACGCGTATCATCGGTCGGGTGCCGGCGCGGAGGACTTCCCGTGCAACGCGTCTATTCCCTTTACGAGGCCAAGGCCAAGTTCAGCGAGATCATCCGTCTGGTACAGGGGGGCCGGAAGGTGGCGATCTCGTACCGGGGGAAAGTGGTCGCGGCGGTGGTCCCCGCGGACTCGGCGGAGTCCGAGTCCCTGGCGGCGCGGGTCAGCGCCCTTCAGTCCGAGGGCCGGCTGTCGAGGGCCACGGGTCCAGGCCCTCGCCTGGAGCCCCTGGCATCGAGGCCTGGTGCCCTCGCCCGATTCTTGGCGGAGCGCGAATGAGGGTCGCGTACCTGGGACACGTCGTGCCTGGTGGCCATCTTGCTTGGGGAGCGCCGGTGGCGCACGTGGCCAGGACGTGCGGGGTACGATGTCCTCGTGTCCTCGAACCTGCTCGAGGCGGAGGTCCGTGCCGTCCTGGCGAGGGAGCAGGTCCAGGAGGACCCGGCCCGGCTCCTCGCCGGACTGTCGTACGTCTTTCCCGACCGCCCCCTCACCGGCGAGTTTTGTCGAGTCCTCGCGGCCCGCCTGGTTCGTGGGGCCGACCTGTGGCATCTGGCCTGCGCCCTCTACCTGGACCCCGGATCGAACGAACTCCATTTCCTGACCCTGGACCACCGCCAGCGGGACGCGGCCCGAGCCGTGGGCTTTTCGTGCCCGTTGTGAACCCAGGCCGGATTTCACTTTAGGGCACGCGCTCCACGCGTACCGGACGCCGCCACTCCATGGGACTCCACGTGCGATGGCCCCGCGCGGCACCGCTCTGAACCGTGCCATCCGCGATGCCGGCAGATGCAGGATTGATGCGGTCTTCAAGGGGGTTCGGAACTGGACTTCCCCCATGAAAGTGTTCATTCGCGGCATATTCAAAGAGACCAGACACCATTCGAGGGGGGCGTCGCACGCCCCCTCTTGGCACTCGAAATTTTGGATGTCACGTGCCAATTCACCGCCCACGGCAACCGCGTTGCGGTCGCGTCGCCCTCCGCGCAACAGCGCGGATGGCTCGAACTGCCGCCCCCGAGGCCGGGTTCGGGTACAATCAGTGTCGTTCGGCCGGGGGAAGAGGCGACATGGCGGGGACCGGGAGGTCGCGGGCGCAACGGATCGCGGGGGCGCTGTTGGGGGCGGCCATCGCGGTCCTCGTGGTGGCCACCCTCGCGGTGGGGGCCGCGCTGTGGCTCCTGCATCACCTCGACAGCCCGGCCATCCGCGAGCGGATCGTGCGCGCCGTACGCGAGGGCTATGGCATCGAGGTGGACTACGACGGCGTGGAGGTCGCCCTGTCGCGCGGGGTGACCCTCCGGGGCCTGCGGGTCCTGACGCCCGAGCCCTTCCGGTCGCACGCCCCGATCCTGGCCGGCGTGGACCGGGCGGAGGTGTCGTGGGACCTCGGGTCGGCCCTGTCGGGTCCGTTCCGCGTGACCCGAGTGGCCATCTCAGGGGTCCGCCTGACGCTCGTGCAGGACGAGGCGGGGCCCTCGTCGCTCCAGGCCCTGCTCGATGCCATGCCGCGGTCCGAACGGGAAGAGCCGCCCGCGCGCCTGTCGAGCGGCCTGCCGATCGGGGACCTCGGGGTCTCGGTCGAGGGCCTGGAGGTGCGCGACGTGGTCCTCACCCGCCTCGTGCTCCGGGGCGGCGGCGTCGTCCGGTCCGAGACGCTCGAAGGGATCGCGGTGGACGGCGCCCTGCACGCCGGGTTGGACCCGGCGACCGCTTCCCTGACCCTGCGGTCTTTGGACGGAGGGGTTTCGCGACTGACTGTCCGCGAGTTCGGCTCGGAAGGCGAGGTCCGGCGCGAGGTGGCGCTGCGCCACCAGACCCGGGTCCAGGCGACGGACCCCCTCCAGGCCGCGATTGACATGGAACTATCTGAAGTGAATCAGGATTTCGTACGCGACATCCCCTGGACAGGCCCGCTGCTGGAGGCCGGGCTTGCCGTGACCTTTCACCCGGAGGAGTCGCGAATCGCCGTCGAGGTGGATCGCCTGATCGTGGGAAACGGGGTGGCCCGCGGGACCATGAGGGCGTCGTACCTGGATGGTCCGGATGGCGATGTGGTGGCCCGCATCGAAGACGCGGAAGTCCTCCTGGACCTGGACACTCCCGACTTCCTTCGCGCCCTCGCCCCTGCCGTGCGGTGGAAGGGCGGCTTGGCGCGCCTGTCCGCGGCGGGGATCGAGGTCCTGGCCCGGGCGCCGTGGGTCCGGGTCGGCGGACACGTGGGCGCCAGTTTCCAGGTCGAGGAGGTCTCGAGCGAGGCGGGCGCGCGCCGTGGGACCGGCCGGGCCGTCACGGCGAGTCTCAAGGCCATCGAGGCCCGGCCAGGGTCGGTTCAGGCGGAGGTCTCGCTCGCGTTCAAGCGCATTCAGGTCCGGGAACCGGCCCGGGTGGTGACCCTGGGCGACGGGACCATCGCGATCGAGGTCGGGCTGGAAGACCTCCCGAAGGCCATGTCGGGCGTCTTCTCGGGAACCATCGGTTTGAAGGCCGGCGCGCGGATGGCCTCGGTGCGGACCCCCGCGGGCCGGGTCCGGCTCGGGGGGATCGAGGTCTCCGCGTCCGCCCCCATCGCCGCGGACCCTCCGTTCGAGGCCCGGGGGGACGTCCGGGTCTCGGGGGTCACGTGGACCGCGGCGGGCGGGCCGGCGAGGGATCTGCCCGGCGGACGCCTCGCGTGGACGGTGCGGGACGCGACCTTGGACCGCGAGGCGCCCGTCCGCTCCACGGGGCAGTTCGCCCTGAAGGCCGCGGTCGCGGACGTGTCCCTCGACGCGAGCCTGACCAAGGAGGCGGACGCCGCGGCCATCATGGGGACGGTGTCGGCCCGATCCCTCGCCCTCCTCCAGCCGTTCGCGGACCATCCGGCCCTGCGCGACCTGCGCGTCCCCTTCGGGCGTCTGGCGCTGACCCTGACGACTGACGGCCGCGCGACGGGACTGGCCGCACAGGGCGGCCCCCACGTGGACCAGCGCGTCGCCGCGACCCTGACCGGCCTGCACGCGGTCGTGGCGGGGCACCGGGTCGAGGTCCCGGCGCTGAGCGCGAACCTGTCCATGACGGGACGTGTCCCCGACGTGCGGGCGCGTGGGACCCTCGAGGCCACGGGCGCGCGCGTGGACGGCCGGGTCTCCCTGCGGCGCGTCGCGTTGACCACCGAGGCCCGCCTGAAGGCCTCG
>FWPU01003105.1_pt1 | contig 43043 bp, 34 predicted proteins | sample 2228361 | NCBI WGS metagenome assembly FWPU01 (sample SAMEA103939777, study PRJEB20133) | metagenome | reverse complement strand
AGACTTCGCCACCCAGTTCCACGGGCAGACCTTCCATCAGGCGGTGGAGAACCGGCTGGCGGAGGCCGAGGGCCGGGCCTGCGTTGACTTCGCTCTCCACTGCATGGTCACCGACCTGCCCCGGGGCCGGGAGGGCGACCTGGGCCAACTGCCAGAACTGGGGGTGAGCAGCGTCAAGGTCTACACCACCTACCGCCCCAACTATTACTTCGACGATGACGCTCTGCTGCGGATACTGGAGGCCAGCACCGAAGTCGGCGTGCTGGTCATGGTCCACGCCGAGAACGATGCCCTGGTCACGGCGGCCACCCAGGACCTGGTGGGCCGGGGCCACACGACGTGGCGCTACCACCCACAGTCCCGGCCAGCGCTGGCGGAGGTGGAGGCTATTCACCGCGCGCTCTTCCTGGCCGACGCCGCCTGCGCACCCGTGTACATCGTGCACTGCTCTACCGGGCGCAGCGTGGAGCTGATCCGGGAAGCCCGCCGCCGGGGGCAGCCGGTCTACGCCGAGACCTGTCCCCAGTACCTGCTCATGGACGAGACCCGTTACGCCGGCGAGCACCCCGAGTGGCACATCATGCAGCCACCCCTGCGGGCGCCGGAGGAGCGGGAGCGTCTGGCGGCTCTCGTCTTGGAAGGCGCAGTGGACGTGATCGCCACCGACCACTGCGACTACACTCTGGCGCAGAAGACGGCGCAGCCGGAGTTCATCAAGACGCCCGGCGGGGTTCCTGGCATTGAGACCCTACTGCCCCTGACATACACCTGGGCGGTGAACCGGGGGCTGGCCCTGGAGAGGCTGGTGGGCTTGCTCTCCACCAACCCGGCGCGAATCTACGGCCTCTACCCACGCAAGGGGACCCTCCAGCCGGGTGCCGACGCCGACGCGGTGGTCTACGACCCCCGGCCGCAGGGGCAAGTGCGCGCCGCCGACCTGCATGGCCTGGCCGGCTACACCCCCTACGAGGGCATGACCGTTCAGGGCCGGGTGGTAGCCACCCTGTCGCGGGGCAAAGTGGTGTATCGCGACGGCCAATTCCTGGGGAAGCCGGGGCACGGGCGATACGTGCGTAGAACCCGCAACCGGCACACGTAGGGGCAGGGCTTGCCCCTGCCCTCACCGGCCAACGGCCAGGGTGGGCAACCACCAGGATTGCCCCTACAATGGTATCGTTTCAAACCAAAGTTTCACCAAATTTGGACCTTCTTTGGACCTTATCGTAGTACACTGGTACCATCATCCATTCGTCGAAAATGGCGCGAAAGGGGGTGAGTGACTTCGGCCAACAGACTCTCGGCATGTGATACCCGTCGCCAAAGCAACTTGCAAAGGAGGAGAGCGAGATGAAGACCAAGAAGCTATGGCTGCTGGTGGGGTTGCTGGTCATCGTCGGTCTGCTGGCCGCCTGCGCACCATCACCGGCTACCCCGCAGGTTGTCGAGGTCACCAAGGTGGTCGAAAAGGTGAAGGAGGTACCGGTCGAGAGGAAGCTCAAGGCCTGCTTCATCTATGTCGGCCCCATCGGTGACCTGGGCTGGACCCACGCCCACGACCAGGGCCGCCTGTACGTGGACAACAAGTTCGACTGGCTGGAGACGGCCTACGCCGAGGCCGTGCCTGAGGCCGACGTGGACCGCTTCCTGGATCGCTTCGTGGTGGAGGAGAAGTGCGACGTGATCTTCACCACCAGCTTCGGGTTCATGGATGGGACCATCGCTGCGGCCCAGAAGTACCCGGACACCATCTTCTTCCACTGTTCAGGCTTCAAGCGCGCCCCTAACTCCGGCACCTACATGGCCGACTTCTACCAGGTCTACTACCTCAATGGCCTAATGGCCGGCGCCCTGACCAAGACCGGAAAGATCGGTTACGTGGCAGCCCACCCCATCCCTGAAGTGGTGCGCCACATCAACGCCTTCACCATCGGCGTCCGCGAGGCAAACCCCGAGGCCACCGTAGACGTGCGCTGGCTGTTCTCCTGGTACGACCCGGCGAAGGCCCGCGAAGCGGCTGAGGCTCTTATCGCCGCCGGGGCAGACGTCCTCGCCTTCACCGAGGACTCCCCCACGGTCATCCAGGTGGGGCAGGAGTACACCGAGAAGGGCCAGCCCATCTACACCTTCAGCCACTACAGCCCCATGGAAGAGTTCGGCCCCGACTCGGCCGTCAGCGGTCAACTCGTCAACTGGGGCGTGATCTACGAGGACATCCTGACCAAGGTCTATCTGGGCGTCTACAACACCAAGAACCTGGAGAACGTGGACTACTGGTGGCTGCTGCGCGAAGGGGCAGTCCAGCTGGGCGCTTCGTTTGAGCGTGCCATCAACCCCAAGTTCGAGGACGCCCTCAAGGCTGTGACGGTCAGCGATCCTCTGCTGGGTGAGATGAGCGTGTACGACCTGGTGTTCAAGCGGATCGAGCAGATGAAGGACCCGGCCATGCTCTTCGACCCCTTCACCGGGCCCATCAAGGACCAGGAGGGTGTGGTGCGCGTCCAGCCCGGCCAGCGCCTCTCCTACGACGAGTTGCTGACCATTGACTGGTTCGTGGAGGGCAACGTCGGCAGCATCCCGCGGTAGTCACGGGGGCTTGGGCAACGGGTTAACGGGGGTCATCCATGCCTCGTTAACCCGTTGCCTCATGAGCTCACCGTCGTTTGGCACCCTTGTGAGGGGTTTCTCCTTCGTACACGCCTGCCCACAGTTCATCAGCGCTCCGGAAGCGCGATGCGAAGTCTCCGAGGGTGGCATGGTGCGCTACGAACCCCTCAGAACCCTTCGCGAGATGGGAGTTGAAGGAGTCAACCGTGCTCAACCGGTCAGACCAAGGGCTCAGCGTGGTCATGCGCGGCATCGTCAAGCGCTTCCCCGGCGTGGTGGCCCTCAAGGGCGTCGACTTCGAGGCGCGCCCTGGGGAAATCCACGCCCTGCTGGGCGAGAATGGCGCCGGCAAGACCACGCTGATGAACGTCCTCTATGGCATCTACCGCCCAGACGCAGGCGAAATCTGGGTGAAAGGACAGCCGGTGTCCGTCCGCTCGCCCGCCGACGCCATCCGGCTGCGCATCGGCATGGTCCACCAGCACTTCCGGCTGGTCCCCACCCACACCGTCATCGAGAACATCATCCTGGGGCTGCCCGGCGATCTCCTCTTCCCCGACCGCGCCGCCCGGCCCAAACTGGAAGCCTTCTCCGAGAAGTACGGGCTGCGGGTGGACCCTGATGCCCGCATCTGGCAACTGTCGGCCGGCGAGCAGCAGCGGGTGGAGATCATCAAGGCCCTCTATCGCGGTGCCGACATCCTCATCCTCGACGAGCCCACCTCGATGCTCACGCCCGGCGAGATTGACGAACTCATGGAGATATTGCGGCGCATGGCCGCCGAAGGTCACACTATCATCTTCATTACCCACAAGCTGGAGGAGGTGACCCAGATCAGCCATCGGGTTACCGTCCTGCGCCGGGGTGAGGTGGTGGCCACCCTGCCCACCGCCGAGACTGACGAACGGGCGCTGGCGCGGCTGATGGTGGGGCGCGAGGTGCTCTTCCGGCTGGAGAAGCGCCCGGTGGAGATCGGCCCCACGGTGCTGCAGGTGGAAGACCTCCACGCCCTGAACGACAAAGGCTTGCCGGCCGTCAAGGGCGTGTCCTTCAGCGTGGCCGCCGGCGAGATCCTGGGCATCGCCGGGGTGGCGGGTAACGGTCAGCGCGAGCTGGTGGAGACTCTGGTGGGGCTGCGCCCGGCCACGGCCGGCCACATCTACGTCAACGGCCAGGAGGTCACCAATGAGAAGCCCAGCGCCTTGATTGAGCAGGGCGTGTGCTACGTCCCCGGCGAGCGGCTCACGGGCCTGGTGCCGGGGATGAGCGTGGCGGAGAACCTGATCCTGAAGGACTACCGCCATCCGCCTTTCAGCCAGGGGTTGTTCCTGGACTATGAAGCCATCCGTGCCCACGCCGATGGGCTCATCCGCCGCTACGCCGTGGTCACACCCAGCCACGATACCCCGCTCAAGCTGCTCTCGGGCGGCAACATCCAGCGGGTGATCCTGGCCCGGGAGACCTCCGGCTCACCCAAGCTGCTCATTGCCGCCCACCCCACCAGCGGGCTGGACGTGGGAGCTACGGAGTACATTCGGCAATCGCTCCTGGCCCAGCGCGAGCGGGGGACGGCGGTGCTGCTGGTGTCCGAGGACCTGGAGGAGGTGCTCACCCTCAGCGACCGGGTGGCAGTGATGTTCGAGGGGGAGATCATGGGCATCCTGCCGGCCGACGAAGCCGACCTGGAGACCATCGGCCTGATGATGGCCGGCGCCAGACGTGAGGAGGCAGCATGAGCGAGCACAATCCGGACGCTTCGGCCGGTGCCGAGGTCGCAGCCATGCCCCGGGCTGGGCTGAGCCTGCGCCTCGAGCGGCGCTTAACCACCCCGCGCTGGCTGGATTTCCTGGCCCCGGTGGTCTCGTTGCTCCTGGCGCTGGTGGTGATCGCCGCCCTCTTCCGCGTCCTGGGCGTGGACCCCGTGGTGGCCTACCAGCGCATTTTCCGGGGCGCCTTCGGCAGTCTCTACGGGCTGTCGGAGACCGTGGTCAAGTCCATCCCACTGATGCTGTGCGGGGTGGGCCTGACCCTGGCCTTCCGGGCGCGGGTGTACAACATCGGCGCGGAGGGGCAGTTGCTCATGGGCGCCATCTGCGCCACCGGGTTGGCACTGGCCTTTCCCGACCTGCCGGCCTGGGTGCTGCTGCCGGGCATGTTCATCGTCGGGTTCGTGGGGGGCGCCTTGTGGGGGTTGATTCCTGGGTTCCTCAAAGCCCGCTTCCGGGTGGACGAGGTGCTCACCAGCCTGATGCTGGTGTACATCGCCAGCCACTTGGTGAACTACCTGGTCTACGGCCCCTGGAAGGGCGAATCGGAACGAGGCTTCCCCTACACCGAGAAGTTCTCGGCGGCGGCCCAGTTGCCGCGTCTGGGCCTCACCCGCATCCACTACCCCACGCTCATCCTGGCGGTGGTGTTGGCAATTCTGGCCTACTTGCTGCTCACCCGCACCAGGTGGGGGTACGAGATCCGGGTGACGGGGGAGAATCCGGAGGCCGCACGCTACGCCGGCATGGATTATCTCAAGATAGTGCTCCTGGTGATGGCCCTCAGCGGCGGGCTGGCCGGGCTGGCCGGCGTGGGCGAGGTGGCCGGCATCCACCACCGGCTGCGCTATCCTCAGGGCATCTCCCCCGGCTACGGGTTCACGGCCATCATCGTCGCCTGGCTGGCCAGGCTCAATCCCCTGGCGGCCGTTGTCGCCTCCCTGCTGCTAGGCGGCCTGCTGGTAGGCGGTGACGCCATCCAGGTGGCGCTGGGCCTGCCCGTGGCCACCATTCACATCTTCAACGGCGTCATCCTGTTGTTCGTGCTGGGCGGTGACGTGCTCACCCGCTACCGGATCACCTTGACGCGGAGGAGCGAAGCGTGATTTGGGACTTTATCCTGGTTACCCTCAAAGCCGCCATCCCGGCCGGCACCCCGCTGCTCTTCGGGACGTTAGGGGAGATCGCCGCCGAGCGCTCGGGTGTGCTGAACCTGGGCGTAGAGGGGATGATGATCGTCGGCGCGGTGACGGCTTTCGGCATCACCCAGGCCACGGGCAACGTCTGGCTGGGAGTGCTGGCTGCAGCGCTGATGGGCGGGTTGCTGGCCTTGGTGCACGCCTTCGCCAGCATCACCCTGCGCGTCAACCAGGTGGTGTCCGGCCTGGCCCTGACCATGCTGGGGATGGGCCTCAGCGGGCTGGTGGGCAAGCGCTACATCGGTATGCCGCCGGCCGCGCGGCTCAGGCCCGTCTCCATCCCGGTCCTGAGCGACCTGCCAGTCCTGGGATCGCTCCTGTTTCAACATGACCTGCTGGCCTACCTGGCCATCCTGATGGTGCCGGCCATGTGGTTCATTTTGTACAAGACCCGGTGGGGCATCACCCTGCGTTCGGTGGGCGAGAGCCCGGCCACCGCCGACGCCATGGGGGTGAACGTCTTCCTGGTGCGCTACGTGGCGGTCTTCTTCGGGGGCGTGATGGCCGGGGTGGGTGGCGCCTATCTCTCGGTGGTCTACACCACGGCCTGGATCGAAGGTATGACGGCCGGCGCGGGTTGGATCGTCATCGCCCTGACCATCTTCGCCCTGTGGGACCCCGTGCGCGCCATCCTGGGAGCCTATCTCTTCGGCGGGGTGCGGGTCCTGCAGTACCGGCTGCAGCCTTTGGGCATCCCGCCCAACCTGCTGAACATGCTGCCCTTCGCCCTGACCATCCTGGTGCTGTGGCTGAGCGCCGGCGAGGCAGCCCGCAAGCGCATCGGCGCACCGGCAGCCCTCATGCGGCCCTACTCCCGGGAGGAAAGGTAGTCAGAAGGAGGCGACCGTCGCTGATGGATGAAGCCCCAGGAGCTCCATCCAAGGACGGCTACCCGTTCTCGCCGGCCAGGCGCGCTATCTGGAGGAGACAGCAGCGAATCACGTCTTGCTTGGCCGGGGGAAGGGCGCTTTCCTCTATTTGGGCAAGGCGTTCCACGTCGTTCATGGCACGGATGATGCTGACCGGCGCCTCGATGTTCCCCTCAGCAAACGAACTCAGGTATTCCAGGGCGCTGAACAGGAACCGCCGCATTTCATCATCGGCGCGAGAAGCGCGGAAGAAATCGGCCAGAGTTGAGGACAGTCTCGTCCCCCGGACAACCGCGGATGGTGGTTCAAACGAACGGGCGGAGGAGAAAGCATACAGGGCAGTCGCGAGCTCGGTAAAACTCTGCACCCGCTGATAAAGTGATTCGCCCATCACGTCCCAGATGATCGAGCGCCAGTAGTGAATCTGCTGGGGTAACTGGAGTAGTCGGGCGACCTCTGCCCGCCAATCATCGGCAATTCGTCCCGAGACATGTTCCAGCAGGACATCGGGGTCGGTGTTGAACAGGTTTTTCTGCAACAGCACTGCCAGATCAGGGCGCAGGGTGGGAAGAAGATCCGGGATAAAGACGCCATCGGTGAAAAAGTCGCTGACATTTACGCCATGACGCCGGAGAAGTTCCTGTTGGAATAACGGCAGATAACGGTGCATGGCATCGCTGTCTTCCCGCAGGGCCACAAAGGCCGAGTTCCCGGCCGGGAACGCGGGTTCGATGCGCTTGAGGAATTCGCCCTTCCAGTCCTGGTAGATTCGCAGGGTGCTGAGGATTTCATAAACAGGCAGGTGTGGTAACAGGCGTTCGGCGATCATGTGTTCACGTTCGGCCTCGGCGAAGGCTTTTTGCGCAAAGCGCTCCAGGGCGCGGAACAGCCCCGTTGTGAGCTGGTTGATGCCGAGGACGACCGTTTGCGCCTGATTATGCACAATGGCTCGCAGCAGGCTGCCTTGTTTCGCCAGGGGAATGATTTCGGCAATATTGGCCAGTATTTGCTGTCCACGTTCGGCGCCCGTGCCAAGTGTCCGTCGGGAGGTGGGGCGCTCTCGCAACTGGGGGATGGATCTGGCGATAAAATAAGAGATGATGTGAATGCCAATCACATCTTCTTCACGGCCATACAGAATGTGGCGGAAGCTGTCAGTCAGTTCTCTCACGAATGCCTCATAGAGGGTTTCGTTTGTTCCAATCGTCAGGCGCTCCAGTTCGTGTACGCCCAGACGCTGTGGGCCCAGGCGAGTCTCGGCAATGATCTCGGTCGCCCGAATCAAATCATTGCGATGCTTCCGCTGCGATTCGCGCACATGGTATAGCAGGCTGACAAAATCGTACACCGGCAAGAAGCGAAGTTGCTCTGACAAGTTACTCTGGAAAGTTCTCAAATCTTTGCTCACAAAAACCCCCTGTAGCGGGGTGATCGCATACGCCGTGCTCTTCCGGGCGGCGGCGGGAAGGTGGGTGGAGAACCGACGCTTGCTGTCCTCGGAGTTCAGGAAAGCGGGGCGACCAGCAACGGGAGAATAATACCCTCCCTGGCGTTGCATGGGCTCACCGCTACCCAATTTGATTCGCACGGCTTCCGCCACGCCGTGTTCGGTCAGCCACAATTGGATGTCGTATTTGGCTTTGTGGTACAGGAAAGCGGCGGTTGCCTGGCTCACCTGCTGACTCAGATCGGAGCCGGCGATGAAGACCTCCGAGATGATTTCGGTGAACCGATCCTGTGGCGATTGGGCCGTGTGACGGCTTTGGGTGGCGTAATCCCACACCCGGTCGAGATAACCTCGGATGTTTTCGACCACGTCAATGTCCTCGAACAGGGGGATCAACCAGATTGAGGGTAGTTCGACGGATGGATGTTCCCTGCGCGTCCGCTCCCTCTGAATGCGCATTTTCCGATCGAGGGAGATCAGCGCCTCCGGTTTCGAGGACAGGCTGATCTGTATGGCCAGCGTCATGCCCGGGTTACCATATTTTCCGGCAATGGCGTTGATCTCGCACATGTTATATACGGTGGTGTCAATCGCGAAGGGGTCGCGCGCGGTGATCAACCCCTGATGGATGCGGGGGGTGATCACCGTGCGTTGCAGAATATCTCGGTATCCCACTATCTCGCGGAGCAGGGGTCCCGAGGCGCGGTTCATTTGGATGGCGGGGATCAAAGCATAGAGTTGCTTGCGCAGTTTCTTGTTCAACGCGAAGTAATATTCCAGCATGATGCGGCGCTGTCGGCGGAGTTCGAGCATCCTCCGTTCATAGCGGTCGTTATGTTGCAGGAGAATCTGCGCCGGATCACGACGCAGGTGCAACCGCGTGGCCAATCGCTGCCAAGGTGTGGTCTGTACGGAAAACGGCAGGATCCCCCGATAGCGTTGTTCCAACTGGTGAGTCAGGAGGGTAATAGCGTTCAGGAGTTGGGTGAACCGCCGATCCCGCTGAGGAAGCAAGTCAAGTTCAGATAACAGTTCTGGATCTACCGGGATATTTGGAGCGGCTTGTCGCAAGAGGCGGAGGATGCGACTCATGCGCCGGACGTTTTCCATCACCACTGCGGCCACCAGGTGATGTCCCTGGCCTGAGGGTCTGTTGCTCCCATCCCAGTCGCTCCAGAACGACAAAAAGGGGGTCAATCTAGTCTCTGTAAATAGTTCCGCGTATTCCTCACCCGCAATCAGCGCGTCCAAGTCCAGCAAGATTTCGTGCGCTTCGTCTTGCGAGGTAATAGCCACATTGCGGCCGTGATATTCCTGCCAGAGTTCCCGGGCCGCTTTTTCCATCAGGGATGGTTCGATAGGCTGCCGGCAGATCAACGCGTTCGCGATCGCATCAAGAACCCGTTCTACCTGTAGCGAGTACATCTGCGTGGGATGAACGGTGCGATCGTAGGAGCGCAACCTGAACAGTTCCTGACGCCGCTGAAGAGAATCCTTCATGAATTCCCGCTCCAGCCGCCTGGCAAGCCACTCGCCACCGTCGTCTAATGCTCGCCGCATCAGCTCATCGCTGATAAGCGCCCGGTCGAGCAGGCGGGTGCGAAATACCTCCAAACGTTCTGGGACATAGCGCTGCAAAAATTCACGCTGCAGAGACGAGCCATCTAGTGGGGGGATAGCCATCAACGGGCGAACGGAGCGGCTCGTCTGGCAATGGTGCAGGATGTGTTTGGTGATGAGCTCCCACGAACGCAAGAGTTCGCCTGATCGGCTGCTCGTGCTTGCCACATGCCGAAGCGGCAATGGCTTCCGGTTATAATGGGCCTCCTCTTCGGAAATCAGACGGTTCAGGTCTATCAATAGGCGACGGGTTTTTGCCAGCAAAACCTCCGCATTGTCCACCCCGCCCAGCGTCAGGCGAAAGGTTGTCCTGCCGGTTTCGTAGCCCTTTTCGGTGCGCGCAAAAATCGCCAGTGGCAACAAGCCCACCCCACGCCGGGCCAGAGAAGATGCCAGCCAGTCCAAAGAGAGGCCAGCGGGTAGACGTTCAATGCGCAACAAAGGATACATGCCGCCTGCCGGCGGGATGATGGTCAAGCCAAAGGGATTGCGATCGGCGGGTAGATTATCCACAGCGGTCTGTAAGGCTTGCATCCGTTCGTGGAAAATGGCGTTGCGCAGGTGCCAGTAGGTTCGGGTCGCCTGGCTTGTGCTGCGGTAGAACAAGTAGAGGATAAAGATAGCAGCCAGGTTTGGTTGGATGCGAGCATTCAATGCCTCGAAGCGTTGTCTCAATGGTCGGTCGCGGATTTCGACAACAGCCAACCTTGCCCCGGCCAGGCACTCGCTTTTCGACATCGAGTGAACGGTGATCAGCCGGTCGGCCTGTGCTTCATCGAGCACGCCAAGCCAAACCAGTTCGGATGCAATCTGGCGAGCGGTTTTGATTTCCGGCAGATCGTCAAACGGTGCTATGTTTTGGTAGGCCAGATCATCAATGAGATACAAGTTGTGTTGCAGGCAGTAGGTGATCAGTTTGCGGATGGCCTCTTCGCTGAAAATCCGTCCTGTAGCGTTGTGGGGATTGTTGATCACCACAGCCCCTCGCTCCGGCCAGGACGGATCATAGCGGCAGAGTTCCGTCACCTTCTCAATAATGGCGTCAACGTCAAGCTCTAGCGACGCTGTTAATGGCACCGCATGGACTTCGGGAAAACACTGTTCGTAGGACCAACTCAGGTCCGGAATCACCACCTCGGTGATCCCGCAATGGAAGCCCAGGATTCCCAGAGCCGTGCGGGATGACCCACTGACTATCAGGCAAGCTTCGGGCTGGTACTGGGGCTGATGTTTGACAAAGGCGCTGAGGAAACTGCGTTGAAGCGCCTGACACCACGCCGGCTGGTGGATGTTTTTGACCAGCAGATCGAGTAGTTCCTCCGCCTCCATGGTGGAGAATTCATCGAGGACGGCGTCTTTCCACGTATCCTGAATCCGCCGGGCAACCACAGCGGTTCTCTCTTCCAGGGTTGTCAAGAAATGCGCCAACGTCTGCGCGTTATCGTTCAACATCCGTTCGAGATGTCGTTCAACCCGTTCGGCCAGTCGTGGCAGGGCAGCTTCAGCGCCGACGCCTAACACCAAACCCTCAAATGAAGGTTTGACTTGAGGAACCTCCGCAGGAGTCTCCGGTTGGAGATGGGTCAGGTTGTGCTCCAGAAGAAAATTGAGGAACTCGACTTCGGGGGCAGAAGGCGTGCCTTTGAGTTCGAAGTGAACGCTTTCGATCGCCCTCAGGAAATCGGCGTTGCCGGTGATGAACACGATGGAGAGTGCCCCTAAGCGTGGTGCAAAGATGGCCGGCGTCAACAACCGGATGACGCGCTGCATCAGCTTCGCTTCGCGAGCAAGGGAGAGATGGTTGGGCGCGTTGTTCGCCTCAATGAAGAACAGTGGTCGCTCGATGCTCAGGCGGCGCAACTTGCGTCGCGTCTCTTCCCCTAATGGGCCGCCAATCAGCAAAAAGGTCGGGGTTTCGGGCTGATGAGTCAGGAATTGTTCGATCTGTTCCCGCGCCATGCGTTCCTCAGCCGCCAGGTCTTCAAACAGGAGATGGGGGATGGCTTTCAACGCTGGCAGGAGTTCGCACCGGTAGCACAGGATGCGAGCGGGCATGAGCTCCAGATAGGACGACAGAGCAAAGAGCAAGATCCTTAGCGCTTCGTGGATCCCGCCTGAGGCCAGGATGATCTCTCGCCTGCCGGACTGTTCGCCGGTGTCGTAATGCAACGGTTCTTGCTGGTGTTCTAGCCAGGCACAGAACGCCTTGATAAGGGCATGGGGGGCCGTCCGCGAATACCCTCCCCGCGGCAAGTAGGGGGAACTCCTTTGGATCGCGCGGATGAGGAACTCGAGTTTGGGCCTATCGGAGGGCTCCCATCCCAGATGTTCCAGGATTGCCTCGGGCTCTGTGTCCCGCAGGTCTTCCCGATGGACATCTATGCCAAGGGCAATGCGCAGGAAGGTGGAAGAAAGCCTCGAATCCTGCAACGGGTTTCCAATGTGGAAATCAACCCGTTCTTCCTTCGGAACCGGCGCGGCGGCGGTCGTCTCACCGATCTCCGAGACGCGAGCCACCCGGATCGGTTTCAAGCGAAAGAAGGCCAGGGGATCAGGTCGAGACATCCCGGTTACGCGCTCCAACGGCATTCGCGGCATCGTGATGAAGCCGTCCACCTCTGACTAGGCCTCTTTCTTCGCTTCCAGAGCCTTTTGCAGCAGGTTCTGGAACAAGCCGAAAAGTTCCAAGCCATGATCAAGTTCCTGAGGGGTTAAGGAGATAACGGTGCGAGCGTTCCTAAGGCTCTGGCTCGCTTCTGCCAGGCGAGCGGCTTGCGGCGTCAGCAATAGCAGTTCTGGATTGCTGAGGAAGACCTCCAGCTCTTCTTTCTCGAACGCCAGGCGCATACGGTTACGCGCCAACTCGTCCTGCAAGCGTTGGTGGGCCAGCGCCGATTCTCTTTCGAGCAGAACCCGCTTCAACTCGACCTTTTTCAGTTCTAGGGCGTGTTCCATCGCGGCGATTTCTTCATCAGCCTGGTATTTGGCTTTCGCTGCGGCTACCCGCGCCTGGTGGCTTAGACGCTCGGTTTCTTCAAGCAGGCGCGCCTGTTCTTGCTGCCGGAGCGCGTCGGCAACTTCCGGGTCAGTGGGTTCTAGGGACTGGACGACAAGGGAAATCAACTCAACGCCAAATCGTTCCTCGATAAGAGCCGCATGCTCATTCAGGTAAGCCTGAACGCCCGTTGAGGAAAGGGCGTGAATCTCGAAGCGCTCGATGTATTCTTTGACCAGCCCCTCCAGCAGCTTCTGGGCTTCCTCAGCAGCGCGCGCCACCGCTTCCTGATCCCATCCCCCAACTCGGATCAACGACCGGATGTGTTCCTCTGACGGTGCCACGGAGCCGATGAGTTTGACGCGCACGCCCAAGTTCCCCACTGCGGTCGCCTCGACAGTCAACTGGATTGGGCAAGTTGTGCGTTTGAGGGGCAGGCTGAAGTGCCGTGGATAGATGGGGCCTTTTCGAACACCGATTCGACCTTCAGACTCGTAAAGCACCAGGACGTCCGGCTGGCGAATACGATATTCCCAAAGGACTACCAATATGCCCCCCACAACGATGGCCCCGACGACAGAACCCAGGATGATTTCCATATCCGCACCTCCTCCCGCTTTGATGCGCCCTCAAGCCAAGTGCACGGCCCGTAGGCTACCGCATCGTACTCCGGATCCCTTGTGCACCAGTTCTGCCCCCAGAAGCCCGGCTAGTCCGCAGATCCAGGCATCCGCTACGGATAGGCCGGTCGTCGCTTTCACCCTGGCTGCTTCACGCCATTCCTCCGTTGACTCGCGCAGCTCGACCGGCCAGGCCTTGACCGTAGTGATCACTTGTTGTGTTTCTGGCTCGCTGAGCACGCGCAACGTCAGGTATTCCAGCTCCATGAGAGCCATAAAGGGCAGGTACACCGAGGTCCGTCGTTTCCCCTCCTCACTCCGCGCTTCGTCCAGGATTCTCAGGACCCGATCTGCCCCTTCCTCACTATTGAGCACCGTTAGAATGGCAGAGGTATCAAGCACGTAGGTCGGCATCTAGCTTTCCTCCTGAGCTCGTTCCCTCCGCCTTTGCAGCCGTCGCTCAGCTAACAAGATCTCCGTGGCCGGCCCTCGCCCTTTGAGCATGCCCAGGGCAGCGCGCACAGGATCAGGTGGGATCGGGTAAACCACGATGACCCCGTCTTTGACACGCCATTCGAGCCTGGTGTTGGGGGCGATGTTCAGGGCCTCTCGGATCTCGCGTGGGATGACCGTCTGCCATCGTACTGATACGGTTGTCTGCGTCATCCAAACCTCCTTGCAAGATTAATGATTATATCGTAAGACAATTTAAGCTCGTCTTGGGCATGTGTCAAGCGGAGCCCACCTTTGTTTCCCCGTGTCTTCCGCGACCCCAGGCCGGTCACACCGGTGAGGGGTTGTGGTTAGGCGTGCGTTGGGACCGCACCCGGGCGGACCATCCTGCGCCGCAGAAAAGCCTTGGTAAGCTCAGCGGCGATGGGGTCCATGGAAATGAAGGGAATCACCACCAGCCAATCTCCCAGGCCTAGAGGCACCGTGTCAAAGAAGGGCTGCAAGAAGGGCACGTACATTACCAAGAGCAATAGCAGGAACGAAGTCGCGATCGCCAGCAGCATCCACCGATTGGAAAAGACCCCGATGGAGAACACCGAATAGTACAGGGAGCGTGCGGTGGATGCCCGCAATAACTCCGACATCGCCAAGGTGGCGAAAGCCATCGTTTGAGCTCCTGCCAGGTTGCCCGGGAACCGCCCCAATCCGTAGATGAAGGCCATCAGCACCGCCGCCGTCATGACCGCGGCCTGCACCAGGATGCCTATCTGCATGTCCTTGTTGATAACCGGCTCCTTGGTGGGCCGAGGCGGCCGTTTCATAATGTCTGGATCACCCTTCTCCAACCCCAGGGCCAGAGCCGGTGCACCATCGGTCACCAGGTTCACCCACAAGATCTGGATGGGTTTGAGCGGTACCGGCAGTCCCCCCAGCATGGCCAGGAAGATCACCAGGATCTCCCCTACGTTGCACGAGACCAAGTAGAACACGAACTTGCGGATGTTGGAGTAGATGATGCGCCCCTCCTCGATGGCGGCGACTATGCTGGCGTAGTTGTCGTCGGTGACCACCATGTCGGCCGCCTCCTTGGAGACGTCGGTGCCGGTGATGCCCATGGCTACGCCGATGTCCGCCCGCTTGAGGGCGGGGGCGTCGTTCACCCCGTCCCCGGTCATGGCCACCACGTGGTCCTGCGCCTTGAAGGCCTCTACGATCTTCACCTTGTGCTGGGGCGACACCCGGGCGTAGACATCCACCTCCTCCACGATGGCCGCAAACTCCTCATCGTCCATCTGCTCCAGTTCTGCACCCGTGAGCACTCGGCCCCCCGGCGACAACAACCCGATCTCCTTGGCGATGGCCACCGCCGTGTCCTTGTAGTCGCCGGTGACCATCACGCTCTTGAGCCCGGCCTGTTTGGCCACCTGCACGGCTTCCTTCACCTCTGGCCGGGCCGGATCAATCATCCCCAGGAGTCCCACGAAGGTCAGGTGGCGCTCCACCTGCTCCGGAGAGGGCGACTCGGGCGGGTTCTCCAAAGGCCGATAGGCCACCCCCAGCACCCGCAAGGCCTGGCGTGCCATCCTCTGGTTGGCCTCCAGGATCTCTTGTCGCTTCTCCTCTGTCAAGGGCCGGACCTCGCCGCACTCCACGATGTGGTCGCAGTAGCCCAGCACGATGTCCGGCGCCCCCTTCACGAAGGCCACGTAGGGGTGCGGATTGGCCTTCCCAAACCCCCACATGCCGGACCCCGAATCCAGGATCTGGTGGATGGTGGTCATCCGCTTGCGCTCGGAATCAAAGGGGATCTCCGCCACCCTGGGGAAGCGCTGCTCCATCTCCTCGCGCCACAGCCCGGCCTTGGCGGCCGCCACCACCAGCGCCCCCTCGGTTGGATCGCCAACCATGCGCCATGTGTGCTCCCCCCTCTCCTCCCCACTCCTCTCCAGCCTGGCATCGTTGCACAGCAAGATACCCGTCAGCAGCAATGAGGCCACCGGGTCCGAACGCGGGTCGAAGGCCTGGCCGTCGTAGGAGAAGTGCCCGTGGGGGTTGTAGCCCTCGCCTGTCACCTGGAACAGCTTGCCGTTCACCCAGCCCTGCACCACTGTCATCTCGTTCTGGGTCAGGGTGCCTGTCTTGTCCGAGCAGATCACCGTGGCACAGCCCAGGGTCTCCACGGCCGGCAGCTTGCGGATCAGGACGTGGCGGCGGACCATGCGCTGCATCCCCAGAGCCAGGCAGATGGTGACCACCGCCGGCAACCCTTCAGGCACCGCCGCGATGGCCAGGCTGACGGCGGTCATGAATAGCTCGACGATGTCGCGCTCGTGAGCAGTCAGGTAGGCCAGAAACCCCTGGGTCAAGGCGGTCATGGGCTGGGTGTCACGCACGATGCCGAAGGCGAAGATGATACCGGAGATGACCAGACAGGCCGTTCCCAGCGACCTGCCCAGTTGATCCAGCTTCTGCTGGAGCGGCGTGGGCTCCTCCTCGTAGGACTGGAGCATCTCGGCGATCATGCCGAGTTGGGTGTGCATCCCCGTGGCCGTGACCAGCCCCTTGCCCCGGCCGTAGGTAACCACGGTGCCCATGAAGGCTGAGTTCTTGCGGTCGCCGATGGGGATGTCCTTGTCCAGCACCACCCGGGCGTCTTTGCTGACCGGCACCGATTCCCCAGTGAGGGACGCCTCATCTATCTTGAGGTTGACGCTCTCCACCAGGCGCATGTCGGCAGGCACGTAGTTGCCGGCCTCCAGAAGCACGATGTCGCCGGGCACCAGCTCGCGAGCCGGGATGGTGATCTGGTGACCGTCGCGGATCACCTCGGCGTTGGGGGCAGCCATCTTCTTCAGGGCCGCCAGCGCCTGCTCCGCCTTTGACTCCTGGATCACGCCCAGGACAGCGTTGAGGGCGACGATGGCCATGATGGCCGAGGCGTCAATTATCTCGCCCAGCAGCAGGGAGACGACGGCCGCCACAATGAGGATGATGACCAGGAAGTTGTTGAACTGGTCCATGAGCATCTTGAAGAAGCCCGGGCGCGGACGTTCCATCAGCTCGTTAGGCCCATATTTCTCCAACCGTGCCTGGGCTTCCTCAGAGCTCAACCCCGTTTCCAGGCGTGTGCCAAGTTCGACTGCCACGCCTTCGACAGGAACGCTGTGAATCTCACCAACTTTCATTGAGCACCCCCGATGGATGGTCAGGATGAGAAACTCTGAGGAGCAGGAACCCACTCGTCTAAGAGCCTATCCGGAAACCCCGCTATCCGACGGCGTCCTCGGGCGACGGCGATGCCGTCGCGCACCCCGGGGCAAGCCTGCGCGCGCCAGTCCTTGGCATAGGGGTCGCCAGACGCGGACGCCCCTCTTGAACGACTTTCCTCAACCAGTGATTATAGCATCTATGACGTCATGAGGCAACCTCCGTCTTTCTCACGCCGCCGCAACGTTTGATAGCTGAGGGCATCGGTGGTATAATTTATCTGACATCCGACAAGCGGAGACTTCGCCGAGGCACTGCCCCATGCAGCCTCAAGTGAAAGCCTTGCGGGACGACACGCGCCCCCTCTACCTGCGGGCCGAAGAGGCCCTGGCCGAACTGGTGCAGCGCGCCAGCCACGGCGATCGCCTGCCCTCTGAGCCTGAGTTGGCCCGACAACTGGGCATCTCCCGGGCCACCCTGCGCGAAGCCCTGCGCTCATTCGAGGATCGCGGCCTCATCGTGCGGCGCCGGGGGCGTGGCACCTTCGTCCACAAGCCCCATCCTGTCCTGGAAAGTGGCTTGGAGGTGCTGGAAAGCCTGGATACGCTGGCCACCCGGCGCGGCCTGACGCCCGACACCCGCGACCTGGTGATCGAAACCCGGCCGGCCAGAGGTGAGTTCGCCGCCCGGCTGGAGCTGCCCGATGGTACCCCGCTGACCGTCGTGTCCCGCGTCAAGACGTTAAACAGGCTGCCCGTGGCCTACATGGTTGACGCGGTGCCGGCCGAGCTGGTGAGCGAGGAGGAGATGCGGGTGGGTTTCGCCGGCTCGGTGCTGGACTTCCTGGTGGCGCGGGGGGAGCCGGCGCCGGCCTATGCCCGGGCCACCATCGCCGTTCCCCAGGCCGGGCCGGCCCTGGCGCAGAAGCTCCGCATCGCCCCCGACGCGCCCCTCATCCTGCTCAGCGAGACCCTCTACTCCGCCGACCATCAGCCCATGGGGTACTCGCGTAACTACTTCGTGCCGGAGCATTTCAGCTTCCACGTCATCAGAAGGATAGGAGGGCAAGGTTGAACACGGAGGCTAGGACCATGAGAACCGACACTTTCAGAGGACGTGACTTTCTGGCGGAAACCGATTGGACGCGCGAGGAGATCGAGACCATCCTGGATGTTGCCGAGTATCTCAAGATGAGGCGCGCCATCGGCGAGCCCACCAACCACATCTTGCCCGGCAAGACCCTGTTCATGATCTTCTACAACCAGTCGTTGCGCACCCGCAACAGCTTCGAGGCGGGCATGACCCAGCTCGGGGGCCACGCCCACTTCCTGGACCCCAGCAAGATCTACACCCCGGCCCTGCCCGGCCGCGAGGTGGCCTACACCACCGAGCGCGTATCTGACGTGGCCCGGACGCTCTCCCGCATGGGCGACGGCATCGCCATCCGCTGCTACGGCGATCCGGTGGACTGGGAGTACGGTGGGGCCCACAAGATGCTGCGCGAGTTCGCCCGCTGGGCTGACATCCCGGTCCTCAACATGGAAGACGACATCTATCACCCCTTCCAGGGCCTGGCAGACATCCTGACGGTTAAAGAGAAGTTCGGGACCTTCAAGGGTGTGCGCTTCGTCATGTCGTGGGCCTACAGCCCCAGCATCGAGAAGCCCCGGGCCGTGCCCCAGAGCGCCATCCTCTACGCCACCATGATGGGCATGGACGTGACTTTGGCGCACCCGAAGGGCTTCGAGTTGGCTCCGGAGATCCTGGCTCAGTGCGAGACGTATGCCAAGACCTATGGCGGATCCTTCCGTGTCGAAAACGACTTTGAGGCGGCTTTGAAGGGCGCTCACGTGGTCTACCCGAAGAGCTGGACGGCTGTCCCCACCTTCCAGCCGCCGGTGGGCACCCGGGACGAGGAGGCCACCAAGGCCCTCTTCGAGGCCAACAAGGACTGGATCTGCGACGCCGAGCGCATGGCTCTGGCCGAGAAGGACGCGGTTTACATGCACTGCCTGCCGTGCGACCGGGGCTTCGAGGTTACCGACGAGGTGATTGACGGACCCCAGTCGGTAGTCTTCGACCAGGCGGAGAACCGGTTGCACGTGCAGAAGGCGGTGATGAGCTTGGTGATGCGCTGAAACCCTGCCCATTGCAGGCTCCGCCAAGAGCGCGAAGCGGCTCTATGTGCACGCCCCTCAAGGAGCAGGACGGGGGCAACCTGCAAATGTCTCCTGAACAGGGAGAGGCCGCCCACAGGCAAGTCCACCGTCCACGTGGGGTGAGTTTTCTCAGCACATGGAAAGGAGGAAACGACCATGGCGTCAATATGGAAAGTTGAAGAGGGTGAGGTCAGACGACCTGGCATTGTCCACATCGTTATGCTTGCCCTCTTCATCGGTCTGGGGATCGTGGTAGGCACGTTCGGCAGCCTGGCGATCCCTGTAGGTTTCGTATCGCTGTTTTGGCCCGGCCAGGCTGTACAGGCCATTGGGGGCGTCTGGTACGGCATGTGGGGCGGCCTCGCGGCATTCCTGTTCCCGCTCATCTCCAATGCCCTCAGCGGCTCAGCTCCATTGCCGGTCTCTATGGCATACATCCCGGCCAACTTCGTCCAGGGCATGGCAGCAGCCTGGGGTTTTCGTCAGTTCAAAGCTGATCCCAGTTTGCGCGATGGCAAGTCGTGGCTTGTGTGGATCCTGCTCGGCGTGCTGGTCCCCAACGCCTTTGGTGCGGCATGGGGCTCCACAGTCCTGCGCCTGTTCGGGATGATCACACCTGCAGCTCACCTGACCACCCTTGCGGGCTGGTTCGTTGGCAACTGCGTCCCCTCCCTCATCTTCGGCTCCATCGTCTTGCTACTGGTCTCACCACTGGTGGTCCGGACGAAGGCCTTCTGCAAGGGCTACTGGGCTTAGCAGCGGTTGGCCGGGAAGGGCCCCGGGGCCTTCCCTCGGCCACAACTCCGGGGATTCTGCCCCACAGGGCGGCCGGGCAGAATCCCTTTGGGTGTGGACAATGCTCCATGCTGGGGAGTAGCCAGAATGTTGTTGGGCGGGGACGTTCGTTTTCGTCCCTGATGATGCTCTGTGGCGCATGATGACTGATTGAGAGGTACAAGATCACGCTATGGAACAAGCCCTCCAGATCAAGAAAATGCGGAAGACGGTCCTTGGCCGGGTGCCGTTGGAATCGCCGTTCTACACACTTCACCCCGTAACACGTCTAGTCTCTTTGATTGTGCTAAGCGTTATCCCGCTTTTCATCGATCTCCCTGAGATCAACATCGCGTATCTCTTGTTTCTGCTCGTCCTCTTCAAGTTTGGCAAGGTGGATATCTCCAGCCTGCGCATCTACCTCCCTCTGGTTTTCACCGTCGCCTTATTCATGTTCACCATGGTCTTCCTGTTCCCGGGTAAGGATCCCAACTACCATCCCATTCGTATCCTGTTCATCGACAGCTACTACGAGCCGGTGTGGTGGACATTCATCAGCTATTGGCGGCTGATGGCAATGCTATTCGGCACCATCATTTACTTTTCCACCAATCGAGAGCGGGATACACTGGTGGCGTTGCGGGCGCTCAAGCTTCCCTTTGCGGCCAGCTATGTGGTGGGACTGTCGTTGCGGGCCGCAGGGATGTTCATGGAAGACGTGCGCACCATCCGCGAGGCGGAACAGGCACGCGGGCTGGACACAGCAGTCCTTTCGTTGGGCGACAAGGTGAAGCTGTACGTGATGTACGTCATCCCGCTGATGGTTATCGCCTTGCGGCGAGCTGATGAGATCAGCAATGCGCTTTTCGCCAAGGGCTACACCTTATCGGGCAAAGTGGTAGGGGGCGGTAGGCGCGCCGATTTCATCTTGAGTCACTACTGCTACCGGGCAATGGATTACATCCTAATTGCTGTAATGCTGCTGGTATTCGTCAGCGTGATCATTGCCCAGTATCGCTTCGGCCTCTTTCGGGTTCACAATTCACCTTTGAATCAGTACTTCCTTAACCTTCTGGTGGGGCCATGACTATGCTCGCAGTAGAGATACACGATCTGCAGTGGAGATATGAAAACACCACGGATTTCGCCCTCAAGGGGATCAGCCTGGAAATTGAGGAAGGTGCTTTTTTCGGCATCGTTGGTCCCAATGAGGCAGGTAAGAGCACCTTGGTCTATGCCATCAAGGGATTAATCCCACACAGTTTCCACGGCATCTACCGGGGAGACGTCCGGGTGTTCGGCAAGAGCGTCAAGAATAAGTCAGCGTTAGACCTGGCCAGGGATGTAGGTCTGGTCTTTGCTGATCCAGAGGCTCAATTCACCGCACTCACCGTCGAAGAAGAGATCGTCTTCGGGATGGAAAACGTTGGTTTCAACCTGGAGGAGATCCGAGACCGGTTGGAGTGGGTGGTGGAGCTCATGATGATCAGTGATCTACTTGACAAATCCCCTTATGACATCTCTGGCGGGCAGAAGCAGCGCGTAGCCATCGCATCCGTACTGGCGATGAATCCGCGCATTCTTATCCTTGATGAACCCACTTCGATGTTGGACCCATTGGGCAAGGACCTGATCTTTGAGACGCTGGATAATCTGAAGCAGCAGCTTGACATTACCATCATTGTTGTAGAGCATAATGTCGAACAACTGGCCCCGCTGGCCGATCAGATAGCACTGGTCTATGGTGGCCAGGTGTTGAGAGTGGCTCGACCAACCGAATTCTTTGCTGACGTGGAATACCTGCTCCAGCATGGTGTGAGCACGCCAGAAGTCACAGCCTTTGGGCAGCGACTGCGTGAGAAAGGGCTGTACCAAGGGGCGCTGCCAATCCACTTCGATGACGGTGTGGCAGTTGCAAGCAGCGTGCTGGACGGTGCACGGCCGAGTTAGCACTTCGACCGACCGAGGTAAAACATCATGGCGCAAAAACTGATCGAGGTTTCCGATCTCACCTTCGTTTATCCTGACGGTACGTTAGCCCTGATGAATATCAATCTGGACATCTACGAAAGCGAGTTCATTGCCTTTATCGGGCAGAACGGCTCAGGCAAGACAACACTGGCTAAATGTCTCAATGGGCTCTTACGTCCTACGCAAGGCCATGTCAAAATCGGTGACCTGGACACGCGCACCAAGGGCATAGTTAAGAGAATCGTCACTGAGGTAGGCTACGTGTTCCAGAACCCCGACCATCAACTCTTCAACGATTCTGTGTTCAAGGAGATCGCTTACGGCCCACGCAATATCGGGCTAAGCGAGGACGAGGTCAGGGTGCGCGTGGAGGAGGCCGCACGAGTAGCTGGCGTGCGTGAAGAACTGTTCACAGAGCATCCTTTCTTCTTGCCCAAGGGACTCCGACAGCGAGTGGCCATTGCTTCTATCCTGGCGATGCGGCCCAAAACGATCATCGTGGATGAACCCACCACCGGACAAGATCTCAATCAATCGCTAGAAGTGATGAACTTCCTACGCGACCTATGGCAGAAAGAGGGCCATACAGTTATCATCATCACCCATGAAATACCCATTGTAGCCCAATACGCCCGGCGGGTGGTGGTTCTGGGCCAGGGCAGAGTGTTGATGGATGGTACCACCCGGGAGGTTTTCTCCGAGCCACAGTTGCTTGCTCAGACTTTCGTCAGGCCACCACAGATTACCCGACTGGCTCAGGCACTGAATGACTACGGCATTCCACGCGACGTCCTGTCGGTTCCCGAAATGTACGAGGCCTTTATGGCCGTGTATCAACGGCTAGCACAACCCCATGCCCAGAGCACTGGTCATCAATCCTAACACTTCGCTAGCGATCACTGCCAGCATCCGGGCCACAGCAGAACGGGTCCTCCGGCCGCCGTGGTCCTGTGTGGTAGTGCACGCGCCAGCCGGTCCAGAGTCGTTGGAGTCGTGGCGCGACTATCACCTGGCCAGCGTGTGCATACTGCCTCTGTTGCGCGACTATCCTGACGTGGATGGCATCGTCCTGGCCTGCTTTGGCGATCCTGGCCTTTATCTGCTCAAAGAAGTCGCAATGGTGCCTGTCGTCGGCATTGCTGAGGCCTCGATGTCGCTGGCGCTTTTACTGGGCGGGAAGTTCGGCATCCTGGCAGGGATGCGCCGGGCGATGGAACTGATGGACAGTATGGTGCGCACTTATGGGCTGGAGTCTCGCTACGCCGGAACTTATCCATTGAATATGCGTGTCCTTGATTTTGAAAAGCATCGAGCCAAGACGCTGGATACTCTGGAAAAGGCCGGGCGTGTGCTCAAGGAGCGCGGCGCGGACGTGCTGCTGCTGGGTTGTGCTGGCCTGACCGGGTTCGCGCCTGACCTGGAAGCGCGCATCCACATGACGGTCATTGATCCCGTAGAGGCTGGCTGTCGGCTGCTCCAGGCACTCGTGGATGCGGGGCTGCAGGTTAGCCACACCGGCATATATGCCCGACCGGCTCCACAGCGTATGACGGATCTGGGAAGGCTTTTCAGCGACAGGATGGTCATGCTACTGAGGAGGTGGGAGCAATAATGAGAACTATCGTCAAGAACGGGATGCTGGTCCTTGAAGAGGGAATCGTCAAAGGTGACTTGTTGATCGAGGGGGAGAAAATCGTCGCTGTAGGAGCGGAGATTGAGGTTGGTGTAAGTGACACGGTGATTGACGCATTTGGGAAGTACGTGATGCCCGGCGTGGTGGACGCTCACACCCATTTCGCGCTACGCTCCGGCCCCTACACCACTGCTGACGACTTCGCCACCGGCACCCGAGCAGCCGCTTGCGGCGGGGTGACCACCGTCATTGACTACGCCACCCAACTGCACGGCAATTCGCTCCTGGAGACCATTGAGGCGCGACGTGCCCAGGCCGACGGGCAGGTGTACATTGACTACGGGTTGCACGCCATCGTCGTAGACCTGGGGCACGGCCAGGTCGATGAGTTGCCCGAACTGGTCGAAATGGGCATACCAAGCGTTAAGGTTTACACTACGTATCGAGATGCTAAGTTTTACTCCGATGACCTGACGATACTGCGCTTGTTAGAGGGGGGGCGGAACCTCGGGTTGTTGGTTACTGTGCACGCCGAAAATGACGCTATCGTTGAAGGCACAAAGGCGATGCTGACTCGACAGGGCTTGACGTCCCCCGCTTATCATGGGAAGAGTCGCCCACCAGTGGCCGAGAGCGAGGCGGCGAACCGGCTAATCTTCCTTGCGCAGTCGGTGGGAAGTCCACTCTATCTGGTTCACCTTTCGACCCCCGAAGCGGTCGAACCGACCGCCGACGCACGGCGGCGAGGTCAGCCGGTGATCGCGGAAAGCTGCCCACACTATCTGGTGCTAGACGACTCTGTGTTCGCGGGTGAGCATCCCGAGGAGTACATCTGCTCACCCCCGGTTCGCTCTGCCAAGATGTTGGCCCGTATGCAGGCTCTCTTTAAAGAGGGTCAAATTGATGTGGTAGGCAGCGACCACTGCGGTTATGTCCGTGCACAGAAGCGGCAGGCGACATCGTTCAGTGACGCACCGCAGGGCATCCCTGGCGTAGAAACTTCGCTTCAGGTGCTTTATAGCCGCTTCGTGGCCACCGGGGAACTTCCGCTGGAACGGTTGGTGAAGGTGCTCAGTACTAATCCGGCTATGGTGTTTGGCCTGTACCCGCGGAAGGGTGCACTGAGGGCAGGGTCTGATGCCGATGTGGTCATCTATGACCCAGACGGAGAAGGCGTGCTCCGGGACGAAAATCTACATGGTGCGCCGGGAAGTTATACCCCTTTCGCGGGCCTTCCCATTCGCGGGCGGGTTTTTATGACCATCTCTCGTGGTAAAGTGATCTACCGCGATGGCGAGTTCATCGGCGATCTGGCTCATGGCCAGTTTGTGCCTGGGAAGCCGTTCGACCCAACTGTCGTGGCGAGGCTGTAAGTCCAAACTGGAAGGAGGCAAAATATGGATCTCTATGGACGCGACCTTTTGACAACGCAGGATTGGGCGTTCGACGAGCTCATGGCGGTGCTGGACCTGGCGGCGAAGATGAAGCGCGACCGGTTCAGCCCGCGCTGGACGCGTATCCTGGAGCACAAGACCTTCCTGATGTTCTTCTACAACCCCTCGGTGCGCACCCGGCAGTCCTTCGAGGCGGCGGCCACCGAGCTGGGCGGCCACGCTCAGTTCCTGGAGCCCAAGGCCATGCGCCTGAAAACGGCCACCAGCGCCGGCGAGACCGTCGAGGACGCTGCCAGGGTGATGTCGCGCTATGCCTGCGGGATCGGCATCCGCATCCTGGAGGATAAGGTGCCCTACTACGGCGCCGGTGACGAGCTGCTGCGCGAGTACGCCCGCTGGGCCGACATCCCTATCATCAACATGGCCGACGACAAGTTCCACCCCTGCCAGGGCCTGGCGGACGTGATGGGTTGGGCGGAATGGTACGGTGAAGGGCCGGGCCGGCCCGACTACGAGAACCTGCGCGGCAAGAACTTCCTCCTCACCTGGGCCTCCGGAGCCCTGGCCCGGTCGTGGTGCTCGGTACAGGAGGCGCTGCTCATCGCCTCACGCTTCGGGATGAACGTGACCATCGCCCGGCCGGACGGCTACGACCTGGACCCCCAGGTGTACGCGTGGGTCAAGGCCAACTGCGCCACCAACGGGACCGAGTTCCGGATCACCGACGACCCGGTGGAGGGCTATCACGGTGCCCACATCGTCTACTCCCGCAACTGGGTGTCGCCCGAGGCCTACAAGGACGGCGAGTTCCAGAAGCAGGCCGAGATCGAGAAAGCCATGAGCTATCAGGGCTGGACTACCACGGCCGAGCGCATGGCTCTGACGGACAACGCCATCTTCACCCATCCCATGCCAGTAGATCGCGGTAGCGAGGTCACCGACGAAGTGGCCAGTGGTCCCCGCTCCGCCATCTACGACATCGCCGAGAACCGGCTGCATGTCCAGAAGGCCATCATGGCGTTGACGATGGGGGATTTGTAGGGGTGAGGCATTCGCAGGAACCGGGTATGGGCATGCTTCGCTCGTGGTGGCGGCTTCAGCCGGGCAAGAGGCCCAAAAGCGGCTCAAGCCGCCACAACGAACCCCGCGATCGTTTGGACTACCTTGGCCCAACTGGCAATGATGCGGAGGTTGTGGTTAGATGAGCAATAAGCGCAAGGTTGCGGTAGTAGCCATCGGTGGGAACAGCCTGATCAAGGACAAGGATCACCAGACCGTGCCGGATCAGTTTGCCACCACGCGCGAGACCTGCGTGCACATCGCCGGCATGATCGAGCAGGGCTGGGATGTGGTCATTACCCACGGCAACGGCCCTCAGGTGGGGTTCATCCTGCTGCGCTCAGAGCTGGCGCGGCACGTGCTCCACACCGTGCCCCTGGACTCTTGCGGCGCGGACACCCAGGGTGCCATCGGCTATATGATCCAGCAGTCCCTGTACAACGAGTTCCTCAAGCGCGGGATCAAGAAACAGGCGGCCACGGTGGTGACCCAGGTGGTGGTGGACAGGAACGATCCGGCCTTCCAGAACCCCAGCAAACCCATCGGCCCCTTCTACGATGAGGAGCGGGCGCGGAAGTATCAGGAAGAGGAAGGCTGGCACATCATGGAGGACGCTGGGCGAGGCTGGCGCCGGGGGGTGCCTTCACCCCTGCCCCTGGAAATCGTGGAGCAAGATGCTATTAGAACGCTGATTGACCGGGGCTTCGTGGTCATCGGCGTGGGCGGCGGGGGGATCCCGGTGGTGCGGGAGCCAGATGGCAGCCTGCGCGGGGTTGAGGCGGTGATTGACAAGGACTACGCCTCGTCGCTGCTGGCCACCACCATCGGCGCCGACCTGTTCCTCATCTCCACGGCCGTCGAGAAGGTGGCCCTGAACTACAACCAGCCGGGTCAGCGCTGGCTGGACCACATGACCCTGGAGGAGGCCCGGCGTTACTTGGCCGAGGGCCACTTCCCCAAGGGCAGCATGGGCCCCAAGATCCAGGCCATCATCTGGTACCTGGAGCGAGGCGGTAAGGAGGCCCTGATCACCAGCCCGGAGAACATCGAGCGGGCCCTGGCCGGCGAGACCGGTACGAGGATCACTCCTGAATGATGGTGTTGGGCACAACTCGTCCTCGGGTAGTACTGCAGAGAGTGTTCGGCAACCTAGCCACCCGACAGTTTATCCAGCAGTCCTTTTTCGCTACAAAGTGGCGTCCTCGCCACGTCTAGTCCGGCGCGAAATGGAGCGTGGACGCCCCTCTGTAGCAATTGAAAGGGACTTTTGCCTTTGGAAAATCGAAAAGCCCTGGCCAGGGTCCACGTGCAAGTTGAGGGAGGAGCTGTTGTGTGCTATACTAGGCAGGTAACCATAAATTCTTTGAACTTCTCCACCGCTACAAAGGAGCGTCCCCGCCCCATTTTTGAGGGTCAAACAGCCGCTGGATGGGGCGAGGACGCCCCTTGATAGCCGCTTTTGCTGCGAGGAGAAAGTGCAAAGAACTTCTGGCAAGTTGCTCAGGCTGTAGCAGAATGGTCTGTCGACGAGGGCGATGAGGACGGAAAATGGCTGCGGAAACAAGCGCTGTCAAGGCGCTGCCCAGACCCGGTCAGAGGATCACCCTGGAAGAGCTCATGCAACTCCCAGATGATGGAAACAAGTACGAGTTAGTCCAGGGAGTGCTCAAGGTGACACCTGCCGGCCATGAACAGGAGGAAATTGGCACCTGGCTTTCCACTCTGTTGACAAATTTCGTCCGACCACGCAAGCTAGGGCGAGTGTATGGCTTCAACGCCGGCTATCGTCTCCCCAACGGCGATGTTCGTGCCCCGGATGTCTCCTTCGTCCGAGAAGAGCGTCTACCCGGTGGTCGCTCTCCCAAGGGGTTTGCGGAGTATCCCCCCGATCTCATGGTGGAGATCTTGCAGCCAGGCGGCCAGTTGGGTGACGTAGCGTACAGGCTTGGCGAGTTCTTGGATTGGGGCACCTCATTTGTCTGGGTCATTGACCCGGCACGGCAAACGGTTACGGTCTACCGGTCGCTGACGGACGTGCATACGCTCCACGCCGATGATACCTTGACGGCGAAGATGTGATTCCTGGCTTTTCCGTCCGCGTCGGCGACTTGTTTGAGTAAGAACCTATCCGGAAACCCCGCTATCCGACGGCGTCCTCGGGCGAGGGCAATGCCGTCGCGCACCCCGGGGCGAGCCCGTGCGCGCCAGTCCCTCCCTGTGCCAGGGACTGGCGTGGCACAGGGGTCGCACAGACGCGGACGCCCCTCGTGAGCGTTTCCGGATAGGCACTGAGACGGTGCATACTGGGATCTCTCGATATGGATCACGTTATTGGACTGAAATGTGTCCTCTGCGGCGCTGAATACGGCCCCCACGAGGTGGACTACGTCTGCCCCAGGCACGGTGACGAGGGCATCCTCGACGTTGTCTACGACTACCAGGCCATTGGCCGGCGGGTCACGCCCATCACCCTGGTGGACGACCCCGACCCCTCCCTCTGGCGCTACCGCGACCTGTTGCCTGTGGATCAGGGGGTTCTCCAGCGCCTGTTGGCGGCCGACAGCCCCCTGGCGCGGGTGGGCGGGACACCCCTCTACCGGGCCGACCGGCTGGCTCAACACCTCTGCCTGAAGCACCTCTACGTCAAGGACGACGGCCGCAACCCAACCGCATCTTTCAAGGACCGGGCTAGCGCCATCGCCGTGGTCAAGGCCGTGGAGCGGGGCGCCCAGGTGGTCACCACGGCCAGCTCCGGCAACGCCGCCGCGGCCCTGTCCGGCATGGCCGCCAGCATCGGCCTGCCCACCGTCATCTTCGTCCCTCACACGGCGCCCCCCGCTAAGGTGGCCCAATTGCTCATCTTCGGGTCCACCGTCATCCTGGTTGAGGGCACCTACGACCAGGCTTTTGACCTCACCCTGGAGGCATCGCGGGAGTATGGCTGGTACTGCCGCAACACCGCCTACAACCCTTACACCCGTGAGGGGAAGAAGACGGCCGCTTTCGAGATCTGCGAGCAACTGGGTTGGCAGGCTCCCGACCGGGTGTTCGTCTCCGTCGGCGATGGCAACATCATCTCCGGGCTGCACAAGGGGTTGAAAGACCTCTTCCACCTGGGCTGGATCCAACAGATGCCGAAGCTCATGGGGATCCAGGCTGCCGGCTCGGCGGTCCTGGTGGACGCCTGGAGCCGGCCCGGCGAGGAGTTTCGCTTCATCGAGCGACCAGAGACCATCGCCGACAGCATCTCGGTGGGGGTGCCCCGCGATCGCATCAAGGCGCTGCGGGCGGTGCGGGAGACCGGCGGCGAGTACATCGCCGTCAGCGATGAGGAGATTCTGGACGCCATGCGGGTGCTGGCGCGAGAAGCGGCCCTGTTCGCCGAGCCGGCCGGCGCGGCCGGCTTCGCCGGCTTGCAGAAGTTGGTGCGTGAGGGTAAAATTGACCCTGAGGAGCGCGTTGTGGTTGTCGTGACGGGCAATGGCTTGAAGGACGTTGCCAGTGCCATCAAGGCCACGGGCGAGCCTTACCGGGTCGAGCCTACGCTGGAGGCGCTGAAGAAGCTGATCTCTACTATCTCCTCACCCGAGGCGACCGCGTGATCGCCGCCGGACCCTTTCACCCTTCCCGCGAGGGAGGGTGACACCGTGGCACATCAAAAGCGGTACTGAAGGGCACCAAGCCCTGGGTCAGCGAGGACAGCCCAAGGGCTTGACGCCGTGGGTTTCTTGCCTGTGAGTAACGCCGCCGACCGAGGATGGTGACGGCGCATGTCGTTCAATTTGCCCGACCTGTTCACCGCCCTGTACCTGCTGCTGGTTGCCGCCTGCTGGGTAGGAGTTCTGATCTGCGTCGTGATCATGCTGCGGGCGTTGCGGGAGATTCGCATCGCGCCCTTCTCCTTCCAGCGAGATGCAGCCCGGCTACGCTTCCGGCGAGCAGGATTTCTGGCCATTGCCCTGGTCATCCTCAGCCTGGTGACTTGGGGTGTCGGACAGGTTGCCGGTCCCACGGTCCGAGGCCTGACGGCCAACCTGGCAGCCCGGCTCGTCCGGCCCACTTCTACCCCTATACCCACGGCCACCTTCACCCCCATCCCACCCAGCCCAACGCCACCACCCACGGCGACCGCCTCGCCTACGGCGACGGCCACCCCCGTACCGTCACCTACACTCACGCCGTCGCCCTCGCCATCGCCCACGGCGACCACCGTCCCCATCCTCGGCCCATTCCCCGAGGTGCCGACCCCTGTGGTCACTGATGAGGAGCCGGCCATCGGCGCCTTCGTGTTCAGCCGGGAGATCACCGAGGCCGGCGAGCCCATCAAATCCGAAGTGCGCTTCAAAGCCGGGCCCGGCCCCATCTACGCCGTCTTCCGCTACGTCAACATGCGCAACGGCATGGCCTGGTCACATGCCTGGTACCGCGACGGAGAGGAGATCGCCAGGGGCGAGGATATTTGGGGGTGGGGAGCTGCCGGGCGAGCCTGGTTGTTCCTCAACCCGGTCGAGGGATTCGCCCCTGGCATCTATGAGCTGCGCTTCTACGCCGAAGGCGAGCTGCGGCAGCGCGGTGGCTTCGTGGTGGAGTGATATGTTGGGCTTCTGATGGCGACGGGCGCCAGTTCGTCGCCCCACCGGCCGGGATCAGCGCCAAGCTGCAAAACGTGCATGACCACTGAGGAGGGACTATGGTTGATCAACGATCAGCGACCCCAGATGGGCCACCTGAAAAGTCCATGATCATCGGGCCGACCTTTGGGGAGATGCTCCATCCGGAGAAAATCCCCGCTGAGATCCGCCAGCGGGCCGTCCGTATGATGAAAGAGGACCCGCTGGACCCCATCAACCTGTTCAACATCACCTGGAAGGACCCGGAGGGCCGCATCTACCACGAGGTGCTGCCCCGGGAACTGACAGGGGTGGAGGCGCCCATCGTGGTGCTCTACAGCAAGGACTTCCCCACGGGCAGCCACAAGGTAGGTGCAGCCTACTCGGTCCTGGTGGAGAAGGAGCTGTTGGGTGAGGTGGATCCCCGCGTGCACACCCTGGTGTGGCCGTCCACCGGCAACTACGGCATCGGCGGGGCGTGGGTGGGCTGTCGCATGGGGTTTGACTCGCTGGTCATCCTGCCGGAGCAAATGAGCAAAGAGCGCTTTGAGCTCATCGAGAGCTACGGTGCGCGGTACATCAAGACGCCCGGGTCCGAGAGCAACGTCAAGGAGATTTACGACAAGTGTTGGCAGCTGCGCCGGGCCGACCCCAACGTGCGGGTCCTCAACCAGTTCGAGGTGATGGGCAACTACCGCTTCCACTACTACGTCACCGGTAACACCGTCGTTGAGCTGGCGGCTGCGCTGCACCGGCAGGGGGTGGGCGAGGGACGTGTGGCGGCCTTTGTGTCGGCCATAGGGTCAGCCGGGACCATCGCCGCCGGCGACCGGCTGAAGCAGGTCTGGCCCGATCACCTGATCATCGGACTGGAGCCCATCCAGTGCCCAACGCTGTACTGCAACGGCTACGGCAGCCACGACATCCAGGGCATCGGAGACAAGCACGTCACCTGGATCCACAACGTGTGGAACATGGACGCCATCATGGGCATTGACGACCTGGAGTGCAAGAAGGGGCTGCAACTGTTGACGGAGGAGGCCGGCTGGAAGACCATGGTGGACCGCTTTGGCGTTCCCGAGGACAAGGTGCGCCAGATGGCAACCATTTTCGGCATCAGCGGGGTGTGCAACGTCCTGGGGGCCATCAAGACGGCCAAGTACTACGGCCTGGGGCCCAAGGACGTCATCGTCACGGTGTGCACCGATGCCATTGACCGCTACCGCTCAGTGATGGCCGAGATGACCCGGGCCTACGGCCCCATGGACGAAACCGAGGCGGCCGTGCGACTGGTGAGCATCTTCCACAGCCAGAAGACCGACTGGATCAAGGAGGGCACGCTGGAGGTCCGGCGCCAGTGGCACAACCTCAAGTACTACACCTGGGTTGAGCAGCAGGGCAAGACGGTGGAGGAATTGGACGCCCAGAAGGACCCGGAGTGGTGGATTCGGCATCAGGAGATGGTGGCGGAGATTGACCGCCGCATCCTGGCGGCCAGGTGAGATAGTTCCTATGCGCCCAGAGGACAAAATCCTTGTGGCCATCATGAACAACCGGCGGGATATGGCCATTGCCCGGGAGCAGGGCTGGTACCGCATCCCGGTCAAGCACGCCCCGCGCTTCATTGACGACGTGCAGTGGCTGGCCTTCTACCAGACCCGGGTGTTCGACGACGAGAAGTGGTCCATCAACTACTACGCCCGGCTGCGCGGCCACGAACTGGTCACCCGGCTCGACCTGCTCCCCGAGGAAGCCGATCACCCCCGAGCCAGCGAGCGCTACTACAAGCTCCAGCTCGGCCCGCTCCACAAGCGGCCCACCCCCATCGTCAGCCGGCGCTGGCGGCGCATCACCTTCTTCTACACCACCGGCGACCGCTTCCAGGCCGCCCAGGAGATCAACGACCTCTTCGTCTCCGGTCATGCTGCCGAGGGCCTCTACGTGACCCTCAAGGAGGCCGGCCTGGCCCCGGAGCGCCACTACATGGTGCGCGAGGGCAACGCCATCTACCGCGCGGAGCTGGTGGTCCCCTGCCGGCGTGGCCTGGTGGTCATCGTGGTCGGCGACCAGGAGGCGCCTACCGGCTGCCTGCGTTTCAGCGAGGACGACCTGGCTGAGGATCGCCGGGGGTGCCTGAAGCGCATCCAGGCAGCCATCCACGAGCGCGGCGGCCCCCTGCCGCCGGAGAGCCGGCTGGCCGGCTGACCGGCATTTCGGGGAGGCGACGGACATCTGGACCTTCGGCTTGGGCAGGAGGCATGACCTATGGGGAGACTCTTCGGCTGCGCTAGGCTCCGCCTCAGAGTGACAGGGTGGATGGTTACGAAAATCGGGAAGCCGTGGTTTTGTAAGGGTCTCATTTGACAACCGGGCGCAAAGATGATTATGATGTTTGATTGAGAAAACTGTTTGTAGTGGGGACTTCAGGGCCCTTTTCGGGCGCTGGGGGATCCCCGCCAGGGGGAAGGGTTCACCCCGGCGCAGGCCAGTACAGGCTACGAACACAAATTTCCAACCTAGCTACCTGACACTTTCTTCCAAGGCAAGGGAAAAGTCCCTTTCAATTGCTACAGAGGGGCGTCCACGCCCCGTTTCGCGCCGGACTGGACGTGGCGAGGACGCCACTTTGTAGCGAAAAAGGACTGCTGGATAAACTGTCGGGTGGCTAGATTTCCAACTACTGGTGATGGCTTGTGATGGTGTGGCTCCTGAGAGAGCTTGGGACCTTAAAAAAACCGAGCGAGCCGGGAAGTGGGGGTACCCCCCTTCTCGCTCGGGAAAATGGGGGCGTTCGATTACCGATTTGACCTTCAGAGCGTCGGAGGGGCGGGTTTCGGGGTCGGCGATGGGCCGGGGAGGGCCCTTTGAGACCCCTGAGGGGGCGCAAATAGGGGCCTGACGGCGGGAAAAGGAGCCGGATTGTTCAGTTACGGTCAAGTTTCTGAGGGTTTGAGGGCGGAAAAAGGCCAAAACCGAGCGAGGTGGGGGGTTTTGGGGTTCAGGTTCTCGCTCGGGAATCGAAAAGAGGGTGAGAAGTGGAGGCGTGAGGCCCAAAAGCTAGCCACTTTGGGCGAAAAGCGGGCGCCAAGGGCAAAAAGTCAGGGGCTAATGATCAAAAGTGAGCAGTAGCAAAGACACCAATGCCCTCCGGGGCACTGAAATCCTCCGGCGTAGGCGAAGGCAATGCCTTCACCTACCGCAACCAGGAGAAATCCGCTGAATTCCCCATCTGTTGTAGCCCCCGGCTAGGGTCCTCAGGCAAGACGACCTGTCGCCCCTGGCCGGGGCTTCCCGATGTTTTGACCTTCAGATCTGCTTTGCAGCACTGCAGCTTGGAAAGTTGTAGCTTGAGGGTGCTCAAGTGCCTATCCGCAAACCGCTCAGGAGGGGCGTCCTCGCCCCGGGGTGCGCGACGGCATTGCCGTCGCCCGAGGACGCCGGCGGATAGCGGGGTTTCCGGGTAGGTGCCAAGAACACGGGCGTTTCTTTCCAGGTCCACGTGGCGCGTCACAGGCAGCATGACCGAACGGTCTCTCCGCTAGAAAACCGAAAAGCCCGGGCCCTGGCGTGTGTACTTGACAAGGGCAGTTATCCGCGTATAATCCAATCAAGCCTGCCCGGTTTCGCCTCTGTAAGGGGATGCCCTCAACCATGAGAAAGCGACTCACCCCCGGGCCATGGCCCTGTCCATCCTTCTCCCAGCCTTCAGCGCCACCGTGTTAGCCGGGCCTGCACCACCCCCGGCTTCCCGAAGCTGGCCGTAATGGCCGATGAGCTCCTGGTGGCCACTGGACCTCACGGGCCGGAATCTCATCGCACCTTAGCCGGGCGTCTGGGCGGCAAGGTCGTAGCCCACATCCCTCAGTTGGAGGTGTCGTTGGTGCGCCTGCCCCACGGCAAGTCCGACCTGGCCCGGCGGGTGCTGGAGAGCGACCCGGCGGTGCTGTACGTCGAACCCAACGGCATCGCCTACGCCGACGCTGACCCCAACGGCCCTTACGACAACACCACCTGTTACCAGTCCCTTCTACGGCTGCGTGGACCAGTGGGCGTGGAAGAGGCTCCAGGCATACCGGGCCTGGGACGTCACCACGGGGAGCGCAGACGTGGTGGTGGCCGTCGTGGACAAAGGGGTTGACTCGACCCACGAGGATCTGGCTCCCCAGCTACTCCGCGACGAGGAATCGGGCGCGGTGATGGGCTATGACTTCATCAACGACGACCCGGACCCGGAGGATGACAACGGCCACGGGACTCATGTCGCCGGCATCATCGGCGCGGTGGCGGAGAACCAGCGTGGGATAGCTGGGCTGAGTTGGCACGCGAGCATCCTGCCGGTCAAGGTGCTCAGCGCCACGGGAGCCGGCTCGTACTTCAGCTCCCCAGTGCCTCACCGTCGCGGCCAGCGACATGAGGGACCGCCCGGCATCCTTCACGAACTATGGAGGCGGATGGGTAGACGTGGCCGCGCCCGGCGTGTACATCCTCTGACCATGCCCGACAGCGCGGTGCTCCTCAACACCAGCTACGGCTTCCGCGAGGGCTACGAAGCGCTGAGCAGCACCTCCATGGCAGCACCTCACGTGGCGGGACTGGCCGCCCTGGTGTGGACCACGGACCACGGGGTGGACAACGCCAGTGTGAGGGCCCGGATCGAGAGCACCGCCGACAGGGTGCGCGGCACGGGCCTCTACTGGCGCTGGGGGCGGATCAACGCGTACCGGGCCGTCCGCAGTCCGTAGCTGTACCTCTTCAGAGCCACAGATCGTAGGCGGAACGTAGGGGATTCGTCGGCTACAGGGGTTGACAAATCAGGCAGACCGGGGTATACTAAAGGTGAACTTGATGCTCAGCACAGCGTTTGACTTGTGGCCGCTGTGGCTGTGAGGTGTATTGTGAGCAGAGCGACAGCACGCAACTGGATACGCGGTTTCGGGCACTAAGGCTTGTGCGCCTTGGTGCTTTTTGTTCGTCGGCGGCCGGTTTCTAACCCCACGGAAGGAGGAATGCAGAATGGATTCCGCGATGATTGGGAAGATCGAAAAGGCCAAGCGTTACGCTGAAGACAGGAGCCGGGTGGTATTCAGCGAGTTCAAGGTGACAATCAACGGTGACCACGACCGCCATGCCGTTTCGTACAACAAGGGACACTGGACTTGCGACTGTGATTTCTTCGCCAGGCGCGGAGTGTGTAGCCACACCATGACTATGGAGCGCATCCTGGGGGAGATGCTCCCCCCGGACTGGAGCGCGACGAACTGAACTGACTCTCTTGACAAGCCCGAGCGGGCGCCGGGTGCTGTTCCGGCGCCCGCTTTCTGTTTGTGCCACCTGAACTCACCTCGCCATGTATGATGACCTCAGCCCTTCGCCTTGACCACCATCCGGCCCAATGCTATACTTGTGACATCTCCCACCTTCAGTGTGTCCCGGCTTCGTGAGCCGGAGGAGGTGTAGGCCATGTCCCGTTCTAGAAGCTGGCTTTGGTTGTGGCTGCTCCTCGCCGTCTTGCTGGGCCTGAGCCTGTTGGCGATGCTGTACGTCCGGTGGGGCCGCAGCCTGTGGCCTGCGCCTTCTCCCACGCCCATGCCTACCTCTTCGCCGACGGCCACCTTGCCCGGCGCACCCATCGTGCGCCCACCAACACCCACCATACTTCCCACCCCATTACCGACACCGCGTCCCACCTACGCTGTCATCGTGACCCGGGGGCAGGTGTGGGACGCCGTCACCGGTGAGCCGCTGGCCAATGTGCGGGTGTACGCCGGCTATAACACCGCCACCTCCGACTTCCAGGGCTGGTTCCGCATCGCCGCCCCGGCCGATGAGGTCATCCGCGCGGTCGCACCCCGCTATGAGGAGGGCCGGGCCATCCCCCAGGCCGACGTCCCGGTCGCCATCCGCCTGGCACCCGATCCCTCCGGCACCCTTGACCTGCTGTACCGCTACGCGCGCCAGGGCGACTACGGCCGCCAGTACGACCTCCTGCACCCGGACATCCAGGCCCTTTTCACCCGCGATGAGTACATCCGGGAGGTGCAGCGGGCGGTGGATTACCAGATCCTGAGCACATCCTACGGCCCGGTCACCTATCTGCACACGTGGACCCATCTGGGGCGCACCTACTTCAATGTGGCCGAGGTGCCGGTCTCCGTCATGGTCATCCAGCAGGGTCAGCAACGCACCCTCGAGTGGGTGGCGCATCTGGCCCGGGTGGACGGTATCTGGCGTTGGTTCCGCGGCCCCCTGGAGCAGCCGACCGGCACACCCGGCGCCACCCTGGTGCCCACGGCGACCGGCACGGTGACCCCCACGCCAACCGCCACGGCGACCTTCCATCCGGGCGGCTACCCATATGGGACCCGAGTCCAGGTGGTCGGCACCGACGCCTTGAACATGCGGTATGGCCCCGGCCTCCAGTTCGCGGTCATCATCTGGGTGCCCAGGGGTGAGGTGTTGGCCGTTCTGGAAGGCCCCACGTTCGTGGATCAGACGCCCTGGTATCGCGTGCAGCAGGTCGCCACCGGGACCATCGGCTGGGTGAACGGGAACTACATCCAGCCGGTGCCCCCGCCTCCCACAGGCACCCCCACCCTGACACCCACCGCCACGGAGACGCCACCGCCATTCCCCATCGGCAGCCAGGTCAAGGTGGTCTCGTGGACGCCGCTGAACATCCGTAGCGGACCGGGTGTGACCTACCCGGTCATCGGGCAGGCCCCCCGAGGCAGCATTCTCACCATCCTCAGTGCACCCGTGTACGTGGACGGCTCACCCTGGTACCTGATCAGGGATGAGGCGACGGGGATTCGCGGCTGGGTCAACGGACGGTATGTCGAGCCCATCCCGACGGTGACACCGACCATCACGCCGACGCCGAGCGTCACTCCGACACCCACCGTGACCCTCACCCCTGCGCCCACCGGGACCAGCACGTTGACCCCGACGGCCACCCACACCCACACGCCGGCGCCCACGGCCACCTGGACCCTGACGCCCACAGAGACGCACACGCCCGCCCCCACGGCGACCGCCACTCCGGTCCTCACCGCCACGCCCATGACCACGGGGAGCCGGGTGGAGGTGACGGGGCCGGGCGATGTGAGGGTGCGGCTGGGGCCAGGCGTGGGGTTCCCGGTGGTGGCGACCGTCTCGCCGGGCACCGTCTTCGTGATCCTGAGTGGGCCAATCTACATCAACGACAGCCCATGGTACGAAGTTGCTTACGAGGGAGAGGAATCCCTGGGCTGGGTGGAGGGGGCAGCGCTACAACCAACCTCACCTTGATTTACCGGAGGAACAGCACGTGAAAGGCGTCGTCGTCAAGTTCGACAACCAAAGAGGTTACGGGTTTATTCGTCCTGATAATGGCGGGCGGGACGTCTTCGTGCACATATCTCAGGTGGAGGGCCGGCAGGAGCTGGAGGTAGGCCAGCGGGTCAAGTTCCAGATGCGGGATGCGGAGCGGGGCCCCAGCGCCTACGCCGTAATCCCTGGCCGCAAGGCGCGCCCGCCAGCGATTCAGTTCAGTCTGGTTACGCTGGTGCTGGTCCTTTCCGGCACTTTGCTGCTGTACAGCCTCTTTGACCTGCATTGGCTGCTGGGGTGGTTCGTGAGCGCCACCGTGGTTGCCTTCGCCCTCTTTGGGATTGACAAGCAGAGCGCCCGGATGGGCCGGCGGCGGGTGCCAGAACTGGTGTTGCACGGCATAGCCTTTGCGGGCGGGTCCTTCGGTGCACTCATGGGCATGCGCGTCTTCCACCACAAGACCGCCAAGCGCCAGTTCCGCATCGTGATGTGGCTCATCGTGCTGGTCCAGTGCGCCATCGCTCTGTACCTGCGGTGGGGTTGACCCCTGGTTTGACCCCGGCCCGAACACGTGCTATACTTCGGGTTGTAGAACACACGTTCCAGGATGGGGCACGGGGAGGCCACCCATGCGCACGGGAACTGCCAATCTGCCCTTGCACTACGGCAAGGCTCCGCGCTGGCTCTTCCGCCGGATGCGCGGGCTGGCCCGGGAGATCACCCGCCTCATCGTAGAAGAGGAGGGCACAACCGGGTTCCTCCAGCGCCTCTCTGATCCCTTCTGGTTCCAGGCCCTGGGTTGCGTCCTGGGCTTCGACTGGCACTCCTCCGGCCTCACTACCACCACGTGTGGCGCTCTCAAAGATGGCCTCAAAGGGCTGGAGCGCGAGTTGGGCCTCTTCGTGGCCGGCGGCAAGGGCGCCACCTCGCGCAAGACCCCGGCGGAGATCGGGGCCTGGGACCGGGAGCTGAGTTGCGACCCCGGCAGCCTGGTCTATGCCAGCCGCATGGCCGCCCGGGTGGACAACAACGCCCTCCAGGACGGCTACCAACTCTATCACCACGTCTTCATCTTCGATCGCCAGGGCCGCTGGGCTGTCATCCAGCAGGGGATGAACACCGAGACCCGCTACGCCCGGCGCTACCACTGGCTCAGCCAGGGCGTGAAAGACTTCGTGGACGAGCCCCACGCTGCCATCTGCTGCGACCAAACGGGCCGGGTGCTCAACCTGGTAGCTCACGAGAGCGCCGAGGCCCGCCGGGTGAGCGCGCTACTGGCGGCCGAGAAGCCGGTCAAACTCATCGGCGAACTCAAGCGCCTACAGCATCTCCATCTCCCAGACCGCCACGATCTGCGCCTCCACGACCTGAACCCTGAGCACCTGGGGAGCATCTTCATCCAGACCTACGAGGAGCCCCCGGCCGACTTTGCCGACCTACTGGCCCGGCCCGGCGTCGGCCCCAAGACCATCCGCGCCCTCAGCCTCCTGGCAGAGCTGGTTTACGGCGCGCCGGTGAGCACCCGCGATCCGGCCCGCTTCGCCTTCGCCCACGGCGGGAAGGACGGCTACCCGTATCCCGTGGACCGGGCCACCTACGACCGGTCCATCGAGGTCCTCAAGACGGCGCTGGACCGGGCCAAGGTGGGTGACCGGGAGAAGCTGGAGGCCTTCCGCCGGCTGGCGGTGCTCACCGAGGGTCGTGAGCCGGCCTTCCGCAGCCTGCGCCCGGTGAAGCCCGTCGCTACCCCTTCCCCGGCCCCCACTGGCCCCCGGCAACTTGACTTCGGGCCTGCCTTCGGCCGACCAGCCCCCAAAGAGCGTTCCGAGCCTCCATTTGATCCCGACCTACCCTCCTCCCCCAAACCTCGCAGCCGCTCCCGAAATCACCAATCACGTGGCCAGTTTGACATCTGAGCCTTCTTGGAGTAGTATCAGGATTGCCTGACAAATCTCAATTTGACAGTCAGCGGCCGAGCAATGGGTCCATCGTGCTGCTGATCGCAAGCACTTTTCTCGCGTGGAAGGCCTGGGAGTGCAGGTGCCCGGCGAGAACGTCTTTTAGCCTTCCGGACCATACCCGCTATCCGACGGCGTCCTCGGGGCGAGCCTGTGCGCGCCAGTTCCCCTGTGCCAAGGACTGGCGTGGCACAGGGGTCCCACAGACGCGGACGCCCCCGCCTGAGCGGTTTCCGGATAGGCACTTAGTCTTGCGGGCCATCATGGTGACCATTCTAGATTATCGGCTCAGGCAGCGTGAATACCTGCTGCAGATCGCCCGGGCCATGACCGCCCGGCTCGACCTGGCCGACGTGCTCAATATGGTCATTCGCTACGCGGTGGAGCTTCTGGGCGGCCGGGTGGGCGTCATCGCCCTGCGCCAGGAGGACGACTCCTTCGCCATCCTGGCCAGCTACGGGGTGGACCGCCGGCTGTTGCCGCGGTTCAGGCCCCTGCTCACCGACATCCCCCTCACCCCCCGGCCCACCTTCGGCGGCAAGTGGGTCATCCCCCGGCTGGAGACCCGGCTGGCAGCCGTGACCACCGCCAGTGGCATCAATCTGCAGCAGGTCGTCGCCCTGCCCATGGTCGCCGACGAGCAACTCATCGGCCTCATTTACGTCTTCCGCGCCGTGGGTGCGCCGCCCTTCACCGCGGCGGATGAGGAACTGCTGGCCGCCTTCGCCGATCAGGCCGCCGTGGCCGTGCGCAACGCCCGGCTCTTCCAGCAGGTGAACGAGGAGCGTCGCCGGCTGGAAGCCCTCATCGAACACAGCGCCGACGGGGTGCTCATCCTGGATGCCGATGGCCGGGTGATGATCGCCAACCGGGCGCTGGAGCGGCTCACCGGCTGGCGTCGTGAGGACGCCATGGGCGAGTTCGGCAGCTGCATCCTGGGCCTGGTCAACGATCAGGGCGTGCCCGTGCCGCCGCCCAGCTTCCCCGCCAGAGGACGGTCCGACGAGACGCCCCGGCTGGAGGGCTACCTGGTCCGCCCCGATGGCCGGGGTGGCCCCTTCGTCAGCGTGGTCTACGCGCCCCTTTACGACGACGATGACCGGCTTTTCAACGTGGTGGTCAACGTGACCGACCTGAGCCGCTTCAAGGAGGCGGAGGAGGTCAAGTCCACTTTCATCTCCGCCATCTCTCACGAGCTCAAGACGCCCATCGCTCTCATCCAGGGCTATGCGGAGACGCTGGCCCGCACCGACGTGCAATGGGACGAGGAGACGGTGCGCGAGGGTCTGGCGGTGATCCGCGAGGAGAGCGACCGGCTGAACAAGCTGGTGAACAACCTGCTTGACGCGGCGCGCATCCAGGCCGGCGCCCTGCGCCTGCAATTCACCGACGTGCGACTGGATGAGGTGGCTAAGAAGGCGGTGGAAGACTTCCGCACCATGGATGCCGGCCAGCACACCTTCAGCGTCAGCTTCCCGGACGACTTTCCGGTGGTGCAGGCAGACCCGGAGCGCATCCGGCAGGTGCTGAGCAACCTGCTGTCCAATGCCATCAAGTACTCACCGCCCGGCACCGAGATCCGCGTGGCCGGTTGGTTTGATCCCCGGGTGGTGGGTGTGTCCGTCAGCGACCAAGGCCCTGGCATCCCGCTGGAGGAGCAGCATCGCATCTTCGAGCGGTTCGTGCGGGGGGAGAGTGCCGGCGCGCGGCGGACGGAGGGGGCGGGCCTGGGCCTGTTCATTTGTAAGGCGCTAGTGGAGGGCCACGGGGGGAAGATCTGGGTTGAAAGCCGGCCCGAGCGGGGGTCAACCTTCTACTTCACCCTACCCCGGAGGGAGCAACACCGACTGCCGGGGCCGGAAGAGCGCTGAAGAAGCTCAAGGTGCAACGCACCTCCGGCACCCGCAGTTGCCCCGAGGGCACTCTAAAGTTTGATTGGATCCAGATCACAGAACCTGACTCAGAAGGTGCGTTGCACCTCTTGAAGGAAACGCGGTTATGGCTGGCAGCAACTTCTTGAAGAACAAACTCATGCTGGTGGTTGACGACGAGCCACGCATGGCTCGTTTCATTCGCATGAACCTGGAGGTGGAGGGTGCCCGGGTCAGCGAGGCCCGGGATGGGCTGAAAGCGCTAGAGAAGGTGCGGGAAGAGCTACCGGACCTGGTGCTGCTGGACGTGATGATGCCCGAGATGGACGGCTTCGAGACCCTGCGCGAGATTCGCAAGGTCTCCGACGTGCCCGTCATCATGCTGACCGTGCGGGCGGACGAGGAGGACCGCATCCGGGGGCTGGACCTGGGCGCCGACGACTACCTGGTTAAGCCTTTCAGTCCCCGGGAGCTGGTAAGTCGCATCAACGCCGTCCTGCGCCGGGTGAGCATCTCTGCCCACGCCGAGGAGGAAGCCCTGGTCAAGGTGGATGACTACTTGAGCATCGACTTTCGCACCCGGGAGGTCATCGTCGAGGGGCAGCACATCAAGTTGCGGCCTACTGAGTGGCGGTTGCTGTATCACCTGGTCGCCAACGCTGGCTGGGTGATGACCCACGACATGCTCCTCTCCAAGGTGTGGGGCCCCGAGTACCGTGGCGCCGACCACTACGTGCGGCTCTACATCAACTACCTGCGCCAGAAGATAGAGCCAGACCCCTCCAACCCGAGGTACATCCTGACCGAACGCGGCGTGGGCTACCGCTTCGCCGGCTTCCGAAGGAAATAGAACAAAGAACAGGCGAGGGGGTCGCCTGTTCTTTGTTCTAGACGCTGTGTTCTATTACTTGCTCTTCACCTTGATGGTCTTTGCCCTGGCCTTCTCCACCTTGGGCAGCGTCAGGGTGAGCACACCATTCTGGAACACTGCCTCCGCCTTGTCGGCCTTGACCGGCACAGGCAGCCGGATGGTCCGCTCAAAGGCGCCATAGCGGCGTTCGCGCAGGTGATAGCTGCCCCGCTCTACCTCCTGCTCATCCTTGGTCTCGCCCTTGATGGTGAGCAGGTCATCGGTGACGGTGATGTTCAAATCCTCGGGCTTGAGGCCCGGCACCGAGGCCTTGACCACCACCTCATTGTCGGTCTCGTACATGTCGACCGGCACACCGATGCCCCGCTCAGGCCACAGGGTCATCCAGTCATCGCCAAACGCTCGCAGGAAGCTCTCGTCAAACAGCCAATTAATAGCCTCACGCAGAGAAATCGCACCACGGAATGGCTCCCACCTAGTCAACATACGCATCACCTCCTACGCCAGGGGATGTCCTGCTCAGAGCTTTTTCCGCTGGGGATTATTTTGACAATGGCACATTAAGGTGGTGCATTGGCGTGAGATATCACTCTCTGACGTTTCAAGCGACTTTTGCGTGAGCGAGTGCGGTTGACCAGATGCTTGACGACCAGCG
>FWPU01003104.1_pt1 | contig 43048 bp, 36 predicted proteins | sample 2228361 | NCBI WGS metagenome assembly FWPU01 (sample SAMEA103939777, study PRJEB20133) | metagenome | reverse complement strand
GGCAGGGGGGCGAGCGGGCAGGCAGGATGCCTGCGCTACACTTTTCGGATAGGCTCTAAGTCAGCCGAGACAGACCTGATGTTTTGTTGCCTTCACTCCAAAGTCGGCAATCGTTTCACGCCCCCCGATGATAAACCCACCACTCCAACCCCAACACGACCAACGCCAGCACGATGAGCCAGCGCCAGACTTCTTTGTTGGCGCGGGTGCTGCCGGCGGTGGCGGTTTTGCCCGCGCTGCCTAATTCGATGGTGTTGCGCGGGAGGATGTCGCTCTCGCGTTTGTTGAGCAGGCTGACGGCGAATTTCTGTTGATAGTTCTTGGCTTTGACCTGATAGAGGCCGATGGTGTCGGTGGCGTCAAACAGAAGAGGACGACGTTTACCTTCGACGGTGTGGGCGCGTCCGAGCGGATCGGTGATGGTGACTGTCTCAACTGTGATGGGTGGGTTGAGAGGCACGACGTCGCCGGCGCGGGTGAGGACGCTTTCCTGCTGCGTCTTCGAACCGCTGGCGAGCCAGCGCACGGCATTGGAGATGAAGATGGGGAAGGCGACGCGCAGCCAGAAGTCGCTTTCTTTGATGTCGAAGCCGAGATACACGACGCGGCGGTTGCCTTTTTCGCCGACGACGATGAGAGGGGCTTGCGGGTTGTCGCTGTCAGCGACGGCTTTGCCCCAGTCAGCGACGTGCACGGCAAGACAGCGCACGATGCGCAAATCCGCCAGGTTCAAATAGCGCGTGACGGGATGCTTTTTGTCCCAGTCCACCACGCCGGGGCGGTCAAACGTTCCAATGCGCTGGACGGGCGTGCCCGCGCCAGCGGCGTTGATGAGCATATAGTTAGCGGAGGGCAGCGACGACGGCACGAAGTTGTCGAAGAGGACGACGTCGTATTTCGACGCGGCTTCGGGCGTGTAGTCGGCGGGCGCGAGTTTGGCGGACTTCTGCCCGTCCACGTGTGGGTCAACGGCAAGCACTTTTTCTAACGCGAGATTGCTGTTGGTGACGAGCAGCACGGCAAGGTTCTGGCGCGGCAGCAGTTCGGCGTGCGCGAGGTTGTCGGTCATCAGGTCGTCGCGCAAATCAAACCGCGCCGTGATGAGACCGCTGTCGAAGCCGAGATTATCAAAAACCTCCGACTTGCTTTGCTTGGCGGGAATTTTCATCGGGCGCACTTTAGCGAGTTGGTTGTCGTGGAGAAGTTCAAGGTTGATTTCGCGCTCGCGGTCGGAGAAGTTGTGGACCGTGACGAAGATTTGATACTCGTTCGCCGCCGTGAAGCTGCGGCGCACGTCGAGGGCGGTGATGGCGAGGTTGTCGGCGCGCATTCCGAACTTGACGAACTTAATCGTCGCGTTGCCGATGTGCAGGTCTTTGATGGGGTCCACCGCGCCGTCGCTGAGGATGTAAACGCTGGCGTTGCGCTGCCCTTTGACGAGCGAGAGGGCGAGCACGACGGCTTCGCGCAGGTTGCAGGTGGTGTCCTTGCCCGATGTATCGGGACGGGTGAGCACGTCTTTGAGGGCGCGCTTGTCGGAGGTGAACGGCGTCAACACGCGGGTCTTCGTGGACGCCTCAATCACCATCATCTTATCGCCCGCGCCTAACGTTTCTACCATGCGCAGCGCTTCCTTCCGCGCCGCCTCAAAGCGCGACGGTCTCACGTCCGTCGCCTTCATGCTTGCCGAAGCATCCAGAATCACCGCGACGTTCTCGCCCGTCAGCGCGCGCACGCTCATGTAAGGACGCGCCACGCCGACCACGACGAACAGCAAGATGAGCAGTTGCAAAAACAGCAGCAGGTTCTTCCGCAACTTCTGAATCGGCGCGTTCGCCTGCAAATCGCGCAGCACCTGCTGCCACAGCAGCGTCGACGACACGACCAGTTCCTTGCGCTTGAGTTTCAACAGGTAAAGCAAAATAATCAGCGCGGCAAGCGGCAGGAAGTAAAGCAGGTTGAAGGGGCTGATGAAGTTCATCGGTCACCATCTCTTTTGCGCTTTGAGCGTTTAGGTTTTGCAGGTTAACCGTTGGGTTCTTCCGTAAGCGCCGTCAGAATTTCGGCGCGCATCTCAGCAGGCAGGGGCTTCAACGCCTGCGCGAATTCCTCTGCAATCTCTTGCGCTATCTCTGAGATGACGTAGCGGTATCTGCCTTCAATTGTCTGGAATCTCTTACTCATACGGAACACCTTCCTCTCAAACTTGACTGATTCTGCCAAACGCCTCAGCATGGCGACTGGCTTCGTCGGATTGAAAATGCACACCAGCGCGTCAGAGTGCGATGCTTTTTCTTGTGCAACGTAAAGCAGAGCGCGAGCGAGAATCAGGTTGTAGTCGGACTCGTTCAGCGAATCGTTAGGCGATTTGAACTCCAGCAGGTTGTGCCGCCGAAAGAACCCAAACGGCGTGTCCTGCGCCAGCCGCGAATGAGTCCCATGACGTTGCCCTCGCTGCTGCTATTTTAGCACGGGCGGCATAGGGCGTCAAATGAGTCAATGAGTCCATGAGCGCATAAATCCACTGATTCATTGACTCATTGACCCTACTTCACCACCCCCGCCGCCCGCAGCGATTTCAACACCAAGTCTTCAAACGGCGTGTCGGTGGTGGCGCGAATGTAGTTCATGCCGTAGGTGAGGCAGTGTTGACGGAGTTGGGCGCAGTAGGATTCAACGGCTTCGCGGTAGGCGCGAATCGCGCTGGCGCTGATGGTGACCTCTTTGGTTTCGCCGGTTTCGGAGTCCACCAACTTGAGGTCGCCGACCACGTTGGGTTCGACTTCGGTGCGGTCGAGGACTTGAATGACGTTGATTTCAAACCCGCGCGACAGCAGACCCCGCAAGCCGGACTCGTAGCCGTCTTTGACGAGAAAATCCGACAGCACCACTGCCACGCCCGCGCGCGGCGCGCGGCGCGCGAAGTCGCGGAGACTGGCGTTGAAATTAGTCTGCCCGTCGCAGTCCACGTCGCTGAGGAACTCAAACATCTGAAAAATGTAAGGACGCCCGCGCACGGAGGGAAAGACGGAGCGCAATCGGTCGGAAAACAACACCATGCCCACGCGGTCGAGGTTCGTGAGTCCGATGTAGCCCAACGCGGCGGCGAGGCGGCGGGCGAAGTCTATCTTCTTCGGCTCGCCAAACGACATCGAAGTGGAGCAGTCCACGAGGATTTGAATTTCCAAATCCTCCTCTTCCATGAACAGTTTGAGGAACAGTTTCTCCAGCCGCCCGTAAATGTTCCAGTCCACGCGGCGGAAGTCGTCGCCCGGCGAGTAGGCGCGGAAGTCGGCGAACTCCACCGAAGTCCCGCGCTTGGTCGAACGCTTCTCGCCCTTCATCGTCCCGCGAAACGCCTTCTTCGCAGCGATGGAGAGCCTCTCTAATTTTTTGAGAAAATCGGAGTCGAAGAGGGTTTGGTCGGTGGGCATTGACGTTTTTAGACAGGATGAACAGGATGGAGAGAAATCATGTCAATCCTGTTCATCCTGTCTAAATTTTTGGGCTTATGCTGCCTTCGATGTCCGATTGGTGCGCACGTAACGATACTTCGCCCTCAGTCGCCGGCTGAGCGTCTTCTGCTCCGCTGTTACGTCCTCCCACAACTCATCGGCGAGGTCATGGGTCGCCCACCACGCGCGCTCTTCGTCCTCAGAGGCGAAGTCAGGAATGTCGTCGGGAGATTTAACGATAATGGATTCAGATTTCTTTCGCTTCTTCACTTTTATTCACCTCCGGCGTCATCTCGACCGCGCTGATGGGACGGATTAATTCTTCTCCATCGGGCGCGGTTCGCAGCGTGTAGACGATGCGAAGATACTTTCCCGAACTCACGGCGCATCCAATCAACCGTGCCCGTGCGTCCAAAATGGCTTCCTCAATTTCCCAGTCTTGAACGCTGTGCCGCAGGTTCTTGTCAATGTTGCCATCATCCCCGTCGAACAGAGCCTTTCACAATTTGGCTCCCTTGACCTTCGTTCAGTAGCCAGCATAAATTCTCTACGGCTGCTTCACTGTTTTCTGCTCCCGCAAAATCTCCGCAATCAAATCATCTGGCTTGACCCCTTCCGCCTGTCCCTCGAAGTTGAGAATCATGCGGTGGCGCAGGGCGGCGGGGGCGAAGTAGTCCACGTCTTCAAACGCGACGTTGTAGCGTCCTTCGAGGAGGGCGCGGACTTTGCCCGCGAGGACGAGCGCTTGCACGCCGCGCGGCGAGGCGCCGTAACGCACGTAGCGGTGGACGTTTTCGGGGGCGAACTCGGATTCGGGGTGCGTGGCGAGCGCGACGCGCACGGTGTATTCTTTGACGTGCGGCGCGATGGGAACTTGACGGACGAGTTTGCGCATCTCCATGATTTCCTTGCCGTCAATGATGGGTTCGATTTGCGGAATGTGAATCGTCGTCGTGCGGTCGAGGATTTCCACGAGGTCGTCCAGCGACGGGAACTTGACGAGGAGTTTGAACAGGAAGCGGTCCAATTGCGCTTCGGGCAGCGGATACGTGCCCTCCATTTCTAATGGGTTCTGGGTGGCGAGCACGACGTAAGGCTCTTCCAGTTTGTAAGTCTTCCCCGCAACGGTGACGCTTTTCTCCTGCATGGCTTCGAGCATGGCGGACTGCGTTTTGGGCGTGGCGCGGTTGATTTCGTCGGCAAGGATGATATTGGCGAACACCGGTCCGGGCTGGAACTGGTAGACCTTCTCACCCGTCGGCGTTTCCATCACAATCGTCGTGCCGGTCACGTCGGCGGGCATCAGGTCGGGCGTGAACTGAATGCGTGAAAACTTGAGGCTCATCGCCTGACTCAACGTGCGCACGAGCAGCGTCTTGCCCAAGCCCGGCACGCCCTCCAACAGCGCGTGTCCTTCGGACAACAGGCACACAATTACGCCATCCACGATTTCTTTCTGACCGACGATCATCTTAGCAATCTCGGTGCGGATGCGGTCGAAGGAGGATTTGAAGTGGTCAACGCGGGACTGAATTTCAACGTGCGGTTCGGCTGCCATAGCAAAGAGTCTACCCTTGCCGATGCGGAGTGCTGAAGCAGTCACTTTCGCGACGCCAACAGCACTCCGCATCGGATCAGGTCACGGGGCTTCTCGCAGATGGGTGCATCAGGCGCGAGAACGCTCTCCTCGCGCACCTTCTTTCAATTCAGGCTTCGCTCACTTATCCTCCACCCCCAGGAGGCCCCCCGTAAGCCTGGCGCTGAAACGTCAGTGTAGGACCTGTCACCTTGCTGTGGGGTCCCTTGGGGTCAAGAGCCGTAAAAGGATTCTGGTCTCGCGTGCACTCATCAGGCACTGTGAGGGGACTTTCCTGAACCTGGTTCGCATAAGTGCCCTTCACGGTGTAGGTGCCAGCAGTGAGCGGGTAGGGGAAGCGATAAGTGTAGGAACCATCGGGGTTCGCTATTGTGTCCACCACCCCATTCGCTACAACGTTCCCACCTTGCAGGGCCTCAACTGTCACCTGACTTGGCTCGCCGATGCCCTGACCCTGAAAGACAATTTTACCCTCTGTTAGTTGATGCTGGTAGAGAGTGAAATTGACCGTAGCCTCCATTTTGCCTTTCAGCTGGATGGGGCCCTTTTGAACGCTGCACCAACTGTTACTGATTGCCATATAAACTTCCATCATCCAGTCGTTGGCTTCCGAAACTTCCAGTGTGGCTACGCCACTGTTGTCTGTCTCCCCAATCTGCACGTCGTTGGGACGGCTTCTGCGGTAGAAGCGGACACGGGCACCAACAAGTGGCTGTGCCTGTCCACTTGGAAAACGACCAGAGACTTTTGCCGTCAGCTTGGGATTAGGTGCGGGCACGAAGGTGATGACAAAGCCAACAATCGCGGTGCCATCGCGGGTGTTGTAATTGATGGTGAAGCCGGGTTGGGGGCGATACCTACTACCAAATATTTGCCATGCCCAGACGTGCAGGGCAGCCGCAGGGGGGGTAGCGACCACTCGGTCGAGGACATCGCCACTTTCATTTGTCAAGGTCAACTCCTCCAAGCGACTGTAGTTATCATAGGCATCCAGCCCAGTCAAGTAGGGTTCCGTGGGAAGAGTCACCCAGTCGCCCGGCGGGTTCAGTTCGGGATTGACGAGGTCAAGCGTGAGAGATTGCTGTTGCCCCGTCGCCGCATCCTCAAAGAGACCCGTTAATGTCATCGCCACCGTTTGCCCTTCGACCTGCGCCTGCGCCTTCGTTGCCGACGCCAGCAAGAGCAAGGGAATGACCATCCATTTTGTCTTACGCATTGTAGAGACACCTCCTTTAGGTTCTTCTCTTCTTTGTGGTCTCAGATTGCTTTGTACTTGCAATCTGAGATTGTGAGACATGACTTGCAGGTTCGCGTTTTCTGCGCGAATCATCATCTCCTTGCATTTGAGCGATACGGTGCTGCCCTCGCGCCGCAGCCACAGCGTATCCTCTTTTGGATCGAGAGGGATAAACAGTTCTACAATCTGTTGAGGTGAGGCAATGCGGTCACTGAGCCAACAAAGACGCTGCACACGGATTTGCAAAGCGTTGCCAGAGTTGAACTGAAAACCGCCCGGCACCCATGTGCCGCCTGTCAATTGTTTGCGAGGAGGCAGCAGGGGCGCACGCGAGAGCGTGGCGACTACCCACAACCCTACCCGCTCACCCTTCTGCACCTGCTCAAACTGAATCAAACCCGTGCGCGCGGTCTCCGCTAACTGCTGCTGAAGGTCCGCGACGACCTGACGAAACTCTTTGTCTGCCTTCAATTCCTGAACTACCTTGCGTCGTTCTGCTGTGCTCTTTCGCGTCCACCCCACCGCTTGAGCGAGCAGGTCCTCCAGAGAAGTCTTGGAGCGCAGAACCTGCTCTCTCCACTTCACCCCCAAACGGTCCAGCAGCAACACCTGGGCATAACCTTCAAAATTCCGCTCAACGGCAACGACGGCTCCACTGGCTTTCTCCGGGTCGCCTCTTAACCACTCCAGCGGGTCTAGCGGTTCATACTCTTCAAAGAACGGATCTACCTGCATGAGAGACGATGGTTTCTTCGCCGTGGCGGCAGCGCGCATGACCTGCGCCATGACGTAGTATGCCAGTCCTTCCATCAGTTCCACCCGCTGTTCGACGGCAAGGGCTGCCTTCTGCTGCTTGTCCGTCTCGCGCCGTGCCGCCCGTAAAGTGAGAAAGTCCAAGACGAACTCTTTCACTTCTTTTGCATCTGTCGCTTCGACTGCCTGCATCAGCGCCTCCGTTTCAAGGGCACGCAATGCCATGACCCCCACCGAGGGAGACTGTAAGAGTTGTCCAGAGACACTCATGGGGATGGGCTTCACGTTGAGCATCCAGGCATGGAACGCTTCATGCACCATTGCCGCCAGCCGCTGATTGGCTTCGGTATTGCTGCGGGCGACGCCCATCCCCTCAGGCAAGGCACACCAGAACGGACGGTAATGCACGGCGGCGGTGTAAACGCCGTTCACTTCCACGACTTCCCCGTAAACGTATGGGAAAGGATTTACGTCCGCAGGCGGCGCAGTGCCCACATGCACAACCAGCGGCACCGGCAACTTGCCTTGATAACGAGTAAAGCCTTGAGGCGGCTTTGGATGGTCCACCAAAACCCACTGACGGTCGCCCTCCAAAAGGAAAGGCACACGGTCGGCGCGAAAGCCTTTCCAGATCTGGTCCCCCTCCTCATGCAGCAGTCGTCGCACTTCGGCGATGCGGAGGAAGTCCAACCAATCCACTCGCAGTGGAGGAAGTGCGCCCCAATCCACATCGAGCGGCTTGAGACCCATGATGTAGCGTCGCCCGCTTGTCCACGTGACTTCGACTTGAAGCGGCATACCATCACATGCAGGAACGCCGATGAACTCACCTTCTGCCCCCGGGAAAGTCGCTTGCTGGCAGGGTGCAGCGAACTTCTGCTGCCACAAAAGTCTTCGTCCTGAGAGCAGTTTGACCTGCGTAAGATCTTGTCCGCTGCTGCGCACGCTGCCTGTGAAGTAGTAAGACGCCCATAGAGGGTACAGAACAGTTGTGGGCTTTGTGTTTGGTTGAGGCGAAAGAAGGACAGAGCGATTAACTAACCTGCCGTCTGCCGTGAGGAAGTAACCTTTCAGCGTGCCTGAAACGTGCAAGGTCGAATGCCTGTCCTCTGCTGCAGGAGAGGACATTGCTGGCCACAGAAGTAAACCCAAGAAAGCAACGAACACTCTCATGGGAGCGACACCCCGCTTGTCCGAAGAATACTACTTCATCGGGTTCAGCGACTCAAAGTAGTCCTTCACCTGTTTCTTGTAGGCGTGCGGAATCTGCTCTTTGGCGAGGGCTTCTTCGGCTTCCTTCTTGGCGGAGTCGTAGACCTTGAAGTAAGGGATGTGCGCGGTCGCGGCTTGGGGCAGTTGCCGTTGTTCGTTCATCGGCATCATGTCGCCCTGCTTGCCCATCTGCCCTTTGACGCCGCTGGCTTTCTGTTTGGACTTGGGCAGTTTCTTCGCCCAGTCCTCCGCCCAGAAATCTTTGCTCTCTTTGTTTGCGTTCGTGGCGCGTAGGTTGCTGGGGTTGCCTTTGCTGGTCGTGCCCGAACTGTCGTTGCGCGGTCCGACACCGGGGCCGGCTTGATTGCCTTGCGTGCTCGGCGCGAGGGCAGGGAACCCCTGCCCGTCACAGGACGCTCAGGGCTTGCCGTCTTTGCCCAACTTGCCCATCCCCTGACAGATTTTGCAGGGCATGTCGGCTTGCGCGATGTTCTGCTCGGCTTGCTTCAAACTCTCCGCTAAATTCTTCAGGGCTTCCAACTGTTCCTTCGTCAGGTTCATGTTGCCGAGTTGCTGCGCGAGTTGCTGCATCTGCTGCGCGGATAGTTGTTGACCCTGCAACCCCTGCTGCTGCATCTGCTGCGCCAATTTTTGCATCCCGGCTTGCTGCATCGCCTTCGCTAACTTCTGCATGTCCTCCGCCAACTTCTTTTTCTCCTGCTCGGACAGGTTGCCCTGCTGCATCTTCTGGGCGAGTTTCTGCATCTGCTCGGCGGCTTGCTGCATGTTCTGCTGCTGGAGTTGGCTGGCGAGGTCTTTCATCTCCTGCGTCTCAAACTGCTCCTGCTCCTTCTTGAGCTCCTCGCTCAGTTGCTCCATCGCCGCCTGATTTAAGCCCTGTTCCTGTTCCTGCTGCATCTGCTTGACCTGCTCGGCAAGTTTGCCGATGTCCAGGAGCGCGTCCTTCTTTTCCATCCGCTCGTTCTGGAGTTTCTTCGCCAGTTCCGCTAATTTCTGCGCGGCTTTGAGCGAAGTTTCCAACTTCTTTTCCTCCGACTCTTTGTAAGTGACCTTCGCCACCTGCTCCAGCCGCTCGCCTGCCTTTTTGACCTCCTTGCGCACGGCGCGTTTTTCGCCGGACTGGAAGCGGTCAATCGCGGGCATGAGGAAAAACGCAATCATCGCCAGCGTAGATAGGCAGAGGAATTTTGTGGAGCGGTCAAAGCGGAAGGGATACAGTTCGCGGGGGTTGAGTTTCTCGCTGCGTTCGGCGGCGTCCGTGACCAGCGCGGGGACGAGTGCACTGCGGGATTCGGACGACGTCTTCAACCGCGCCAGCAACCCCTCCCGCGCCCGCTGTGCCCGCAAACGCGCTTCGTGATAGGCGCGGACCGCCTGCGCGAACCACCTGAAAATTCCGCCGAACGTCTTGGGACGCGGCGGCAGGTGAAACGCGGGGCGATACACGATTTGCTCCGGCTCGATGAACGCAATCGCGCTGCTCAACCGCTCGTTGAGTTTCAGTTTTGCGTCAGCGTCCATCGCCGCTTCAAACAACGTCGCCCGCCGCGCCCGCCACCACAGCAACCCAGTGCCGCCCGTGACGACGAGCAGCGCAATCGGTAGCAACATCGGCACATTGAGGAGGTAAAGTTTGTGCGCCAGCAGCAGAATCGCGCTCAGAGTGACGCCGACGAGCAGCGTCCGCGATAGCGCGGTGGCTAATCGTAGGCGGTTCAAGCGTTGAGTCAACACTTCCAGACGTCGCCGCAACTTTTCAGAAGCCGACATGGTTCGCACCTCCGCTCCATTTTTATTTCGTATAGGCTTATTGTAGCAGAGTCCAGAAAGAAGGTCAATCAAATTCACGCCTGAACGCTTCGACGTTCTGGCAGCGCGGATGTTCCAACAAAGTCACTCCACCCACCACACCCTCTGCGGGCGTCGCTGGCGTTGGGGTTGCTTGCCGATAAAGAACATCACCAGCATCAACCCCGCGACGAAACCGCCGATGTGCGCGGCGTAGGCAACGCCGCCCCCGGCGCGCGAGCCGAGACCCAACATGCCGATGCCGTTGATGACCTGAAACAGAAACCACATCCCGATGGCGACAATGGCAGGGACCTCCGTCAAAAACCGCAACATGATGACGACGACGCGCTTCTGCGGAAACAGCAGCAGGTATGCGCCCAGCACGCCCGAAATCGCTCCCGACGCGCCCAGACTGGGAACCAGCGGATTGCCGCGAAATTCGACCGTGGAGTAAACGTGCGCCAGCGATGCCAGCACGCCACACAGGAGATAGAAGAGAATGAACTTGACCCGCCCCAGCGCGTTCTCCACGTTGTCGCCGAAAATCCACAGAAACAACATGTTGCCCGCGAGGTGCGCGATGCCGCCGTGCATGAACATGGAGGTCAGCAGCGTGATGTATACCGAAATCGGCGTCGGCTGCAGTCCGGGAATGCGAAAGACGTGACCGCTCAACGGGTCGTGAATCCAGCGGTCGGACGTTGCCACGTCCTGCCCGGTGAGGATTTCCTGCGGCACGGTGGAGAAAGCGTAGGTGAACTTGTCGTTGCGGCCCATGCCTTGGAGGAAAACGAAAACGATGACGTTGAGGGCGATGAGCGCGTACGTCACAATCGGCGTTGACGTGCGGTCAGTGTTGTCGTCGGCGATGGGAAGAATCATTAGAAAATGCTCTTACTCTTACTCTTACTCGTCATCGCCAGTAAGATGACGAGTAAGAGTAAGATTACGACTTTTGTGCAGCTGGGTTACTCTCCACAAACTCCTTCAACACATCCAACCCATACAGAGTCACAGGAAACCCGCCATACACGCTCATCTGCATCATCACTTCGGCAATCTCCTTGAGACTTGCCCCGCAGTTCAACGCGGCGCGGATGTGGGCGCGCAGTTGCGGCGTGCGACTCAGGAGGCACAACGCGCCGATGGCGACCAGTTCCCGCGTTTTGTGGTCGAGAACCTCACGGGCGTACATGCCGCCGTAGACGAACTTCTGAAAGTGCTCGGCAAACTCCTCGTCCCACTCCGCCAGACCTTCAAAGCGTTGCTGCGTGAACTCCGCGCCGAAGAGTTTCTCGCCGACCTGCTGGGCTTTACGGTGAATTTTGCGTTTTGGTTTCTTCAATGCTACACCCCGGTCACGATGGAGGAGGGGAGTATTGGAGTGATGGAGGAGGGGAGTGGTGGAGTGGTATTCCGTCAAGGCAGGTTAGAGGGAGGCGGAGTCCCGAACTTGTTCGGGGTATTTGCCGACCATCCCCCAACACTCCACCACTCCATTACTCCACTACTCCATCCCTCTATCCAACACCTTCTCCCACGCCGCCGCATCGCTGGTTGGTCCGACGATGGCGAAGTTCAACCGCTCTGGTTTCAAGATGTCGCACGCAATTCGCTGGATGTCTTCGGCGGTCACGGCGTCAATCTGGGCGCGGATGTCGTCGGGCGTGATGAGGTCGCCGACGAGGAGTTCATATTCGCCCAGCAGCATCGCGTAATTGGCGGTGCTTTCCAGACTCAGCAACAAGCCGCCTTTGGCGAACTGCTTCGCTTCCTCCAGTTCCTGCGCGGGCACGGGTGTCACTTTGAGTTTGCGTAGTTCGTCCAGCATCGCCTCCATCGTGTCCGTTGTTTTCTGGGGGGCGACGCTGGCGTAAACGACCCACACGCCCGTGTCGCGGAAGAAGTGCGGATAAGACCCCACGGCGTACGCCAGCCCGCGGTTTTCGCGGATTTCCTGAAATAGGCGCGAACTCATCCCCGACCCCATCACCGTGTTGAGCACGCGCAGCGCGTATTCGTCCGGATGACTGCGCGGCAGCCCCCGCACGCCGAGGCAGAAGTGAGTCTCCTCCGTGTCGCGGACTTCGACGGCGATTTCCGGTCGGCTCTGCGTCTCGTGGGCGGGATGCCAGTCGGCCGCCGCGCCGTTGGCACCGTCGCTGAGATACTGCGCGGCAAGGTCCAACACCTGCTGATGGGAGATGCGCCCCGACACGGACAGTACCATGTTGCCCGGTTGATACCAATGCTCCTTGAACGAAAGGCAACCTTCTCGCGTCAACGCACTGACGGTTTCCTCCGTGCCCGCGATACTGCGCCCGAGCGGCTGATTCTTCCACATCATCTCCTGAAGCATCTCGTGAACCCAACTATGCGGCACGTCGCGCAGGGAGCGAATCTCCTGAATGACGACCGACTTCTCCATCTCCAACTTGTCCGCCTCAAACAACGGGTGCAGCAGCATGTCGCAGAGGACGTCCATCGAAAGCGGGAAATGCTCCGCCAGCGTGCGGGCGTAGAAGCAGGTGGCTTCCTGATGGATGAAGGCGTTGATGTGACCGCCGACACTTTCGATGGCTTTCGCAATCTTGAGTTGGTTGTCGCGCTTGCGCGAGCCTTTGAAAAACAGGTGCTCCAAAAAGTGCGAAATCCCGTTGACCTCCGCCGCTTCGTAACGCGACCCCGCCGCCACGAACAGCGCGGTGGTCACCGACTGCGCATGGGGCATCTCTTCCGTGACCACTCGTAACCCGTTGTCTAAAATCGTTCGCTGAGGCATTGTCGGTTCCTTTCAAGAGGATGGGTGATTTACACTATCTTCATTGTAAGTGATAGGGATACCCGCCGTCAAGCGGTCAGTTTGCATAAAAAAACTTAAAACGCTATTGATAACGTTTTCATCCTGAATTAAAATTACCTCAAAGTGAAGTGAGAACCTGTGCCGGTTGAGGAGGTGGTGCATCGGGAACCGCAGAGTTGTTCATCTTGATTGATTCTTCATGATGTCGCTACACGAGGAGGAGAAGAAAGGAGCATTTTTCCATGAGAATTCGTCAGAGAGGTTTTACCCTCATTGAATTGCTGGTAGTCATCGCGATCATTGCGATTTTGGCGGCAATTCTGATGCCTGTGTTTGCGCAGGCGCGAGAAAAGGCGCGTTCGGCGTCTTGTCAGAGCAACCTGAAGCAACTCGCTTTGGGAATAACGATGTACGTCCAGGACTACGATGGCAAGTATCCTTATTGGGCTTGGGGCAATAACTTCGGGGGTCGGGGCAACGCCTATAGCATTTGGTATAGCGCGATTTTCCCCTACGTGAAGAACACGCAGGTCTACGCCTGCCCCAGCGATGCCCAGAATCTCATGCCGAGCAATACCGACCTGTGGTGGTGGGGCATCCCTGCCAACCAGCGTGACCCCGTCTTTGAAAGGCAGGTCATCAGTTACGGCATCAGCGAGACGTTCCACAACTACGGTAGTGGAATCAAAGACTCGGCAATTCCGAAACCCGCCGAAACCTTGGTGTTGAGCGATTCCATCGTTCCCTTGTCGAACTTCTGGTCAATCACCAACAACCGGAACAGCGAAGTCGCCAGCCGCGCTGCGTATCCTAACGGCAACGCGAGTGGCTGCGCGTGGATTTGGACGGCGAACCCGCCGCCGGAGTGTGAAAGAGACGCGCGCCATCAGGGCGGCAATAACGTCGCTTACGCCGACGGGCATGTAAAGTTCATGAAGGCAAACGACATGCGTCAGCATCTGACACTGCCGAATTAGATTTCAGTAGGAGGTCAATCCATGGGCGACCAGAAAAAGACAGTAGGCGCAGTAGTTATCATCGTCGTTGCCATCGCTGCGTTGGTCTTCAGTTACATGAAGTTTTTCAGCGCACCTAAGACCTTGCCGCTCGATGAGATGCTCAAGAAACGGCAGGAAACGGAAGCGAAGTATGGCGGTCCGAAGGGACTCCCCGGTGCACCAACGGGTATGGGACGCCCCGGTATGCCGCGCGGCGGGATGGGACCAGGTACGGGTGGCGGTCGTTAGGGTGGAGTTCTCAAGCGAGGGGTTATCGGCGTTGCATCTCCGCTGGCTCAAAGACAGGAGGAAAGGGTTATGTGTCCTCGTTGTCGCTGGTGGAGTGGCAGTCGCTATTACCCTCGCCGGTTGCTCTCACCGACAGCCATCGTCGACTCGACCAAAGGCTCAGGGGGAGAGGACGTCGTCCTCCTTCCCTGAGCCTTCTTCTTTGCGGGGGGGCGACGCTTCTGCGGAGCCAGTAGGTTCGGCAGGAGCCTCACTCTCCCTCCAAGCCGAGGCGGAGTTGCAGTTCGCTCAAGCCGTCGTCCGCCGATTTCCCAACGATTTGCAGGCGCGGCTGAGAGCCGCATCGCTCTACGCGCGCGCCGGACTGTTCCGCGAAGCCGACGAAGAACTCCGCGCCGCCTTGCGCCTCGACCCACATTCGTTTGAAGCCCACCGAGGACGGGTCGAAGTCTATCGCGCCGTCAATTACCTCGACCGCGAGATAGACGCGCTTCAAACGCTCATCAAACTTTACTCCGCCTATCTCGACGCCTACCTCCAACTGGCGGGCATCTACCGCCAGTTTCACTGGAGCGACGACGCGCTCAAAGTGCTCCAACGGGCGGAGCCTATCGCGGGGGGAGCCTCCGAGTTCTATTTGGGACGCGCCTACATCCTCTACGCCCGCACGGAGTTTCAGCGCGGCATTGACGAACTGCTCGCCCTCGTCAAACGCGACCCCGCCAACGATAAAGCCTACAATCTGCTGTCCTACTGCTACTGGCAGCAAAATCGCTTCCCCGAAGCCATCAACGCCGTCCGGCAAGCTATCCGCCTCAAGCCTCAAGAGCCGTTGTATCATCAACGCTTGGGCGCAATCATCGTCTCGCAGCCCAAACCAGAACGCTACCGCGACGCTGTCCCGGCGTTCCTTAAAGCGGCGGAACTCGAGCCGAACAACTTAGTCACGCATTACTGGCTGGGCGTGTGCTATCGCCAGATGGGCAAACTGGACGAGGCGCGGAAGGAGTTGGAAAAAGTCGCAGCGGCATCGCTCAATATCGAATCCGTCGCCTTGGAATTAGGGCAACTCTACCTGACGCAGGGCAAAAGAAAAGAAGGACAACAACTCCTCGACTGGCACCGTCAGGCGCAGAGGCGCGCCAACGCGATGCGCACCGCGCTCACCCTGCTGCGCGTGCAGCCGCAAAAACCCGAAGGACACTTTCAGGCGGCTGCCCTTTATTTTGAGGAAGGCAACTACGCCTTCGCCATCGTCGAAGCCCGCCGAACGCTCCAAGTCGCCCCGAAACATGCGAAGGCAAAGGCACTGCTCATCCAAGCCCTCGACCAGTCCGGGCGAAAGGTGGAGGCGAGGAAGTTGAAAGGTGAAAAGTCATGACGGAAAGATTGAGCGGATTGCGTATTCCGTATGACATGTTGCGTTGGGGGGCTATCTTCTTGCTGATTATTCTTTGCTTGTTATCTGTGTTTGTGGCGGGTTGTCAAAATAGGGCGACTCCTCCTGCCGCAGCCATTCAGAACGGAAAAAACGGAACACGCACGACGCACCACGCACCACGCAAGCCCCAGCAAGCCTTCCTTGCTTCCGCCAGCGAGCCAGAGGTTCACTTCACCGACGTCACTCGTGAGGCGGGCATCCACTTCGTCCACGTCCGCGCCACGACCGGGAAGAAGTATTTCGTGGAAACGATGGGCGCAGGCTGCGCATTTCTCGACTATAATAATGATGGCAGGTTAGACGTCTTCTTCATCAACGGCGCGCCGCTGCCCGGCTTCAAGGCGACAAAGAAATTAACCCCGGCGCTTTACCGCAACAACGGCAACCGTACGTTCACCGACGTGACCGCCGAATCCGGTCTGGCGATTGAGTTCTACGGGATGGGTTGCTGCGTGGGCGATTACGACAACGACGGCGACGATGACCTTTACGTATCCGCCGTGCTCGGTCCCAGCCGTCTTTTCCGCAATGATGGCGGCAAATTTAAGGAGGTCACGACCGCCGCCGGCGTTGACAACGGCAAAGTGTTTGGCACCAGTTGCGCGTGGCTGGACTACGACAAAGACGGCGACCTTGACCTGTTCATCGTCAATTACGTCAAGTATCATTCGTTGAAGGACGACCTGCCCTGCTACTTCCGCGAAGGGGTGCGCTCCTATTGCATTCCGTTCACCTACGATGGCGAGTCGTGTCGGCTGTACCAAAATCAACTCAAGCAGACCGGCAAGCCAACGTTCAAAGACGTGACCAAACAGGCAGGACTTTACAACCCCACTGGCAAATCGTTGGGCGTGGCGATTTGGGACTACGACGACGATGGCTGGCTCGACATCGTGGTAGCGAACGACACTGAGCCGACGTTCCTTTATCACGCGAACGGCGACGGCACGTTCACCGACGTTGCCTCCGAGAAGGGCGTCGCGTTCGGCGAAAACGGCACGGCAAAAGCGGGCATGGGCATTGACATGTCCGATGAGCGCAACAACGGCAAAGCGTCGTTGGTCGTCGGGAACTTCTCTGGCGAGCGGCTGGCGTTCTATCGCCTGATGGACGACGGCTTCTTCGCCGAGCACTGCGTCAAGTCGGGGCTGGGCGAGGTGTCACTGCTGGCGCTGACGTTTGGCGTGTTCTACTTCGACTTCGACAACGACGGATGGAAGGACATCTTCGTCGCCAACGGGCATGTGCAGGACAACGTGGAGTTGTTCCAGAACAATGTCACTTACCGCCAGAAGCCGTTCTTATTCCGCAACCTGCACGACGGAAAGTTTGCGGAGGTCGGCATTAAGTCGGGCGAACCGTTTACGCAGATGATGGTCTTGCGCGGCGCGGCGCGGGGCGACTTCGACGACGACGGGCGATTGGACGTTTTGATTTCAGAGAACAACGGTCCCGGTCGTTTGTGGCGCAACGAGACTGCCAGCGATAACCACTATCTCAGAATCAAACTCGTCGGCGTCCAGTCGAACCGCAACGGCTTGGGCGCGAAGGTCAAAGTCACGACCGGCAACCTGACGCAGATGGACATCCTCCGCAGCGGTTCGAGCTACTGCTCCGCCAGCGAGTTGCGTCTGCACTTCGGTTTGGGCGCGGCCTCTGTCGCCGACAAAGTGGAGATTACGTGGACCAGCGGAACGGTGGACACGCTGACCAACGTGAAGGGAGACCGCACCATCACTGTCAAGGAAGGTAGCAGCCGTGAGGAATGACCAATGACCAATTGACTAATGAACGGATTGGGCATTGGTCATTGAACAACCCATGTCAACTCATCAGCCCAAATCTTCCCGCCTTCGTCTCCTTGTCGGCTTGCTCGTCGTCGTGGTTATTGCATTTGTCGTCACGGCTCCGATGCGGCGGCGCGCGTGGCAGGAGACGCAGCGGCTACGCGAGGAGCAACGTCGGGCGCAACAACCGCCCCCGCCCGCGCCCGACCCCCTGCCCGAACTCCTGCAACGCCTCAGCAAGCAACCGGACGACGTGAAAGGACTGCTGCAAGCCGCATCGCTCTACGGACAACGGCAGCGCTATCAGGATGCTTTGTTCACGCTGCACGTCGCCAAACTGACCGCGCCGCGTAACGCCGACGTGCAGCGGGCGTTGGGGGAGATTTACTGGGCAATGCGGCATTACGACAAGGCGATTGACGCCTACCAAGCCGCGCTCAAATTGGACGACAAAAGCGAGGAAACCTTTCTGCGACTGGGTTACATGTATGTCAGCCTCGGCTGGTCGTCACAGGCGCGGGAGATGCTCAAACGCGCCCGCAAAGTCGCCCCGCGTTCGGCGCGGACGTTCATTGCGTCCGCGATGCTGGAAGTGCAAAACGCCAACCTGTCAGCAGCAGAAGAGTATCTGCGCCAAGCCGAAGCGGTGGTTGCGACTCGTCGGAACGCGCAGCCCGACAGCGACGCAATTTACGCGCTCAAAGCCGACGTGTTGAACAAAAAGACGAAGCCCAAAGAGGCACTCACGATGATTGACAAAGCCATCGCCCTCAACCCGCGCCATCCTGCCTACCACATCACGCGCGGCGATTTGCTGTTAGGCGATGCCACGCCTGCCAACGTGGCGGAGGCGGAAAAGTCCTATCGCCGAGCGTTGGAACTTGACCCCATGAGCGTCGGAGCGCGTGTCGGCATCGGACTGTGCTATCGTCACAAAGGGCAAGACGACAAAGCCATTGCCGAGTTGGAGAAAGTCGTCCAATCGCAGGGCGAGGTCGCCATGGCAGCGTTGGAGTTGGCGCGTCTCTACTTCAAGCACGGCAAACGGACGGAGGGACAACGGCTCATGGACTCCTACTATCGCGGCGTCAAGGACGGCAACCTGCTCAAAGGCTACAACCTGCGCGCCGCCATGTCGCCCAATGACGCGAACGCGCACTTTCAGGTCGGCAAACTCCAGCTCAAACTCAAAGACTACCCCCGCGCCATCGTCGCCCTGCGCCGCGCCTATCAGTTGACCCCCCAGAACGTGGAGGTGCGCAAAACCTACGCCGACGCGCTGCGCCGGGTCGGGCGCTGGGACGAAGCGCGGTGGAGAGAAGAGGAAAAGGGAAAAACAAAGTAGTCTGATATCATCTCTCGTCTTTCTTTGAGAAGGCGCTCATGTCCCCCTGCGACACCACGACCCATGAAAATTGGGATACCACGGATTCAATAGACGCACGCGGACGCTGGCTCCCCAACCCTCTCCGCGTCCGTCCATTCAATCCGCGGTATTCTCATAGGAATCACCCATGCGCCGTTGGCGCACCACGCCGCATGAAAATGACGGCATGGGATGCCGTCGCCCCCGTCCCCCGCTGGCGGGGGACAGCCCCCGTCAACGGGGGCAGGGGGGCGATAGACCAGTGCGGCATCCTATGCCGACGATTTTCGGGGGAGTCATTCATGCGCCGTTGGCGCATCACGCCGCATGAAAATGACGGCATGGGATGCCGTCGCCCCCATCCCCCGCTGGCGGGGGACAGTCCCCGTCAACGGGGGCAGGGGGGCGATAGACCAGTGCGGCATCCTATGCCGACGATTTTCGAGGGAGTGTCATGCGCATTTGACAAGCCACGACAGGGCACGTATAATGAAGGCGGTGAAGAACTATGACGACAGCAAAAGTGGTGGAGCGCCCAACGAAGATAATTTATTATCCCGAATCGGACGGCAAGCCCATGGCAGAGACCGACACCCATCGCAAGCAGATGACCGATTTGATTGAGACGCTGGACGAGTTCTATCGAAAGACGCCCGACGTTTACGTGTCAGGCAACCTGCTCATCTACTATGTGGAAGGCGATTGGACGGAGAGCGTCGCGCCTGACGTCTTTGTTGTCAAAGGCGTGCCCAAGCGCGAGCGGCGCACCTATCTGGTGTGGGAGGAGGGCAAGGGACCGGATGTAGTCATAGAAATGACCTCGAAGAAGACGCGGTTTGAAGACCAGTATGCCAAGCGTGAGTTATATGAGCGGGTTCTGAAGGTGCCAGAATACTTCCTCTATGACCCCATCGGGGACTACCTGGACCCGCCCTTGCAGGGGTATCGTCTGGTGAAGGGGACATATCGTTCTTGCAGGGTGGTGGAAGGGCGGCTGCGCAGTCGGGTGTTGGGATTAGAGTTAGGCGTCAAGGAGGGGGGGCTGCGGCTGTATGACCCGCAGGCGGGACAGTGGCTGTTGACGCCTGCTGAACATATAGAAGCGCACCGCCAAGCTGAGAAGCAGGTGCAGCTGGAAGCGGCGGCGCGGCGTCAGGCGGAAGCGGCGCGGGAGCAAGAAGCGGCGGCGCGGCGGCAGGTGGAGGCGGAGTGTGCCCGCCTGCGCGCGGAACTGGAGGCGCTGCGCCAGCGCCGGGGTTAAGGAGAAACAAGGCAGGGTCGAATCTCCTCCGAAAATAACCGCCCCCGCGGGAGGGCGACGCTCCGGCGGAGTCCCGACGAGTCGGGATTCGGCGGGAGCCTCCCCCTCCCGGTCCGCGATTTTCATGCGGCGTGGTGCGTCAACGACGCCTGGGTGATTCCCTCGAAAATCGTCGTCGTCCTCGTTGGTAGTAGCGCAATTTATTGCCTGTTGGATTGACGGGCAATGAATCGCACGACTACGAACGAGGACGAGGACGATTATTCACACTGCTTGTAGTAAGCCTCTACCGCCTCATAATCCACCGTCTCATCCGGCGTCATGCCCAGACGCTCGTATAACTTCCGCCGCGCCCGCATGTCGGCGAGCAAAATGGCGCGGGCGTGGACAGCGACCTCAGCGGCGACTTCGATGGGCACAACAACGACGCCGTCGTCGTCGCAGCCCACGATGTCGCCCGGTCGCACCTGCACGCCGCCGCAGCCGATGGGTGTTTGCGCTTCGACGACCTGAATCCTGCCGGGAATAATCGTGCGTCCCCGCGCGCGGGCGCAAATCGGCGTCTTTTGCAGAACGACTTCCGCCGTGTCGCGGCAGTAGCCGTCGGTGACGATGCCGACCGCGCCGCGCGCTACCATCCCCAGACTGTTTGCCGACCCCCAGAACCCCACCTCGCCCGCGCCGCCCGTGTCGGCAACGATGACGTGACCGGGGCGAATCTGGTCGTCATAGCGAACGTGCCCGACCTCTTTGAACCAGAGGCTGTGCGCGTTGACGATTTCGTCCGTTGTGTTCAACTTCCACATCGGACGATTCGACGGCACGCAGCGCAACGTGAACGCCACGCCCCAGAACTTCATCCCCGACCACAGCGGACGAATTTCGGGCGACATCAAGCCGATGTCAAAATACCCGATGCCGTCCATCGCGTCGCACACGTCCACGACGCGGAGATACTTGAACTGCTTGAGCAAGTCGAAGGAGTCGCTCACGTATTTCACCCCCATCCCGCCCCGATGAATCGGGGCGTCTACGACGGCACCAAGCCTGCCCAACCAGGCTGAAAACAGTGGCTGAGAAAATGTCAGGTAGCCAGAAAGACCCTCAGACATTTCGCCGCCTCTTTTCGTTTTCGTTCTTGCCGCGCAACTTCCATCCTTCGTTCTTTGTCTCATAGATTCGACAACCTTGAAGTTGCTGGAGTGACGTGATGAAGTTTCGTGCCAGTCTTTTGATTTTTACAACGCTGATAGGTTCTGGACTCGTGCTATTCGCGGGCGAGGGCAGGAGCGGCAAGTCCTCTGCGCCTAAAGTCACGTTTGAGCGTGATGTTGCGCCGCTGGTTCAGAAATACTGCTCAACCTGCCACAGCGAAAAATTGCAGACAGCGGGCGTGGATTTTTCGATTTACCGCGACACGGCGTCCGTGCTGAAAGGGCGGGACGTGTGGGAGAAGGCGTCCCAGAAACTTCAACTCGGCGCGATGCCGCCCAAGGGGTTGCCGCAGCCGACAACAGCGGAGCGGCATCTGCTCGTCAACTGGATTGACTCCACGCTGTCATCCGCGAACTGCGACATCAGAGACCCCGGTCGCGTGACGCTGCGGCGGCTGAACCGCGAGGAATACAACAACACGATTCGTGACCTGTTCGGCGTTGACCTCAAACCTGCGAACGATTTTCCCTCCGACGACGTGGGTTACGGCTTCGACAACATCGGCGACGTGCTGACGATTTCACCGCTGCTGATGGAGCGTTACTTGGGCGCGGCGGAGAAGATTGCCGAAACCGTGATTTTCGCCGAAGACGCGAACGCGCCTATTGCGCATTTTGAAGCCGAGCGGATGCCGCAAACGGGCGGCGATGGCGTGGTGATGAACGAAGGGCGCGGGCTTGTCTCGAACGGTCAGGTGACCGTTGATTTCAACTTCCCGAAGGACGGCGACTACGTTCTCCGCGCCCGCGCTTACGAGCAGCACGCAGGCGATGAGTTTGCGAAGATGACGCTGCGCTTTGAGGACAAGGACGTTCAGACGGTGGACGTGAAGGCGGGGGAAGACGCGCCGAAGATTTATCAAATCCGCGTCACGACCCAAGCGGGCAAACGGCGATTCGCCGTCGCGTTCATCAACGATTACTACAATCCGCGCAGCCCCGACCCGAAGAACCGCGACCGCAATTTGATTGTGGACTATCTCGAAATCGTTGGACCGCTCGCGCCGCCACCGAACCCACTGCCGGAAAGTCATCGTCGCGTGATTCCGTGCGACCCGCCACACCGCGAGGACTGCGCTCCCAGAATCATCCGCGACTTTGCGCGGAAGGCGTTCCGTCGTCCCGTGACGGATGACGAAGTGAACCGCCTCGTGCGCTACGTAAAGATGGCGGAAGAGGAAGGCGACAGTTTCGAGCGTGGAATTCAACTCGCTACACAAGCCGTTCTCGTCTCGCCATACTTTCTGTTCCGCGTCGAACTGGACTCGACGAACGAAGTCCGCGACCTGAATGACTTTGAACTCGCTTCGCGGCTATCGTATTTTTTGTGGAGTTCGATGCCCGATGATGAACTGTTTGCATTAGCGGAACAAGGCAAACTGCGCGACCCGAAAGTCCTCGCGGCGCAGGCGAAGCGGATGATAAAAGACCCGAAAGCGAAGGCTCTGGTGCAGAACTTCGCGGGGCAGTGGCTGCAACTCCGCAACCTCGCGCTGGTCAATCCCGACAAGCAGCGTTTTCCCGATTGGGACGAAGACCTCCGCGCCGCGATGCGCACGGAGACGGAGTTGTTCTTTGAAGACATCATGCGCAACGACCGCAGCGTGCTCGACTTCATTGACGGCAAGTTCACTTACTTGAACGAGCGGCTGGCGAAGCATTACAACTATCGCGGCGTGAAAGGGTCAGAGTTCCGCCGCGTTCCGCTCGCGGGTCCGCAGCGCGGCGGCGTGCTAACGCAGGCAAGCGTTCTCACAATTACTTCGAACCCAACCCGCACGTCTCCCGTCAAAAGGGGCAAGTGGCTCCTTGAACAAATTCTGAATGTTCCGCCGCCGCCCCCACCGCCGAACGTGGAAGAACTGAAAGAGGACGGACAGTTGAAGGGCACGCTGCGGCAAAAGATGGAGCAGCACCGCAAGAACCCGTCGTGCGCGACGTGCCATCAGCAGATGGACCCGCTGGGGTTCGCGCTGGAAAACTACGACGCGATTGGCGCGTGGCGCAAACTGGACGACGGGTTTCCGGTGGACGCATCGGGGGAGTTGCCCAGCGGCGAGAAATTTGACACGCCCGCGCAACTAAAAGCGGTGTTGAAGAATCAAAGCAAGCACTTTGTTCGCTGTCTCACAGAGAAGATGCTCACCTACGCGCTGGGACGCGGACTCATTGCGGAAGACCGCTGCACGGTGGACGACATCACAAGAGCGGTCATCCAAAGCAAGTATCGCTTCTCTGCGCTGGTGGCGGAGATTGTGAAGAGCGAGCCGTTCCGAAAACGGCGCGGCGACAAGAAATGAATCGTCCTTGTCGTCCTCATCGTCGTAATCAGTTGTTTCAACGGGGATGATTCACAGACGTCCGATGATGCGGACGATGACGATTCAAACAGGAGGGAAAAATGAAATCACACAACATGCCACGTCGCACGTTCCTGCGGGGACTGGGGACGATGATTGCGCTGCCGATGTTTGAGGGGATGTTGCCGTCTGTCGCAAAAGCGGCGGCGTCCACACCGACCATTCACGGCACGCTGAAATTTCCCAACCGCCTGATTTTTCTTTACGTCCCCAACGGCGTTCACATGCGCGACTGGAGACCAACCGCGACGGGAACGGACTTTGAACTGCCCTATATTCTCGAACCCCTGAAGAACTTCAAAGAACACCTTACCGTCCTCACCGGTCTGACCGCCGACAAAGCCCGTCCCAACGGCGACGGTCCGGGCGACCACGCCCGCGCGCTTGCTGCGATTCTCACGGGCTGTCAGCCGCGCAAGACGCACGGCGCGGACATCAAGGTCGGAATTTCCGCTGACCAACTCGCGGCACAGAAGGTGGGACACCTGACGAAGTTTCCGTCGCTGGAGTTGGGCATTGACCGTGGCGCGCAAGCGGGCAACTGCGATTCGGGTTACAGTTGCGCTTACTCGTCGAATATCTCGTGGAGTTCTGACTCTACTCCTGTTGCGAAAGAAGTTGACCCGCGCCTCGTGTTTGAGCGGCTGTTCTCGAACGGCGTGAAGAAAGAAGTCGCAGCGGCGGCGGAAAAGCGCGAGCGTTACAAAAAATCCATCCTTGATTTCGTGACGGAAGACGCCAACCGCTTGAAGACGCAACTCGGCGTCACCGACCAGCGCAAGTTGGACGAATACTTGACGGGCATCCGCGAAATCGAACGTAGACTCGCCCGCGTGGAAACTGAAAACGGGCAAATCGTGACAGGCATGAAAAAGCCGACCGGCATCCCGAAGGACTACGGCGAGCACGTCCGCCTGATGTTTGATTTGCTGGTGCTCGCGCTGCAAGGCGACCTGACGCGCATCTCGACGTTCATGTATGCCAACGAGGGCAGCAACCGTCCGTATCAGATGATTGGCATTCCTGACGGACACCACGACCTGTCGCATCACGGCGGCGACCCGGTGAAGCATGACAAGATTCGCAATATCAACCGCTTCCACATCACCCAATTCGCCTATCTGCTGGAAAAGATGAAGTCCATCCCCGAAGGCGACGGCACGATGCTCGACCACGTGATGATTGCCTACTGCTCCGGCATCAGCGACGGCAACCGCCACAACCACGACGACCTGCCCTGTCTCCTCGTCGGCGGCGGCTGCGGCACGGTCAAGCCCAGCCGTCACATCGAATACCCGCGCAACACGCCCATCAACAACCTTTGGATTTCCCTGCTCGAACGCATGGGCGCGGTGACGGAGAAGTTGGGCGACAGCAACGGACGGCTGGATAATCTGGCGTAATTCTCCGGGCGATTGACATCACGACTACAAACCCCCAAACTCCGCCTGCGCCGACTATACTGCGACGTGGCATGGCGCAGCGCGTGCGATTCGCGATGTGGCATGGTCTCCTGACCATGCCACATTTTTTGACTGGAGGTTTCCCTCACATCCCCGCCGTACGTCACGGCAGCAACGACATCTGATCAAATCACCCCGCTGGTTCCAACAGCCCCAATCGCCACGGAATCTGTCCGTAGGGCTTGCCCGCTCGCGCCGCATCGGTGACGCCTTGAAAGAGAAACCGCAGGGGGGAGGAGGCGACCTCAAGGCGTTGGTCGTATCCTGCCCGCAGCAACTCGCCGTGGCTGATGCAGTCCGTCCAGCGCGCGCCGATTGGCTCTACATTCGACATGCTGGCAAAGGATTTGTCTTTCGTCGCGGCGAGGGGCGTCCATGTGCCGTCGAGTCGGTCTGCTAAATACGCCTTGTAATATCGCCAGCCGTGTCCGCCTTGCGCTTCGATGAGGGTCAGATACTTACCAAGACCTTTGAGCCGATAGGTATGACTTGCCTCAAAGATGTCGCCCTGAATCGCCAGAACGGGTTTCGACCAGCCCGTGGGGAAGTCAGCGAGCCGCGTCTCCTCCCGCCACATCCGCCCGTCCAGCGTCGTAAAGAACAAGTGCGCTTTGTCGTCATCGCAGATGACCCAGAAGTCCAACCCGCTTTTGCCGTCCGCCTGTTGAGCGCCCAGCGGCGTGAGAGGACTCCAGGAGTTCGGGTCGGCGATGTTGGTCGTGGTCGCATACGCCGCCTGATACTTCGGCTGCCAAGCGTCATCGCTCGCCTGGCAGATGAGATACCACTTCTTATGCGGCGTGAAGTAGAACACCTGCGGCGCGCAGAAGTATCCGGGGTGCATCTTCAGCACGTGGCGTTGGGCGGCGTTCGCGTCCTTCCAGTCGACAAAGGACAGATACTCAATCTGGTGGGTGCGCTTCTCGCTCCGAATGGTGCAGAACAAGTGCCATCGCCCGCCATAGAAGACCACCGACGGGTCCTTCACGGAGTAGCACGGATCTTTCGGGCGTTCGACGGGAGCCACCAGCGGCTGGCTGACCTTCCACTGGAAACGTCCGGCGAGCAGCTCGGCCACCGCCCGATTCGCAGAATCAGAATTGGACTGATGCGCCGTTGCGCTCATTTTCACTACCCCCGAAGCAAGAAGTGATATAAGAGTTAAGACACGTCCCCACTTTATCAGGATGGCTCTCATGTGGTTCCCCCGAAACCCCTCCTCGTCATCTCTGCGGCATGATGCCTTTTGAGGTGGATTACGCAGACGGGAGGGCTGCCCCCGAATCGAATCGCCCCCGAATCGAATTCGGTGTCTAAGACGGCGGAACAGAAGTCTGCTGAAGCAGACTCGTTTGCGGTTCAGCCTGCTTTTAGCAGGCTTTGCAGCCGTTGTAGACGCCGAATTCGATTCGGCGGAATGAAGGCTGCCACCGACAGGGCAGCATCGGTCATCCTCACAGATTAACACACTTGACCTCATCCGTCAAAGACATTTTGAATTCCTGCGCCTTTGTGATATAATCCGCAGCGCAAAACTGATGTCATGGAGGTTTTATGAGTTCACCTATCATTGTCGTCACGCAATCTATCTCCCCCGACCTCAATCCCCGCGCGCGTTCGTGGATTTACGTGGAAGAAATCCTCAGCCGGGCGGGGCTGTTTTTTGAGCGGCTGCCGCTCAGTCGTTTGTCGCAAGTGCTGACCTCCTCCTTCTCCCCCTTACTAAGGGGGAGAGACAGAGGGGGTTCTACGACCGTCGTGCTACTGGCGGGTGACTTGCGGCTGTCGCCAGCGCAGCGAGACGCCCTCACGACGTTCGTGAAGAACGGCGGCGGGGTGGTGGGCGTCGGCGGAACGTCGGGGCTGGACGACGTTTTCGGCGTGAGCGGCAGTCGCCCGCTGTGGGAAGGTTGGATGAAGCCGACGGGTGAGCATCCCATCACGGCGGGGCTGCGAAGTTCGCTGCACGTTTTCGGCGGTTATGCTGTGACGACGGCAAAAGGTGCGTCGCTGGCGGGCATCGAATCGGGGCGGCAGGGGGTCACGGGCAGTGCGATAGCGGAGAACCGTTTCGGCAAGGGTAGGGCGATTCTGCTCGCGCCGGATTTGATTTTTTCCGTCCTCCACATTCAACAGGGGCTGCCTGTGCTGAACGACGGCAAGCCGTCGCCCGATGGCTCCGCGCCTCTCAATGATGGTATGTTGAAAGCCGAAGATGGCACGGTGCTGGATTGGGAGCGCGACCGCACGCCGATGGACGCCGACGGCACGCCTGTCTTCCTGGAACCCATCAGCGACGAACTGCGCGAAGTCATTCTCCGAAGCATTTTCTACCTCGCGCACGAACAGGACATCGCGCTGCCCATGCTGTGGTACTACCCGCGCGACCTCAAAGCCCTCGGGCACATCTCGCACGACACCGATGGCAACTCGCCCGAATACGCCTGGGCGCTGTTAGATGTGATGAACGACTGCGGCATCAAATCCACGTGGTGTACGCTCTATCCCGGGGGCTACCCGCAAGAGTTTTACACCGCGCTGAAAGCGCAGGCGTTTGAAATCGCCCTACACTATGATGCGATGAGCGGCGGCAAGGAAACATCATGGTCGAAAGAGAACTTCGTGCTTCAACACAAGTGGCTGTTGAAAGAAGCAGGTATCAATCACATCACCTCCAACAAAAACCACTACACGCGCTGGGAGGGGCGGCTGGACTTTCTGCGCTGGTGCGAGTCCGTCGGCCTCAACTCCGACCAGACGCGCGGTCCCAGCAAAAAAGGCGACATCGGTTTTCCGCTGGGCGGTTCGCAGCCTTACTTCCCGCTGGATGATGAGACGGAGACGCCGCGATTCATCGGCGTTTTGGAAGTCAACATGCTCACCCAGGATTTGGTCGTCACCTGTCCGCCCGATTACGGCAGGCCACTTCTGGACTCAGCGGCGCGGCATCACGGCATCGCGCACTTTCTCTTTCATCCCGCACACATTCTCAAAGAGGGCGTGGCGGACTCCCTACGAAATCTGGTGAATTACGGCAGAGAGCAGGGCTTGGAGTGGTGGACGAGCGAGCAGATTTATCAGTGGGAAACGCTGCGGCGCAGCGTGCGAGCGACGTTCGGCGCGGACGGCACGTTGAACCTCCGCGCGCCGCGCCCCGTCCATGACGCCGTGCTGCTGTTCCTCAAACCCAAGCGGAAGCGATTGACCTTGCGTGTGGACGGTCAACCCGTTCGCGGTCAACGGTGGAACGTTTACGGATTTGACTTTGATAAGGTAACGGTAGACGTCACGCGCAGATTGGAACTGCATATCCAGTAAGATTGTCGTTGCGAGCGCAGCGAAGCGATGTCCTCCGCTGGGGATGGCTTCACTGCGCTCGCGATGACAGTGATTCAGAGGGTGAACAAACATGCGTGAAGTGCGTTGGGGGCGGATGTTTCCAGACCAGTTGGAGCGGGCGTTTGCGGAGTGCCCGCTGGTCTATTTTCCCTACGGTTTGTGCGAGCCACACGGTCCGCAGAACGCGGTGGGGCTGGACGCGCTAAAGGCGCACGCGATTGCGTGCGAAGCGGCGCGGGCGTTCGGCGGCATCGTCGCGCCGCCGGACTACTGGCACATTCACGAGTTGGGCGGCTATGCCATCTGGGCGCACCGCTCGGTGGGGCAAGTGGAGCGTTCGTGGCTGACCTGTATGCCGCCGTGGCAGCATTTCAAAAACGTTTGCTATCACATTCGCGCTGCCGACGTTCTCGGTTTTCACGCCGCCATTTTTCTCACGGGGCATTACGGACCGAACTGGCAGGACTTGAAGACCCTGCTGGAACTGGCGCAGCCGCATGTCGGCACGCGCCTTTACGGTCTGCCTGATTTTGAAGCCAACCAACACGGCTTCAACAACGACAACAAAAGCGGCGGCGACCACGCGGGCAAAGTCGAAACCTCGCTGCTGTGGGCGGTGAACCCCGAATGTGTCGACGTGTCGCGCCTCCCGCCACCCGACGCGCCCGGACCGCACTTTGCCATGGGCGCGAACGCCCGCGAGTCGAACCGTCTCGTGGGCGAACGCATGGTTGCTGACGAAGTGCGCTGGCTCGTCACCAAAGCCCAAGAGTTGCTCGCCGATTACGAGCGCGAGAAACCGACTCACAAATTGCGCACCTTCGAAGACGTGGAGGTTCTGTGGGAGACCGTCATGCGTCCCGCGCTGAAAGAATTCCGCACGATGCAGGACTCATGGCAGGGGCAGGAGTCCGTGCCCGAAGACTCCGTGTGGCACGCCAACTGGCGCGTCCCAGAGAGAGGATAAAAAACGTAGTAACGGCTTCAGTCGTTCTTGAACAAGCGACTAAAAGAGGGCATTACGCAGAATTTGCCGCCCTGTTGCTACCGAGTCGAATTCGGTGTCTAAGACGCCAGAACTAAAGTCTGCTGAAGCAGACTCGTTTGCGGTTCAGCCTGCTTTTAGCAGGCTTTGCAGCCGTTGTAGCCGCCGAATTCGATTCGGCGGGAGGAAGGCTGCCACCGAGTTGAACTCGGTGTCTAAGACGCCAGAACGAAAGTCTGCTAAAGCAGACTCGTTTGTCGTTCAGCCTGCTTTTAGCAGGCTTTGTAGCCGTTGTAGCCGCCGAATTCGATTCGGCGGGATGGTGCCGAATTCGATGCGGCGGGAGGAGGGCTCCCGCGGGGCGCAGGACGTCAAATTTGCCTCCTGCCTCCTGCCCCACCTCCGTCGGCGCAGCGCCTCCTTATCAGGGTTGCAAATTTTACGTAATGCACCCGAGCGAAGGCAAATGCTGCCTAATGCACACGACGAAAGTCGCTACGACGTGGTGGTTGTGGCTTGCGACGCATTGACTTTTTCATCATCCCGTTTCTCATGGACGCCACCGTGTCGTGCGGGTGGCTGCTGGCGAATTATTACGCGCAGGACTTAGGCGCGAGCAAACTTCAGATCGGCGTGCGCGATTTTGCCTGGGGCGCGGTTTACATGCCCGCCTGCCTGATAGTCGGGCGCCTGGCTCGCAAGTTTCCCCCCCGCGTTTTGCTCATGACGGGCATCACCGTGCAAGGTCTGTCTGGGTGGCTCAACGGATTCTGTCAGACGCCCAATCAAGTCATCGCGCTCTCGTTCTTCAACGGTCTGGGCTGCGCGCTGTTTTGGCCGGTGTTCATGACGCTGCTGCACGACAAAGACGCTGCCGAAACCAACCGCCGCCTGGGCGCGTTCAACCTCGGCTGGACAACCGGCGTGAGCGTCGGCATGACGGTCAGCGGCACGCTGGCGCAATGGGACGCCCGCCTGGGTTTCCACCTCATCAGCGCGACGGCGGTGGTCAATCTGCTTTACTTCTGCTGGCGAACGGGATTCGGGGATGCAGAGAGGCGGAGATACAGAGATCCAGGGATCCATGCCCCCCCTCAGCCCCCCAGTCCCCTAACGACCCACCCCTCCAAACCCCCAACCAGCCGTCGTATCTATCTTTACCTCGCCTGGCTCTGCTGCTTCCTTCTCTTCTTTGCCTCCGCCGCGGCGAGCAACCAGTTCCCCGTGCTGGCGCGTCTGCTGCACATTCCCGACAAGGTGTCCAGCCTTCTCGTCTCCATCACCATCGTCGGTTTGAGCGTCGGCTCATGGCTGATGTCGCGCACGACGAAATGGCATGACCGCCTCGCGCCGATGTTGGGCGCGATGGCTCTCGCAGTCTGCGCGCTCGCTCTGCTGCTGGTCGCAAAATTATCCTTTGTTTTTGCGATAGGCTGGTTCCTTTTGGGCTGCGCCCGCGCCGTCGTTTACGTCGCCAGCCTTTATTACGGCTTGCACAGCCACCTGCCCAAAGCCACGGCGACGAGCATCCACGAAACCCTCATCGGCGCGGCGTTCACATTCGGTCCGCTCGCAGCGGGCAGTCTGGCGCAACTCTTCACGCCCCGCGCGCCGATGGCGTTTTCGCTGTGCAGCACGTTGGCGGCGATGGTGGGGATTGCTGTGGTGTGGCGAACGAGAAAGTGGAGTCAGAGAATGATGGAGTGATGGAGTATTGCAGTTTCCATCACTCCACCACTCCCTGACTCCATCCCTGTTGACTTCTTGGGCGGTGACGTGATACACTGTGGAGGAACGTTAAACTCTCGACAGGAGGAATGACAAAATGAGAAAGTGTCATTGGGCAATGGCAGGGCTTCTTTTGGGAGGGATTGTGATGAACATCGCTTGGGCGGCGGACAACGAGTTGACGGCGAAAGAGAAGTCGGACGGCTGGAAGTTGCTGTTCGACGGCAAGACGTTGAACGGCTGGAAGGCGCTGGGCAATCCAGAAGGCTGGGCGGTGGAGGACGGCGCGATTGCGTGCCTGGTCAAGGGCAGCGCGTATCTCTACACGGAGGAGCAGTTCGATGACTTCGTGCTGTCCATTGACTACAAAATCGCGCCGCGCACCAACAGCGGGATTTTCTTCCGCTGGTCGAACTTGCGCGACCCGGTGCACACGGGCATCGAAGTTCAGGTGCTTGACTCGCACGGCAGGGAGAAGCCAGGCAAACACGACGACGGGGCGATTTACGACATCATCGCGCCCAGCAAGAACATGAGCAAACCCGCAGGCGAATGGAATCACGAGGTCATCACCAGTAAGGACAACCTCATCACGGTTGAACTGAACGGGGAGAAGATTTGCGAGATGGATTTGAACCAGTGGACGGAGGCGGGCAAGAACCCTGACGGCACGCGCAACAAGTTCCGCTACGCCTACAAAGACCTGCCGCGCAAAGGGCACATCGGCTTGCAAGACCACGGCGGGCGGGTGTGGTTCAAGAACATCAAAATCAAGCCGCTGAAGAAGTAACGGCTTTCGGGATGTCCCACGGATGCACTAACACGGATAACGACGAACGACGATTTCAAATTTTCAATTAGAAATTCGCAATTCGCAATGCCGTTTGCCGTTATCCGCGTTAGCGGGTATCATAAGTCTGGGAAGGAGGTCAGCGCCATGCCGAAGACGAAGAAACCAAAATCAAAATCGCGTCAGCCCAAACTGCCCAAGATGAAACTGCTCATCTGCGAGGGCGACGACCTGACCGTTGAGGAGCGCATGAAAATCCTTGACGAAGTTTGGGGCAGTTGGAAGCGGTTGGGCTACAAAGAAGAGGACTTTGCAGAGTTCTTTGAAGGAGAGCGTCGTGAGGAAGGTTCGCCCCATCCTCGCCTTCGCCCGCGCCAACCGCAACCCGCGTTTCACCTTCGTTTTCCTTCAACACGACGCCGCCCACTTCGACCTCCCCGAACTGCGAGCCGAATTAGCCGCTCACGCCGTTGAAATCTATTTCACAGCCGGTGAAGCAACGCAGCGCGTGCGCGGGTTGCTGGGAAAGTAGGCAAACCTCGATGCATCGGGGCAGATGACGCACAGCGCGAGTCCCGCGCGGTTCAGAAAGGTGAAGGTGGGCGGGGCGAGGTGACGGTGTGGGTGCGTGGGCGTGATTGATTGCGACGAAGTTCAACTTCGTCGCATGGGATTTGAGGGAGTTGAACTCTCGTCATCGGGTGCGACGGAGTGTAACGTGTAACGCCGTTGTAGTCAACTTTTATTGTAGACTTTTTTTTGTTGACTTCCTCTGCATTTCTCTTCGCAGGTTCTATTGTTGAAGGCTTCTGGAAGAAAATGATTACTGGCAGGATTGCACCCACAGTCCCACACAGGATTGAGAACCACTTGGGGAATTCTATGACGAATTCTGATCCGCGAAGTATTATCAACAAAATAGGGCTAAGGAGCACGCCTGCCACCATACCGAACACTACTCCTCCAATTCCGCCTTTGATTATGGACGCTATCAGTTGACCGATTTCGTTGTTGACGCTGCCTCGTGGTTTTTGGTTGTCTGTCATTGCCTATCCCTCCTGTAGAGGTGGGCACATCTGCTAACGATCACCTGCCCGACATTCAAGACTTGCCAAGAATGAGGGGTGATTAGGAGCAGGTTACTCCACCAGTTAACCGCCGACGTCGGCGTCCCATAAGCGAACCGTTTTATCTTCGCTTCCCGAAAGGATGCGACGACCATCGGAGGAAAAAACAACATCGTATATCGTGTCCGTGTGACCAAGGAGACGGCGCAGTTCGCGTCCGCTCTCAACATCCATCAGATGCATATCTGTCCCTGTTATGCCAAGGTTGAGGTCACGTCCAAGTTGAGCCATACTGAAGGTGTAGACAAATCGGCGTCCATCAGGAGAGAACGCCATGCTGGTGAAACCTGTGCTTGTTGCGATTTGACGGATCTGTTGTCCGTTCTGTGCCCCAGACCGTTACGACCCCTCCGTAGGATGCCGAGGATGCCGAGAGCACACGCCTACCGTCGGGCGAAAAAGAGATGCCAACAACCTTATCTTTATGCTCGAATCGGAATACCTCTTTCGCATTTTCTACACCCCACAGATAAGCGGTCTTATCTCCACCACTACGCGAAAGGACGCGACTTCCTTCTGGCGAAAAAACTACTTGCGTAATGATCTCCTTATGCCCTATGAATCGGCGGAGTTCTTCTCCACTTTCGACATCCCATAGGTGAACGGTAGGAGGAGATCCTGCCTCTCCCGCTACAACTCTGCGACCATCGGGTGAAAAGGCGACAGCAAAGACACCCATGAACGTCTCCTTGGCATCGGTGCCAAATCTACGAACCTCACGTCCAGTCTGTATGTCCAATAGACCAAGATAACCAAATATCAGTAAATCACAGATTTGATTGACAAAAGGGGCAACTTTGGTCATAAGGTTAGGTAACAACCAAAACCGAACCAAAGGAGCCCTCTTACATGATACACGGATACGAATTAAAAGCAAAGGATGTTCACGCCTACACTGTCAGCGTTCTCAAGGCCCATCTAAAGATCGAGGCGGACGGTTACCGCTGTCACACCGATATGATCATCGATATTCTCATCACAGCGAGTGCCGAGGGTAGCAGTATCGAAGCCGTTTGTGCAGATTTGGCGAATACGGCCGACAGCCATACCGTCCGCGGCTATCTCAATCAAGCGCTCAACATCACCAAGTTGCGCCAATACGAAGAACGAGCGAATGCAGCTTTGGCGGAATGCATACCCAGCACCTTGGATCCTACCGACGTCGAAGTGGCAGTGGATTTTCACGATGAGCCGTTCTACGGCAAGCCGCCGGAGACACGCCAATTGACGTGTTCGGGGCAGGCCAAGAAAGGCACCACCCATTTTGTGCGGATTGCCACGGCCTACGTCATCTGGCGTCAAGTTCGCCTGACCTTAGCCGTGCGTTATGTCTTGCCCGACGAAGACAGCCTGGAAACGCTGAAATTTCTCCTGGAACGCCTGCAAATGCTTGGTTTTTCCCCCAAAGTCCTGTATTTGGATAAAGGTTTTGCTTCGACCCAGGTCGTGAACTATCTGACCGAGCAGCAACAGCCTGCGATGATTGCCAATCCCATCCGTGGGAAACAGGGGGGCACGCGTGCCTTGTGTCAAGGCCGTTCCAGCTACAAAACCCCCTACACCTTTACGGATGGCACTCCCGCCCTGATCGCGATGAAGGCTTGCCTGGTTCCAGACCAGAGCGGAAAACGACGCCGAAAATGGGTGTCGTTTATCGTCATCTGGCTGGATTGGTCGGTGGATACAATTTACGATGAATATCGGCGTCGCTTTGGGGTGGAAAGTAGTTATCGCCTATTGCGTCGCGTTCGGGCAACGACCACTTCACGGAATCCGCTCTTGCGATTTTTCCTGTTGAGTATCGGCTTGATCTTGGTCAATGTCTGGGTTTTCCTCCGCTGGGAGTTTGCACGCTTGAGGGCACGAGGCCCACGACGGGTGGAAGAAGCCCGCTTTCGGCTTTACCGCTTTTCGAGGTTTTTGGTCCGCTGTATCGAGACCCTCTATGGTACGATTTCTGCCGTTCAGACTTGTCAACCACCTAATTCTGTGATTTACTGAAAATGACGAGCAGGAGGTAGTGATGGCTGATTTTCAGAGCGAGTTCGTTAAAAACGTTCTTATTCCCATGCGCGATGGGACACACCTGGCGCTGGACATGCACATGCCTGAGGGAGAAGGTCCGTTTCCTGTCATTCTGGAGTACATCCCTTATCGCAAAGACGACACGATGCCGTTCACAGGACACCATCACTATTTCGCGCAGCACGGCTACATCGGGGCGCGGCTGGACGTGCGCGGCACAGGCGCGAGCGAAGGCGTCAACAAAGATGAGTACGCCCGCATTGAGCAGGAAGATTGCTGCGAAGCGATTGCGTGGCTGGCGACGCGCCCATGGTGCGATGGCAACGTGGCGATGTTCGGCGCGTCCTACGGTGGGTTCACGTGCGTGCAAGTCGCCATGCACCAACCGCCCCACCTGCGCACCATTATCCCGATGTATTTCACCGACGACCGCTACACCGACGACTGCCACTATCGCGGCGGCTGCCTGCGCTGCTACTACGACATCGGCGCGTACGGCGCTTCGATGATCGGTATGAACGCCATGCCGCCCTACCCCGAATACAGCGGAGCGGACTGGGCGCAGATATGGGAGCAGCATTTGCAGAATAACGAGCCGTACCTTCTGACGTGGCTGCAACATCAGACGGATGACGAGTACTGGCATCCCGCCAGTTTGCGCGGACAGTACCACAAAATCCTGTGCCCCGTTTTTATGATTGGCGGCTGGCGCGACGGCTACCCCAATCCTCCCCTTCGAACGTTCGCCAACTTGAACGTGCCGAAGAAAGTTCTCATCGGTCCGTGGAATCATTCTCGCCCGGACGTTGCCATCCCCGGACCGCGCATTGATTATCTGCGCGAGGTCGTGCGCTGGTGCGACTACTGGCTCAAAGGCATCAACAACGGCGTCATGGACGGGCCGCCGATTTGCGTGTACATGCAAACCTACGACGAGCCGAAAGCCGACCGGCTGGCAACCTCCGGCTACTGGCGCGTGGAAAAGGAATTTCCTATTCCAGAGATGACGGAAAAAGTCCTCGCCCTGTCGGAGCAATCACTGGTGGAATCGGTGAGCGAAAGCGGCGACGGCGACGTTTACGACGAATACGTTTACCGTCCGACTGTCGGGACATGCGGCGGTTTGTGGAGCGGCGGCGTGCCGTTCGGTTTACCGACCGACCAGCGACCGGATGAGGTCTATTCGCTCAACTACACAACCGAGCCACTGACGGAGCCGCTGGAAATCTTCGGCGTGCCTCAAGCCGTCTTGTACGTCAGTTCAACCGCGCCGGTGATGGCGTTCGTCGCCCGGCTGTGCGACGTCGCGCCCGACGGGACGAGCGCGCTCGTTTGCAGCGGCGTATTGAACGGAACGCGGCGTCACTCTCGCGTGAATCCCACGCCCCTGACGCCCCATGAGGTTTACGACCTGACGATTGACCTTGACTGCACCGCTTGGCGGTTTGAGCCGGGACACCGCATCCGACTTTCGATTTGCAGCGCGGATTTCCCGAACCTCTGGCCCACGCCGTATGCGGGGAGCAACCGCATTTATCGTGACCCCGACCATCCGTCGCGCCTGATTCTTCCCGTCGTTCCCACGAAGGAAATGAAGAATGAAGTCGAGTTCACGCCCTCGCTCGCCTCCCCCAGCGTCTATCATCTTTCGCCGGGCGAACCGCCGTGGGAAATCGTTCACGACCTGCTGGGTGACCGCGTCGGCTTGAAGATGCGCACACGCAGCGCGGCGAGAGCCAACCCGAACACCGACATCGCTCACGAGGCGAGTTTAGAGGTGTGGGTGTCCAACCGCAACCCCGCCGACGTCGTCGCCACCGGCAAGCACCATCGCCGCATCGTTCGTGCTGACGGCGTGACCACTGTCGCCACCCATTGCTGCCTGCGGAGCGCGGACACGACTTTTCATCTCACAATTGATTTGGATATTTCCCTCAACGGCGTGCGCCACTTCCAACGACGGTGGGTGCGATCCTTCCCCAGAGCGCTGTTGTAGGCGTATAACCCCCCTTGGACAGATTACTTCTCTCACTTCAAAAGTGGATAGACCTTACCTCCCCTCGACTCCTCTCCGAAACATGGATTTAACACAAAAGAAAAACAGACTTAACCCCCAGAGCCTAAACTTCATCTCACGAATTCTGTTTCAAAAGGAGGAAAGATGAAGAGAGCCATTGTCGTAGCAGCCATCGTCATGTGTAGTCTGACAGGAACAGTTGCTTGGGGAGGAGAGGGAGAAGGCTGGCTGAAAGACGTGAAAATCAGCGGATTTGCCGACTTCTACTACGAGTACAACTTCAATCATCCCCCCAACGTGGACCGCGTTCGTAACCGGGGAAGAAGGGAACCGGAGTTTACAGACCCGGTGGGCGTGGAGAACGTGCTGCGCAACTTTGACTTCAAGCACAGCGAACTCGCCCTGAACCTCGCGGAAATCGTCATCGAGAAACCGGCGACTTCCATTGGGTTTCGCCTTGACCTGGACGTCGGGCGCACCACCGACTGGGTGCACAATCTGGAACCGGGCGGACGGGACTGGAGATTCATCCAGCAGGCGTTCGTGACCGTCCCCGTGAAAAGCAAATTCGGCGACAAAATTGACGTGGGGAAATTCGTCACCCATCACGGCGCGGAGGTCATCGAGAGCAAGGACAACTACAATTACACGCGCGGTCTGCTGTTTGCGTGGGCAATTCCTTACTACCATGCCGGCGTGCGCTACTGGCACTACACGAGCAAAGAGCAGACGGGGTTCCTTTGCCTCCACGTCTACAACGGCTGGAACAACGTGGTTGACAACAACGGCAGCAAGAGTTTCGGCGTCATGTACGGCTTTAAGCCGTCTGAGAAAACGACCGTGGTGGAGAATATCACCCTCGGCAAAGAGCCGGTGGCGTTGGGCAACAACTTGCAGGCGACCCTCAGCGGCAACCGCTTCCTGACGGACACGCTCATCACCTACGCCGCGAACGACAAAACCACCTACGTGCTCAACATAGACTACGGACGGCAGAGCAACACCGGCGGCACGTTGGGCGTCTCCAACGCGACGTGGTACGGCGTGGCGGGCTACATGCGGCGTCAACTGAACGACAAACAGGCGTGGGTCGTTCGTCTGGAATGGTTCCGCGACAAGAACGGCTTTTCCACCGGCGTGGCGCAAACGGTGCGCGAGGCGACGCTGACCTACGAAATCAAGCAGAATAAACACCTGCTGTGGCGGATTGAAGCCCGCTACGATAAGTCCAACAACCCCGTCTTCCTCAATCGCGGCGGCACGACGAAGAAGAGTCAGACAACACTTCTCATCGGCACTGTGGCGATGTTCTAAGTTGGCTGAGTTGGCTAAGTTGGTTGGTTGGCTGATTGGTTAGCCAACTCAGCCAACCAACCAACTTAGCCAACCTTCCTACCCTCTATGCGTTTCTTTCTTCTTGCAGCGATGCTGATTCTTCTCACCGCCCGTTCCCTCTTCGCCTGAGATTGCGAAGAGATGCGTCTCCGGGCACTGGGACTCAAAAGAGATTGTCTGACGTTGACGGCGAAGAATCAGTGGAAGGGAACGGTTTCCGGTGTCACGCTGGAGTTGACCAGCGCACCCACTGTGGGCAAGAACGTCTTCCTCATCTCCATCGCGCAGAAAAGCGATACACCTTCCATCACCTTGACCCTCACGCCCCCCAAAGGTAAGGCAACGTCTCCCACCCTTGAACGCAACGCGCAGGGGCAGCACGTCGCCGAAACCACACTGGACACCAGTGGCAAATGGCAGGCGAAAATTGAAATGCGTAGGGATAAAAAGCGGCTGGCGGCAGCGACGTTTGAATTTGTTGTGACACTCCCACGAATGAATTCGTGGGCTTCTCAGGCAACGCTTGTGGCAACCCACTACGTTAGCGCCTGAAGGCTGTGCCCCAGCCCGAAAAGTGGTTTCTCTCTTCGGCGTTCTCGGTTTTACGCGGTGGACTCCCCACCGCAACCGCCTCAACCGAAAGTTTCAAAGAGCCGCGCAGGGTGGCGGTGGTAGCACTCTCAGCCGACTCACCCCAAGCCCTGCCGTATTCTGGGGGTTGAGACAACTGCAAGAGAGAGAAGTTGCGCCCTCACGGACGGCGTCCTTTCATCCCCCCGATGAATCGGGGGGCTTTCAGGACGCGATTCTTGTAAAATAAAGCCAGCCATGTCATTCGAGCATTTTCTTCCGCAAATCATCATCATCATCGTCGTCGCTAAGTTGGGCGCGGAGTTGGCGCACCGATTGGGGCAGCCAGCGGTGTTGGGCGAACTGGCGGCAGGCGTCATCGTCGGCGGCAGTGTGTTGGGTTGGGTCAAAGCCGATAACGAGGTGCTGCACATCTTCGCCGAATTGGGCGCGGTGCTGCTGCTGTTTGAAGTGGGGTTGGAATGTGACTTGACGCAACTCCTGCGCATCGGCGGCGCGGCGTTGTACGTGGCGTGCGCGGGTGTCGTGCTGCCGTTCGCGCTGGGTTACGGCGTTGCTGTTTTGCTGGGGATGGAGCAGAGCGTTGCCATTTTCACCGGCGCGGCGTTGACGGCGACGAGCGTGGGCATCACCGCCCGTGTTTTCTCGGACATGAAGCGATTGCAGACGAGAGAAGCCCAAATCGTTTTAGGCGCTGCCGTCGCAGATGACATTATTGGTCTCATCATTCTCGCTGTTGTCAGTGGGTTGGCGATTCATGGGACGATTTCCGCTCCGAAGATTGCGCAGGTCAGCGCGATGGCTGTGGTGTTCTTAGCCAGCACGTTGATCATTGGCATTCGCGCCGCGCCGCTGCTGTTGCGGGTGTTGGAGGGAGCGTACACGCGCGGCGTGTTGGTGAGCGGCATCGTAGCGCTGTGTTTGCTCATTTCCTGGCTCTCGGCGAAAAGCGGTCTCGCGCCCATCGTCGGCGCGTTTGCTGCCGGGTTGTTGCTGGCGCGAACGGAGGAACCGGAGCAATTGCAGATGCGCATCCGCCCGATTGCCGAACTGCTCATCCCCATCTTCTTCGTGATGATGGGCGCGCAGATCAACCTGAATACCATCAACGTCACCAGCCATGCAGGACGTACAACGCTACTGCTGACGGGATTGCTTTTGTTCGTGGCGGTGATAGGCAAAGTCATCGGCTGCGGCAGCATCCGCTCACGCGACTTGAACCGCGCCCTCATCGGCTTTGGCATGATCCCGCGCGGCGAGGTCGGTCTCATCTTCGCCGGCATGGGACTCAAACTGAAAATCCTTTCCGACAGCTATTACACCGCCATCGTCACGATGGTCATGGCAACCACCCTCATCACGCCTCCCCTCCTCAAGTGGGTCATCGAACGTTCCCCTGAATCTGAACCGGCGACGGAAGAAGTCGAACTCGCCGAAGCGCCGCAAGACGTGCTTTAGAGAATGGAGTAATGGAGTGTTGGAGTGTTGGAATGTTGGAGGTTGCTTCATCACTCCATCACTCCATCACTCCAATACTCCACTTTACACGCCCTTAACAATTCCGCAACTCAAACTTAAAACGACGAACACAGACGCGAAACACGCCCGCGATAGAATGTGAAGCAGAAAATCTTCATCGGAGGGGTTCTATGTTTTTGCGTCGCTTTCAGTTGTTCAAGCGCCCGATGCGATTCGGGACGATGGTGGCGTTGGCGTTTTTGGTGGGTTGCACGTTGTCGGTCGTGAAACAAGCGTTTGCGGGCGACCCCAGCGGGAGCAAAACCGGCGTGGCGACGGACATCGCCGGTTCGACGGCGGGTTCTCCGTCCGCCGATGAGTTGAAGAATCCGCCGAAGAGTGAGCCGTTCGCCGCGAAGTTGGCGGACACCGTCGGACAGAACCGCGTCGGCATCAACATGGTGTGGGTGCTCATCACGGGCTTCCTCGTCATGTTCATGCAGGCGGGATTTGCACTGGTTGAAACCGGCTTCTGCCGCGCTAAAAACGCCGCGCATACAATGCTTATGAACTTCCTCGTTTATGCGATTGGCATGACGGGTTACTTCATCTGCGGCTTCGCGCTGCACATGGGCGGCGTCGGTGCGGTGGCGAACCTCGGCGGCACGGCTCCGCTCACGAACGAGTTCACCGTTGGCGGCTGGGGCTTGTTCGGCACGAAGGGCTGGTTCCTCGGTGGGGACACGTACGATGTCGGCGTGTTCGCACTCTTCCTGTTCCAGATGGTGTTCATGGATACCGCCTGCACGATTCCAACGGGTGCGATGGCGGAACGCTGGAAGTTCAGCGCGTTCTGCATCTACGGTTTCTTCATGTCCATGTTCCTTTATCCCATCTTTGCGAACTGGGCGTGGGGCGGCGGCTGGCTGGCGCAAATCGGCAGCAAGTTGGGCTTGGGGCACGGCTATGTGGACTTCGCCGGTTCGGGCGTCGTTCACGCCGTCGGCGGCTTGTGTGGCTTGGCGGGCGCGATGGTGCTCGGTCCACGCATCGGCAAATATAACAAAGACGGCAGCGCGAACGCGATTCCCGGTCATCATCTGCCGATGGCGTTCTTGGGCTGCTTCATCCTCGCGTTCGGTTGGTTTGGGTTCAACCCCGGCAGCACACTCGGCGCGGCGGGCGCGGGCAACCTGCGCATTGCGATTGTAGCGACGGTGACGATGCTCGCTTCTGCTGCGGGTGCGATTGTGGCGACGATTTACACTTGGGCAAAACAGGGCAAGCCCGACCCGACGATGGCGATTAACGGGATGTTGGCGGGACTCGTCGCTATCACCGCGCCCAGCGGTTTCGTCAACGCCCGCGACGCTTTCATCATCGGCGCGATTGCAGGCTGGTTGGTGTGCGTTGCCGTGGCGGTGATTGACAAGTTGCACGTGGACGATCCGGTGGGCGCGATTGCCGTTCACGGCGTCTGCGGGTTGTTTGGCGTGTTATCCGTTGGGTTGTTCGCGGACGGCACGTTTGGCGACGGATTGAACGGCGTCCCCGGCACGGTGAAAGGGTTGTTCTACGGCGACGCGAAGCAGTTGCTCGCGCAACTTGTCGGCATGGGCACAGTCACGATTTGGGCGTTCGGCGTGTCGTGGGTGTTCTTCAAGGTGCAGGACAAGGTCATGGGGGGGATTCGCGTTGCGCCCGAAGTGGAGATGGAAGGTCTCGACCTCCCCGAGGTCGGCGTGCTGGCTTACCCCGGCTCACCCATCGGCGGCGCGCAGAACGTCCCGTCGCAGGAAATTCTGCCTGCTCCGCAGCCAGTGGGCGTGCGGAAACCGGCGCTGGAATCGTAATGGTTAATGGTTAATGGTTGATGGTTAATGGTTGATGGTTGATGGCGCGGACGCTGAGGGTTCGGCATTAACCATTAACCATTCTTCGTGAAGTGCCATGAAACTCATCACTGCCATTGTGCGTCCACACAAGTTACATGACGTGAAATCAGCGTTGGCAAGCGCGGGCATTTTGGGCATGACCGTCACCGACGTGCGCGGCGTAGGGCGTCAGCGCGGGCACGTCGAACGTTATCGCGGCGCGGAGTACACGGTGGACTTGCTCAGTAAAGTCAAAATCGAAGTCGCCGTGCCCGACGCGCAGGCGGAGGAAACGATTCGCCTCATCACCGACGCCGCTCGCACCGGCGAAATCGGCGACGGCAAAATCTTCGTCCAACCCGTGCTGGAAGCCGTGCGAGTGCGGACGGGCGACAAAGGCGAGGATTCGCTGTAAAGTAAGACGCCCGAACCCGTTCGAGAGAATACCCCCAACAAGTTGGAGCGTCCGAAGACCACACCATCAGTTTCAGGGAGAGAAGACCGTAGGCAGTCCTTCCTGCATTCGGCTTCTCTCCCTGAGTCTTTCGGGTAGGTCAGCGACTTCATAGCATTATGACGTTGCCCCATTGTAATCCAGAACATGACCTTAAAAAAATTTCTCACAAACGCTTGACTTTTTTCGCCAAGTTCTTTATAATTACATCGAAAATATACCTTGCGGATGAATTGACGCTTTTACCGCGCTTCAGGATAGGCACACATGAGAAAGCAAGCGATTGGGGTGTACTTCAAAGTCAATATCAAGGATGA
>FWPU01003103.1_pt1 | contig 43053 bp, 35 predicted proteins | sample 2228361 | NCBI WGS metagenome assembly FWPU01 (sample SAMEA103939777, study PRJEB20133) | metagenome | reverse complement strand
TCGAACTTATCACTCCTTCGGGAAAACGCTCGTTTCCTATAGTGGGTCAATACATGGATTACGTTTCAGAGACCGGTGCAGTCGCCATCGACCGAAGTCTCTATCGCCACTATTGGAAGGATGCCACGGTGGACGGAATTATGGTCTATCTCGAACAGGGTGCTGATCCTTCTGTGGTGACCCAGCAGATAAAGCAGCAGTTCGGCAAGGACTATGGCGTGCTCGTTGTAAGTAATCATGATTTTCGCGAGGCGTTTCTCGAAAGAGTGGTCAGATCCTTTAGACTCACCTGGGCCCTAAAAATAGTCCTCTTACTCCTTTCTGCAATGGGTATAATGAACACGCTCATCGCCATGGTCCTTGATCGCACTCGAGAAATTGGACTCCTGAGGGCCTTGGGGGCTACAAAAGGTCAGATACAACGGACGGTCATGTGGGAAGCCTTGCTGTTGGCGAGCTTTGGATGTGGATTTGGAATCCTAATAGGCACGTTAGGGTCCTTGAGGCTTGTCAAACTTGGCCTCAACTATCTTGTTGGATGGTACGTTCACTACTCGATTCCAGACGTAGAAGTAGCGGTCGAGGTGCTGGGGACAATCTTCATCGGACTTATCGCAAGCTATTATCCTGCTAGAAAGGCTGGCAGACTCCCTGTACTCCAGGCCATTGCGTATGAGTAGAGCTGAGCCGCACGGCACGCACTCTCACCCGTAGATCGGATGCACGGTGTCGTCATGAAAGAAACCTGCGGTCCTGGTGCGACGAAGCATATCATTTTGGGAACCGCTGGACACATCGATCATGGTAAGACGTCCCTCGTAAAGTCACTGACAGGTGTCGATACTGACAGGCTCAAAGAAGAAAAAGAGCGAGGGATTACCATCGAGCTGGGCTTTACCTCTCTGACCCTGCCGGGGGGTCTCACGCTCGGTATCGTCGATATGCCTGGACACGAAAAATTCATCGATCATATGGTCGCAGGCGCCTCAGGAATAGATCTCGTGCTCCTGGTAGTAGCGGCCGATGAAGGTGTGATGCCACAGACACGCGAACACCTTGACATCTGCAGGTTCTTGGGCATCAGAGCCGGGCTTGTGGCCCTGACCAAGGTGGACGTGGTGGATGAGGAGATGGAGGAGCTCGCACGTGAAGATGTGCGCAGCCTCTTGAAGGGAACCTTTTTAGAGGACAGCCCGATTGTCTCCTTTTCTGCGGTAACCGGCAAGGGCAAAGAAGCACTGCTTTCCGCCATCGAACAGCAGATCCATAAAGCACAGGAAAAACAGGCTGAAGGTTTTTGTCGGCTACCCATTGATAGGGTCTTCACCGTGAAAGGATTTGGAACGGTCCTGACCGGAACGCTCCTTTCTGGTACCGTTCGCGTGGGAGACATAGTCGAGATACTTCCTCACGGACACCGAGCCAAGATCAGAGGTATCCAGACCTATAACAGATCTGTAGCTGAATCACGGGCAGGCTGTAGGACCGCGATCAACCTCCAGGGGCTCGAGAAATCAATGGTGCAACGTGGCGACCTCCTGGTTGAACCTGGCCGTTTCCAGCCCTCGTATATGATCTATGCCCACTTCCAGAGCGTATCCCAGAATCCTAAACCCCTTGCCGATAGGACACGACTCATGTTTCATTGGGGGACTACAAAAGTCTTTTCCAGGCTCGTGCTCCTTGAAACGGCCTCAATTCCACCCGGAGGCGAGGCATGGGTCCAGATACGACTCGAAAAGCCCATTTTCCCAGTGTACGGCGATCGGTTCATCCTCAGGGATTTCTCGACAAACAGGACTGTGGGCGGCGGCGTGGTGCTGGATCCCTATGCAACTAAATACAAGAAAAAGGCCGAGGCACACCTCCTGCCATGGCTCACACGACTACGAACAGGACAGATCGAAGATCGGATACTCTACTTCGTAACGAAACATGCCATGATGGGTGCTCAGGCTACAGAGATTGCCGTGGCTACGAACCTTCCTGTCTCACACTGTAGGAGTATCCTTCATCGCCTTGTCGAAAAGGGACAACTTGTGTGCTTCGATCCAGGCGAGGAACGATTTGCAGTCACAGAACAAGCACACCACGTGGCACAGACCATTCTCAGGCAGCTTGCCGAATATCACCGCGAAAACCCCTCTCAGGTAGGTCCTCTCAGGGAAGAGCTCAGGGCGCGGCTTGCTCACAGGATCTCCGATAAACTCTACCAGTATTCGATCGCCTACCTTGCTGCACAGGGAGACCTTGTCGTCGAAAGAGAAAAGATACGCCTTGCATCTCATATACCCACAGTAGGGACCGCGTGTCTGGAGAAGGAAGAAGAGCTCCTCAGGCGCCTCAAGGCAGCAGGACTCCAGCCTCCTTCATTCAAGGAGCTGTGCGAACAGCTCATGTGCACCTCGCAAGAGTTGCGACCACTACTTGAGTATCTGGTAGAAAAGGGAACGATCGTAAAGATATCAGAAGATCTCTTCTACCACGTAGATGAAATAGAGAACCTCACCCGGAGGCTCGTTGCCTTCTTGAAGGAGAACGGCCGTATAGAGACCCAAGCATTCAAGGCCTTGAGTGAGACTACAAGTAAATATAGTATTCCGCTTCTGGAGTATTTCGATCGCATCAAACTCACCTTGAGGGTGGGTGACCATCGGATCCTGAGAAGTAAAGAACCTGCATAAACAATAAGGAAGAGAATTATGAATCCTCATGTGTTTCGGGAGTACGACATCAGGGGTGTGGTTGATAAGGATTTTCCACCGCCTGTGGTAGAGGCCCTCGGCCGTGCCATGGGGACCTATTTGCTCGACCACGGCGCTACCCGTATTACCCTTGGACGGGATATACGCTTGAGCTCAGACCGGCTACGAGATGATCTCTGCAATGGCCTGCTCAGTACTGGCATCGATGTTATCGACGTAGGTGTATGTCCAACGCCGCTGTTGTATTTCTCAATTCACCATCTCAAGGCCGAAGGGGGGATCATGATTACCGGCAGCCATAATCCCCCAGAGTTCAACGGCTTTAAAGTGTGCGTCGGTCCACACACCATTTATGGCGAAGAGATACAGCGATTGGCAGCTATAATCCAACAGGAGGCCTACAGGAAGGGCAAGGGAACTGTCTCGACCACATCGGTCATAGAGCCCTACCAGGAATACATCCTTTCTCACATTCACCTTGCGTCTCCAGTCAAGGTGGTCGTAGATGCAGGGAACGGAACAGCAGGACTTGTGGCTCCTGAGCTGTTTCGCAGGCTCGGCTGCCAAGTAGTCCCCTTGTACTGTGAGCCGGATGGCTCGTTTCCTCATCACCATCCTGATCCAACTGTACCTGCTAACCTTGTCGACATAAAGGAACGCGTACTTGCCGAACGGGCCGATCTTGGCGTTGCCTTTGATGGAGATGTGGACCGAATAGGTGTTATCGACGAACAGGGTACGACCCTCTGGGGTGACCGCCTGTTGGTGATCTTTTCGAGGGCAGTGCTCAAGAAACATCCTGGTGCAACCATCATATCAGAGGTCAAGAGCTCCAATGTGCTCTATAGAGATATCGCGGCCAGAGGGGGTCGCCCCATCATGTGGAAGGCAGGGCATTCCCTGATCAAGAAAAAGATGAAAGAAGAACATGCCCTTCTTGCAGGTGAAATGAGCGGCCATGTCTTCTTTGCTGATCGGTACTTTGGATATGACGATGCGATCTATGCAGCGTGCCGGCTGTTCGAGATCCTCAGCGAGGAAGAAAAACCGCTGTCTGCCCTTATTGCCGATCTACCTGTCTCGTATACCACGCCTGAGATTCGTATAGATTGTCCTGACGACGCAAAGTTTAGGATCATCGACGAAGCCGTTCGCTACTTTCGGGCTCATTACGAGGTCATCGACGTCGATGGCGCCAGGGTCGTATTCCCCGATGGCTGGGGACTTGTCAGGGCATCCAACACACAACCCGTGCTCGTGATGCGGTTCGAGGCAGAGTCACCTGAACGGCTTGAGGAAATCCGCCACATTGTCGAAGAGAGAATCCGCACAATTCGTGCCTCTATGAATGCATAAGTGCGGCTTTAAGAGCGTTACACGATGCGCACACAGGTAGTGATTACAGGAGTGGAGGGATTTGCTGGAAGCCATCTTGCAGAGCACCTCCACGAGCAAGGTTTGTCTGTCCATGGTACTGTCAACCCTTCTGCACACATGAGCCGCAACCTTGCCCATCTGCCCCGCACGGTTGTGACGCAGCCCTGCGACATACGGCGTTATCCAGATGTGGCAAGCCTCATAGCAAAGGTCAGACCAGATATTGTCTTTCATCTTGCCGCCATCTCCTCGGTCATGTACGGGGAGGAGCATCCTGAAGAACTGTTTGCCACCAACCTGTCAGGTACGGTTCACATCCTTCAGGCCGTAAGGAAATATGTGCCGCATTCCACAGTCGTAGTAATAAGCTCTCCAGAGGTCTACGGCACAGTAGCGGCCGAAGAATGTCCTCTCAATGAAGACCACCCACTCAAACCCGTCCATCTCTATGGAGTCTCGAAGGCATTGAGCGAAAAGGCTGCGCTCTTTTACCACCATAATCTCAATCTGAATGTCGTAATCCTCAGGCCGTTCAATCACATCGGCCCCAGGCAGTCCGATTCCTTTGTATGTTCCAGTTTTTGTAAACAAGCGGCATTGATCGATCTGAAATTGGCACCCCCCGTAATCCACGTAGGGAACCTTTCAGCGATAAGGGATTTTACGGACGTTCGAGACATGGTGGTTGCATATCGGCTTGCTGCGGAGCAATGTAAACCAGGCGAGCCCTATCACATCGCCTCAGGTATCGGAAGGACTATCAAGGAGATCCTCGACATAGTATGTTCGTTTGTAGGAACAAAGATCCGTATAGAACAAGACCCTGCAAGGCTTCGTGCTATCGAAACACCGGTCTTTATAGGCGATGCATCTCGTTTTGTACAACAGACCACCTGGAAACCTCGCTTCAGCCTTTCACAGTCACTCTACGATTGTTTCACCGTATGGAAAGAACAGGTGCGTTCCATGGAAACCTCAATGGAGTGAGGAACACCCAATAGGAGAGCTTTCTTATGACACGCAAGGCCCAGAAATCAGCATTGATCACCGGGATCACGGGTCAAGATGGGTCGTATCTTGCCGAATTCCTTCTCGAAAAAGGCTACCATGTCTACGGGCTTCTCAGGCGAAGCAGCACCACGAATTTCGATAGGATTTCACCGTTTCAAGACAAAATAACCTTTATTTCAGGAGACTTGTTGGACCAGAATTCGCTTATGGAAGCCATACGGATCTCGAACCCCGATGAAGTGTATCACCTTGCAGCTCAATCGTTCGTCCCTACGTCCTGGAATCAACCAGTCCTTACCGGTGAGTTCACCGCACTAGGTGTCACGCGTATGCTGGAGGCCATCCGGTCGGTAAAACCCGATACTCGTTTCTACCAGGCGTCCAGCTCAGAGATGTTCGGAAAGGTGACCGAAGTCCCTCAAAACGAACATACCAAATTTCATCCGAGGAGTCCTTACGGTGTAGCCAAGGTATATGGTCACTGGATAACGGTCAATTACAGGGAAAGCTACGGTCTGTTCACCTGTTCCGGTATACTGTTCAACCACGAATCACCCCGGAGAGGTCTAGAATTCGTCAGCCGCAAGATTACAGACGGTGCGGCACGGATAAAGCTTGGTCTTGCAGATACGTTGCGTCTTGGCAACCTTGATGCACATAGAGATTGGGGATTTGCTGGTGACTACGTAAGGGCTATGTGGATGATGCTTCAGCAAGACACCCCGGACGACTACGTAATTGCTACAGGCAAAACCCATTCAGTGAGGGATCTTGTTGAACTTGCATTTTCGTACCTGGGATTGGATTGGCAGCGATACGTAGTCGTTGATCCTGCACTGGTGCGGCCCGCAGAGGTCGACTTGTTGTGCGGCGACGCCACAAAGGCTCGTACCAAACTGGGATGGACGCCTACGGTAGGATTCGAGGACCTGGTCAAAATGATGGTCGACGCAGACCTTCAACGGCTCTCCACCATACATAGATCCTGACTGGGATATCAGCGAGGTATTGTCGTACATGCACGCACTGATCATGGCAGGCGGCAGGGGAACGCGCTTCTGGCCAGCCAGCAGGCACCATCGACCAAAACAGCTTCTCCACGTCATCGGGGAAAAAACCCTTTTCCAACTTACTGTCGATCGAGTCCGCCAGCTCATGCCGCCTGAGCGGATTATCGTTGCGACCGGGAGTGACCTTATGCCAGAGGTCACTCGTCAGGTCCCTGATATACCTTTGGAGAATTTCATTGCCGAGCCTCAAGGCCGGAACACCGCCCCCTGTATCGGATGGGCAGCCCTGCATATAGCAGAGAAGGTCGGGGACGATGTCATGGTGGTGCTTCCGTCAGACCATTTTATGCGAGACGACAGGAGATTTCTCGAAGTGGTTGCTGCCGCTACCGCCTTTGCAGCTCAAGGCCCTCACCTTGTCACACTGGCAATACCCCCAACATACCCGGAAACAGGATTCGGGTATATCCAGCTAGGAGCCCTCGAGACAACGAGCAACAATGAACCTGTGTACAAGGTTATCAAATTCCATGAAAAGCCCGACAAGCAGACTGCAGAGCGCTTCCTCCTGGAAAAGACCTACTACTGGAACAGTGGAATCTTCATATGGAAGGTATCGACCATCCTTACCCAGATGAAACATCACCTTCCTTGGCTACATGAAGGATTGCGGGAAATGTACCGATTGCTCGCAGCCAATCAAAATCGACAGGCCGAGCAGACCTTCCTTGCGTTTGAACCTGTTTCCATCGACTATGGGGTTATGGAAAAGGCTTCTTCAATCTATGCCCTGCCCGGCGACATGGGATGGTCTGATGTAGGAAGCTGGTCGGCCATCTACGACATACATAGCAAAGACGAGCATGCAAATGTGTTCATCGGAGATGTCGTGGATATCGATACCAGAGGGTGTCTTGTCATCTCACCAGACAAACTCGTCGCCCTCATAGGCCTGCACAATATCGTTATCGTCAATACTAATGATGCCCTTTTGGTATGCCCCAGGGAACGGGCACAAGAGGTTCGCCACATCGTGGAAACGCTCAAGCATCAAGGCAGGACCTCACTGCTCTAAACCATGACAGGAATCGAGACCTGGCTAGGAAATTTTTTCAGACCCACTGCACCACCAGGATATGCTACAATTCATACTCGATATGGCGTACCTTTGTGCTTTGGTACAAGTAGTACCAGCCAGGACGAAACTAACATACTGTTCTTATTGAGCTTTTTCCCTACGTACGTAACCAGGTATCACTGATGTTGGACGTAAAACGGCAACGGATGGTACGATCTTTGCTAGCCTCCCGATGGTAGAATACGCCTACAGTCGCTTGAGTGAGTGGCGAACAACAGGAAAGACGTCTTAGTTCAGACAGTCTGACGTCACAAGCTCTCAGGAGGACGCAACGGGAGGTCTACCATGGAGGAATACCTAGCATCCAAGGAGGTAGGGGTAGTCCCAACGCTCCGTACCGCTCAGCAGACCGCAAAAAAAAGAATTCTCGTGGTAGATGACGAGCCTTTCATATTGAAGTCCCTTGCCTTTGTGTTAAAAAAAGAAGGCTTCGAGGTAGATACGGCTGCCAACGGTATCGAAGCGCTCGAGATCATCGAGCATCGCAAGCCAGATCTTATCTTCCTCGATGTCATGATGCCCAAGATGAACGGTCTTGAGCTATGCAAGAAGATGAAAGACGACCCGCAACTCAAAGACATCTATGTGATCATTCTCACGGCAAAAGGCCAAGAGAGCGATCGCGAAAAAGGAATGATGATTGGTGCTGACGAGTACATGACAAAACCATTCAGCCCATCATACGTAGTGAAGAGGGTCCAAGATTTGTTGGTACACTGAAACGTAGTCATTGCATTTTAGGTAGTCAGTGTAGTAGTAATAAGGGTCGATAGTTCATCACCATGCCCAGCAACAGTTCTGGGCCATTTTTTCAAAAGCGCGAAGGATTCGAACGTGGAGACACCAAGGGGGTTGGAGAACCTCCAACAGGTCTTTGATTTCCTGCCTGAAGGAATCCTGGTCACCGACTTCAAGGATCGCGTTATCCTGGTCAATCCAATGGCAACGATTCTCCTGGGAGTGCCTGCCTCCAGTCTGGTAGGTCACCACACAGAGGACATTTCACGCTCAATGCCACACCTGGCGTGGATTTTTGATGACGAGCATACCAGGCACCTTCCCTGTTGGGAAATCCTCGGCTGTGGCCACAAAGAATGTTCTCTGTGGGGAAGCTTTGAAGCAGACTGCTGGACGAGTGGTACGTGTCCCATATGTCGGTTCGGTGCAGACAAAGGACAAGGGTTCTCAAAAGAATGTGTCCGATGTGACGTACCACGACTTCGTTATTACCAGAGAGAAAAGGAATTTCATGACAGACTGGGACACCATACAGTACTGCAGGTGAGTTGCTCTCGAATTCGAACTGAATCCCAAGAAGCGTTCGGCAAACTATTTCTGCTCAGGGATGTGACCAAGGAACGAGAACTCACTCGCATGAAAGAGGACTTCCTTTCGATTATTTCCCACGAGCTCAGAACGCCACTGACCTCTATACGCTCGTACTCGGAAATACTGGCACATTACACGGATACCGATTTCGAGACGCAGAAGGAGTTTCTACGTATCATCGTGGCTGAGAGTGAAAAGCTCGACCACATGATTGAAGAGATTGGGGAACTGCGACGTCTTGAGGCAAAAAGCAGTGTATGGACGAACCGCGTTGTTTCACTGACAGAACTGTTCGATAAGGCGATCGCAGACCGCACACATGCCCTTGAGACCAAAGGGATCTCTTGCTCAGTGTCGATCGATCCTACCTGTCCACCTGTCTGGGTTGATTTCGATAAGATGCTCCAAGTGGTGAGGACACTGCTCAGGATCGTCGAAAAACACGCTCCGCGCCACAGCAAGCTCCACATTTCTGCATGCCCCATGGAAGGAAAAAGGGAACGGGACCCCGGCACCATAGCGTATGTAACAATCTCCTGCACCTGGGCTGCACTGCATGCCGAGGACCATACGCTCGAACTTGGCAAAAAGGGTGAGCTTCAGCCTCCTGTAGATATGAAGAAAGGAGAGGGGATTGGTTTTCTCCTTTGCAAAAAAATACTCGACCAATACGGAGGTAACCTCTGGACAGAGACAGAACCCTCCATGAATACGTATGCCTTCCATTTTACCCTGCCTTCTTCGAGCGTGTTACAGGACCACATGGAGGAAACCGAACCCAGAGAGCGACAAAAGCCCCAGGAGCAGGCCTTGGTGGTGGCACGAAAGTCACCAGAGATCGAAAAATCGAAGAAGCGGGTCTTGGTGGTGGATGACGATCCTAGTATCGTCAATGCCTTGGTATTCGCACTTACCAGGGAAGGGTATAATGTGCGTTCAGCTACGTCCGCAAAAAAGGCCCTTGAGATCGTCAGCGAGATCAAACCAGACCTCATCATATCAGATATCTCGATGCCCGAGATGAACGGATATGAATTCTTCAAGCATTTGCAAAGCGACGAAACGACAAAAATGATCCCTTTTATATTCGCGTCGGCAAAGGACGAGCCCACCGATCTCGTTCTAGGATTCAAGACCGGTGTTGACGACTATCTGTGCAAACCATTTAAGATCCCTGAGCTCCTCGCCCGCATCGAGCGCCTCCTCAGCAGGGTAGAGATGTACAAGGATCTCGCTCGATACGATAGCCTGACAGGGGCCCTGACGAGGAGGAGCTTTGAAGAAGCCCTTGAAAAAGAGCTTCAAAGGGCACTTGTTACCAGACAGCCCCTTTCGGTCGTGATGACCGATTTGGATAGGTTCAAGAGTATTAACGACACCTATGGCCATATCGTGGGTGATTTTGTGTTGAGTTCATTTGTGAGCTTTCTCAGGAAAAACCTTCGCGACGAGGATATAGTAGCTCGCTACGGCGGAGAAGAGTTTTTTATCATCATGCCCGACGTGGGAAAACATAAGGCCGTCGAGATCATCGAACGCATCAGAAAAAGCCTCAATGACACCTCATTCTATTACGAAAAGGATCAATTTCACCTACGTATCACCTCGAGTTTTGGTCTGAGTGGATTTCCTGAGGACGGTGCCTCCTCCCCATCGCTCATCCTGAAGGCAGATCAAGCGCTTTACTGTGCCAAGCGTCTTGGTCGGAATCAGGTCATCCCTTACACCGAACACGTCAAAATGGACGGTTCCAGTTTGCGTGTCGGTTAGGCTGCGCTGTGTCCATGAGGGAGCGGTTATCCTTCGTACAGATCGAACGGTACCTCCTCATCTCTTTTTTTCTCTTACCTGCGATTGGCTCTGCGATCATTTTCGCAAGGGCAGGGCAGTTCCACGGAAGATATTGCGTATTCTCCCTGTTTCTCCTGTGTTCAGCTGGGGCAATTGCAACACTCTCAGGCCGCTGGAGGGAACGTTCTGTCTCGATACGATGGCTGTACAAGACCATACCGTTTTTGTGTTTCATCGCCTCGATATTCTTCATGTCGTCTCTTGCCATTCCAACCGGTGCTTCTCCTATCTTGCCCGACTATGTGTACCACTTCTCGGAATACGCTGCACTTGGATTCCTCTGTGTGCGTATGCTTGCTCGAGACGAGCATGCATCCGTCCGCCTCGGACCCTTCCTTGCTGCACTCGTATTCTGTCTTGCCTATGCAGCTCTGGACGAAGTGCACCAAGCCTTTGTCGTCTCCCGCTCGGCAAGTCTAAAGGATCTTGCAACTGACGTAGCCGGTATCCTGGCGGGAATGTGTGTGTATCTGCGGCTTTCTGGTGGGATGCATAAAGACGGTCAGCCCTAAGATCTTACTACCACCGCACGAGCCCCTTGTACGCTCTCCCGTGCCGTCAAAAAAGAAGGCTGCTGGCCTAAAAACACGCACTTCCGGGTGTTCGTGGAAATGGTATCACGTCCCGAATGTTTGCCATACCAGTGACGAACTGCACGAATCTTTCAAATCCCAAACCAAAGCCTGCGTGGGGAACCGATCCGTAGCGACGCAAATCAAGGTACCATGCGTACGCATGGGGATCGAGACCAGTTTCCACCATCCGATTGAGCAGCACTTCGTATCGATCCTCGCGTTGGCTGCCACCGATAATCTCTCCGACCCTGGGTACCAGTACGTCCATTGCACGCACGGTGTTGCCGTCATCGTTGAGGTACATATAAAAGGGCTTGAGCTGCTTGGGATAGTCAAAGACAATCACAGGCCCCTGATACAGTGTCTCTGTAAGATATCGCTCGTGCTCTGTCTGCAAGTCGAACCCCCATGCAATGGGAAATGTAAATGCATGTCCTGACCTCTGCAGGGCATGCACAGCTTCGGAATATGACACGCGCACAAACGATGCTTCCATGATATCCGTAAGGGTCTGGAGTATTCCCCTCTGGATCCTCGTATCGAAAAACTCCATCTCCTCTGGGTACCGGCTTAGGACCGCGTGAATGAGGTGCTTGATAAAGGCCTCTGCAACGTCCATGTCTTGTTCAAGATCACAAAATGCCATTTCCGGCTCTACCATCCAAAATTCTGCGAGGTGTCGCGGGGTATTGGAGTTTTCAGCTCTGAAGGCAGGACCAAAGGTGTACACATCACCCATACAGCAAGCCAGCGCCTCAGCCTCGAGTTGGCCGCTGACTGTCAGATAGGTGGCGGTTCCAAAAAAATCCTGTGCAACGTCCACCTTTCCTTCCACCATGGGCAGCTGCTGCAGATCAAAGGCAGTCACCCTGAAGAGCTGACCTGCACCTTCACAATCATTGGCGGTGATAAGTGGGGTATGTACGTAAAGGAAGCCCCGGCTTGAGAAGAATTCATGGACCGCCATACTGAGGCCGTGTCGAACTCGATTGATAGCGCCAAACGTAGTAGTTCTCGACCGCAGGTGTGCTATCTCACGTAGAAACTCGAACGAGTGTCGTTTCTTCTGGAGCGGGTATGCACGTGGATCGGCCCAGCCAATTGGTCGTATCTCGAGCGCTCGTAACTCCACTGCCTGTCCTGACCCAGGGGATGCTTCGAGTTGCCCGAGGACCTCGAGGCTACAGCCGGTCGTCAATCGTTGGATCTCTGTTCTGTAATTTGGCAGCGTCTCGTACGCGATGACTTGGAGGTTTCTCAGGCAGGAACCGTCATTGATCTCGAGGAAACTCAGCCCAGCCTTTGACTCGCGCTTGGTCCGCACCCATCCCTTGACACGAATCACATCAGGTCCAGGGGTGCGTTCCAATACCTGTCGAATCTTCAATAGTTCCATCGATCACCGTATACCGCACTGCTCAGTGATCCCTCGCCGATTTCTCTACAAGTTCCATGAGCACACCATGTGTGGCCTTTGGGTGGATAAAGGCGATTCTCGTACCATGAGCCCCTGGGACTGGCTCGGAATTGATGAGTTTGACGCCTTTTTCCTTGAGTCGGTCAAGGGCTCGAGCAATATCGTCGACTTCCACAGCAATATGGTGAATCCCTTCCCCTCGAGACTCGATAAACTTGCCGATATTGGATCCGTCCTCTGTTGGCTCCAGTAATTCTACATTCACCTCTCCCAACGGCAGGAACGCCACTCGCACCTTTTGTGTCTCGACTACTTCGGTAGAAGTCACCTCCATGCCCAAGGCATCCTTGAACACAGAAAGGGCCTCGTGCAAGCTTTTCACTGCAATACCAATGTGATCGATCTTTCTCAACATCGCTATCACCCTCCACGCTGTGCTGCAGATCACCACTCACTCGGATCTTCAACGAGCCACGATACGCAATGATAGCACAGGGTTTCACCTATATCGAGCAGAACCAGCACATATACCCAGGGGCTCGCCGAACCCTCTGGTGACAGTAGGGTCTTTACAGTACAGATCTAATTTGGTATCATTCCTAGTTAATAACTATTTCGCTTCAACGGAAAGGGAGACATAGTTCCACGTGGCAAAGAAAGTCCATGCTACCACTCGTCAGCCCCGACCGATATCGTCGCTAGACGATGTTGGACTAGATGTGATTCGCAGGCTCAGGTCAGCAGGACTCAAGGCTACGCCCCAAAGAATATGTATCCTCAAAGAGCTCTTGTCCCGCACGGATCATCCTTCGGCAGAGACATTGTACAATGCAGTAAAGGAGAAGTACCCTACCATCTCATTTAATACTATTTACAATACCTTACAGATCTTGACGACCAAGGAACTCATCAAGGCCATCCGTCCCCTTGTGGACGCTACACGCTATGACAGCGTAACCGAATTGCATGGACACTTTATATGTTCCCGATGCAAGAACATAGAGGATCACGCATTAGAAGATCCTGCACTCAAACGAATCGACTCAGAGGTCAAACAGTGCGGCAGGTACTGGATGGTGCAAAGTCAGGTCCTGTGGATCGGCGTATGCAGTACGTGCAAGCAGCAAGCACGACAATAACTACAGAGAACGCCTGACGTCGCTTACACCGTCATATAGGAGACACCTGCACATAGAGACAAGTAAAACCGTAGGTAGCTACAAGGACACGATGAAAGGAGGAACCATCACATGGCAGAGGAAGAAAAGGCGGCTAAGACTGTCGATCCGGCAACCCAGCTGATGCTGGACAAAGCAGAAAAGGAGCAGATATCAACGATCTTCGATCGGGCAGATAAAATGAAGCCCTGCAATATCGGGGAACAGGGTACCTGCTGCAAGATATGCGCCCAAGGGCCGTGCAGGCTCCCGCTACCCAAGAAGGGCATCGAAGGCGAGGATACGCGTGTCGGTCTTTGTGGGGCGACACCAAATACCATTGCAGCCCGGAATTTCGCACGAATGGTTGCAGCAGGCTCTGCTGCTCATTCAGACCACGGCCGCGTGGTGGCAGAGGTGTTCCTTGCTGCAGCCCGGGGTGAGAGCGAGGATTACGGGATCAAGGATCCCAAGAAACTTGTGGCAGTGGCCAAGGACTTCGATATCCCAACCACGGTAAAGGAAGGGGACAAAGAAGTCCCGAGAAACATTCAGGAGATTGCTGTCGAGTTGGGTGAAAAGGCCCTTGCCGAATGGGGGAAGCAAGAAGGTGAAATCTTCTTTGCAAAGCGTGCGCCTAAGCAGCGGTATGAGTTGTGGAAAAAGCTCGACATCGTACCCCGTGGTATAGACCGCGAGGTAGTGGAAATCATGCACCGGACGCATATGGGCGTGGATCAGGACTATGAAAACATCATAAAGCAAGCCTCACGGGCAGCGCTTGCCGACGGCTGGGGCGGATCCATGATCGCAACTGAGCTCCAGGACATTATGTTCGGATCCCCTGTCCCGATTCACGGACAAATCAATCTCGGAGTACTCAAGAAAGACCACGTAAACATAATCGTTCACGGTCATGAGCCATTGTTGTCAGAGATGATCGTCGTAGCAGCACGAGATCCTGAAATGATCAAGCTTGCCCAAAGCAAGGGGGCAAAGGGGATCAACCTTGCAGGGATGTGCTGTACAGCAAACGAAATCTTGATGCGTCATGGCATGCCTATTGCCGGCAACTACCTGCAACAAGAGCTTGCGATCATCACAGGTGCCGTAGACGCCATGGTCGTGGATGTCCAGTGCATCATGGAGAATATCGCCAATGTGGCTCAGTGCTTCCATACCAAGATCATTACTACAAATACCCGTGCCAAGATGAAATCAGGCCAGACACTCCATATCCAGTTCAATGAACACACTGCCCTCAAGGACGCACGACAAATCGTGCTGACTGCCGTGGAAAACTTCACCAACAGGAGGGCTGAAGTACTCATTCCTGAGCAAAAGGAGACCATGGTCGCCGGCTTTACATTCGAGTCGATCAATTATCATCTTGGAGGCACCTTCCGCGGCTCGTACGTGCCCCTCAATGACAACATCATAAATGGCCGTATTCGAGGTATAGGAGGCGTTGTCGGCTGCAATAATGCCAGAACGGTACACGACAGTGCTCATCTCATCGTGGTCAAGGAGCTACTCAAGAACGACGTCATCGTCCTGACCACCGGATGCAATGCAATGGCATGTGGTAAGGCAGGACTACTCACCCCAGAGGCAGCCAAGAAATATTGTGGACCCGGCCTTGCCGAGGTATGTGAAGCCGTTGGCATTCCGCCTGTCCTGCATATGGGCTCCTGTGTGGATAACAGTAGGATCCTCATGGCTGCGACTGCTGTGGTCAAGGCCGGCGGGCTTGGCAACGACATAAGCGATTTGCCTGCAGCAGGTGCCGCACCAGAGTGGATGAGTGAGAAGGCCATCTCCATCGGCCAGTACTTCGTAGCCTCAGGCGTTTATACGATTTTTGGCGTCGGCCTTCCAGTGACAGGTGCCCCCGTCTTCCAAGACTACCTCTTCAATAAGCTCGAAGGTGTACTCGGTGGAAAATGGGATGTCTGCGATGATCCCTATGAGATGGCAAAAAAGATGATCGCCCACATCGACAAGAAGCGTAAAGAGCTGGGTATCGACAAGGCCCGCGAGAGGATCTTGTTCGACATGGAGGCACGAAGAAAGCTCGATATGGAAGCCGCATAAGTGCGGATTGCCAATCCTGGGGAAACGTTTATAATCCGCTAGAGGCAGTGTGTTTCCTCTAGCGGATTTTTTTGTCTCGTAACGGATATCCTTGATGAACCTCCATCATCTGACGTTCAAGGAAATACTCGACCTCTGTGCCTCACTCGAGAGCGCGGCTGACATCGACGATATGATCGAAAGCCTTGTGCTTTTGGAAAAGAATATTCGCTATCTTCGTACCGCGCTGGCCGGAAAAAAGCTTCAGGATACACTCAAACAGACCAATGCCCGGCGACAGCGCAGAGAAAGTGAAAAACAACATCTTCGCATCGTGAGTTCCTCCTCAACCGAAGACAAGAAAAAGGAATCCTGAGCAATGAAAGCATATCGTTGGAAGAGCGATCTGAGAATAAGCCCGTTTCAGGATCCAGTAGCTGATTCCTTGATCCTCAATCAGCCATTGCACGAGTATCAAAAGCAGCTATTTTCGTCTTTTGGATTCGAGCTGGTCGATGTCGACGATCCTGATGCCATCGATGACGAAGCATACCTACTCATCAGGGACAATCTCTATGTATCACACCGGGCACTCGAGCGATTCCTGAAAAAGGCCGTGGCTCGTGGTGCTTCTTCTGGTGCGTGCGCCCTTGCACGAGGCCCGTTTACGGACTTTACCGGATTCATTCAGGACCTGCCCCATGGCACAGATCCTTCCACAGGCACTGAATGCGTAAGCTACGGTCTCTACTACATCAAAGGGAAACGCCTGAGCAAAGAGCAACTGATCGAACTCCCCCCTATTGTCATCGAGGCCCAGCAAAAGGCCTTCCCTATTGAACCTGGAACCTTTATGCCCAGCTCAGTGGAGATTCGTTTTTCACCCGCCTATGCTGACGCCATCTTGATGCACATATGCCACTGGACCCACTTGTGGCTCCTCAATCTCCTTGCCTTGGGAACTACCCTTCTAGATACATTTCTTGGCTCACGTCTCAGGCTCGTTCTCAGGGCCCTTTCAGCCTTTTCATTTAACAAACACAAGATCGCAAATCGATTCGTGGTAAAGGGCAGACGGTGTGACATACATCCCACTGCAGTGGTACAGGGCTCGATCCTTGGTGACGACGTTCATATCGGACCCTACTGTGTGATACAAGGCAGCCTGCTTGGCAACCACGTAAAAGTAAGTGAACAGACCATTATCATGGGGTCGATCCTCGGCGACCGAGTGTCGACCTGTCCTCGAGGATGGATCAAACTGTGCGTCGTGTATCCAGGCAGCGCTACCGGTAGGATGCATGCGTGTCTTATTGGACGAGATGTCTTTATGGCCTCGCTTGCGTACTTCTTCGACGTAAAACTCAAAGGCACCATCAAGGTGTTTCATCAGGGGAAGCAGGTGGACACAGGGATGAATTTTTTGGGCGGCTGCGTGGGACATGGAGCTACTATTGGACCTGATACGTGGCTTGCTTCAGGTCGCGAGGTACCGAACGGCGCCATGATCGTCAAGAATCCTGCTGATGTCATATCGATAATCCCCCCTGACCTACCTGCTCGAGAACCTCTTACCGTAATGGGTGGTATTCTGAGAAGGGTCAGAGACCTTCCCCTGAGCAACGAGCTCGGCCAGGAGAAAGAATTGCCAGGCGCTTCAAAACATCGCGAATGAGAAGGAGAGACGTCTGAAGGGGTTCAAGCTCTCGCCTTGTTCTCGTTCTTCGGCCGCCTTATGTCAGCCCCGGTGGTAGCTCCTTCCTTTCCATACCGACCGAATTGAGAAGCATCGCCATCGCGACTGCTGTCGCAATCGGCTGAAGCCAGGCCTTGGAAACATCGAGCCGATAGAACACGTGAAAAAGTTTCCGCAGCGCAAGAAACACCCCGCTGTGGCCAAGGCCAAGACCGCACAACGCTGCTAGAGGAGCTGTATATCCTTTCTCCACCATAGCCCACAGTGCAGCCGGGGCCACAAACCAGGGAAGCAGCATAGATAACCCCATTGCAATGAATACACTGATAGCGACGACTGGATTCTTATCGACACCGGTATATAGTACTCGGCTCCATCCCCTCCAAATCTCCCGGAATCCAATCGGCCTCGAACTTGAGACAAGTCCTACGGCGTTGACAACATGTAACCTCAAGCCTGCCTCTTTTATCTTTTGAGCGAGCCTGTAATCTTCGACTACTTCATCCTTCATGCCTGCGTGCCCACCAATGGCCTCGTAGGAGGATGCTCGGAAAAGCAAAAACGGACCAGGAGCTGCTGCTTCTTTTCTTTTAGGATCATTGATCTTATGAAGTGGCAAGAACAGAAGTATCAATTGAAACATGAACGGCTGTATGACCTTTTCCCAGAACCGTGTGCACTGCGACTCGAATATGAGGGTATAAAGATCTACGTCCTTCTCCACAGCATCACGCATCGCCATGGAGAGGCACTGGGGCTTAAGAACCGTATCTGTGTCCAACATGAGCAAATACTCTCCGTGATGCACTTTTACTCCCTGGTAGATAGCATGACATTTCCCTGCCCATCCCGGTGGTACTGGTGCTCCTCTGACAAGCCGAACACGCGGATCCTTGCGACAATAGGCTTCTACCACCTCAGCTGTCCTGTCTTCTGATCGGTCATCAACCACTATGACTTCCAGACGCGGATAGTCCTGCTCAAGGACCGACTCGAGGCATCGGGAAATCGTTTTCTCTTCGTTGCGTGCAGGGATAATAACCGTAAGCAATGGCGTCGGCACCGGTGGCCCGGGATAGCTATGGGCTTCTAGCCGCGGCTCCTTGCTCCAGTTGTCAGCTGCTGCCATAAGAATGAAGACCCAAAGCAGCAAGGATAATGAAATAATCACTATGGCAGCAGAAAGCATCGCACCGTTCTCGCTGTGATCCTCGCGCTATCCACACCACTGTTCGCGCTCGGAAGGTGATCTATCATGCGCCCCTAGCCAGTCCGTGGTGTCCATCTCTAATGACTGGCTGCAGTCCCGCCAGGATATGCCCTTCCCTTCCACGTGAGCCCCTTGCCAAGACGAGTTCGTATGGTCGAGTTGACGAGGATACCTACCACTACCAAGGCGCCTAATGGCTGGTATATCAGCCCTTGCTCGGAAATGCCATATGTAGTATCCATCCATCTTCGTATGACCTTTGCGACAGCAACAGTAACAAGGGAGAGGCCGAAAAGTGTAGCAGTGCAAAGGTCCCATCCTTTGAGCACGAGCACACCCAAAGAGACAGGCAGAACCAACCACGGAAGTACAAAGAACCACACTATTCCACAGGCCCCAGCAACAGCAAGCCACAATCGCTCGCCCATACTCTTATAGAAATTCTTGCTCCAGCCTTCCCAGATCTCTCTCAGGCCCGCGTACATTCTCACACTGACCAGCTCGGGCGCTCGCACCCACAGTATCCTATAGCCAGCCTTCTTGACCTTCTGGGCAAGCACAAGATCCTCGACGATCTCATCTCGAACCGCACTGTGTCCTCCTAGTGCCTCGTAGGTCGTACGGCGAAACAGCAAAAAGGGACCATTAGCAGAAGCCACGTTAGAGGAAGGGTCATTGATCTTGTCAGCAGGAAACCATGCGAGGATCATCTGGAGCACCACAGGTTGAATCGCCTTCTCCCAAAAGCTCGGGCATTCCACCCTCATGCCCAAAGTGAGAAGATCTGCTGTATGCGCGATACACATCGCGATCGCCTTTCTGATGCACTGGGGATGGAGCCGGACATCAGCATCGATAAAGCAAAGATACTCCCCTGTCGCTCTCTGGACACCCTGCCAGATAGCATGCGGTTTGCCCAACCCCCCCTCAGGCAATTCCTTGCCCTGGCACACTCGGACCCGGGGATCCTTCTGGGCAATTGACGCTACTATGGAGAAAGTACCGTCAGTCGAACGATCGTCTACCACTATAACTTCCAGGTGTGGGTAGTTCTGTCCTAAAAGCGAATCTAGACATGCTCCTATACGTTGTGCCTCGTTGCGTGCAGGAACGATTATGGAAACCAGTGGCGGCGATGGAGGAAGTTCGCAACAGGACTCAGGATAGGCATAAGGGATGGCCCGTGCCACCTGCATCATTGTGAGCAGGGAGAGCAGCAACCCAAGCACACACAGAAAAAGCAAAACAACAAGGAGTGCTGACAAGACTACTTACGACGCCCTGAGGAACGCATCTATGTGTTTAGCGGCAAGCTCAGCGCCATTGAATGTGCTTACCGATACCTTCAATCGATCTATATTCTCCTTGAACCGACGGTTCACCAAGATCGTCTGGATTGCCCCAATCAACACCTCGGCGTGGCAGGTACGCTCAGAAAGCAAAAGGCCAATCCCCAGTTCTTCAACTCGCTGGAGGTTTATCTCTTGATCGATATGGTAAGGGATCCCAATAATGGGCGTACCACTGACGATAGCTTGGTAGATCGTTCCGTTGCCCCCATGGTTCACTACGAGGTCGCTTTTTTCCATAATCGGTCGGCCAGGTGCGAATCGTTCGACAAAGCAGTTTCTCGGAATGCGATCAAGCTCCAAGCCCAGTCCACCGGTCGTTATTATCACCTGGTAATCAGTATCTCCAAACAGCTGAATCGCATCTACAAAAAACCGCTTGTACCCTGTACTACCCATAGTGAAATAGAGCGTCGGTCTTTCATCTTCCAACCGGTGGAACCACTGGGGCACATCCATCTCTGGCTCCCACAGAATAGGACCGACGTAGTGCATGGTGCTGGGCCGATTCTCTGTGGGCCCGTATTCGGGTATGTCAGCCAAAAGGGTCATGTCGCCTTCGGTAAGTACCAAGAGGTTCTTGTAGCGCTCTATACTAAGGCCATGCCGCTTTCGGAAGAATATGTAAGGCAATACCCAATACTTTCCTAGCGTGTCTCGTAAGTATGGGATGAGCCTTTCGGCCACCCGCGCACCAAACAACCGTGTGCTAAAATGGTCTTTAAGTGCACGAATCCGGCCAGAAAAATAATTGGTCCAATGCGCATTGGTAATCGAAATATAGGGGATCCCTGCCATCTCCGCTGCAGTGCCAGCTGACCAGTGCATATCACCGATAACGGCATCTGGCTGTTGACGCCTGATACATGCAAGATCAGACCAAATGGACCGCACACATGCATCGTTCCACCAGCGGTAACTTACCAACCCAGCACGTTTTGCCAGGGTCAACGTGCGTTCTCCAGGCACGGTGAAGACCCTGTCTGTTGCAAAGCCGAGTTGTCGAGGAAGGCTCATGAATTTTCCATCACCAGCGAAGGTAACCTCGTATCCATAATCCCTCCGTAAAATCTTAGCGATCTCGGTACAACGGGACACATGAGCCAAGAAGTTGGCGTCTGTCATCATGAGAATCTTCTTGCACGTTGAACCCATCTCGCTTTCCTCCACTGCCTGACGCTCAAGCTTACGCAGCCTACAACAGACATCCGAGTGCCGGATATATGGCAGGGACCTGAGGTGCCTTCGTGTGGTATGATATGGTAATTGATCGAACGCCGCGCTTTAAGGAATTACCTCCCCTTATCATTTTTATCACATATAATAGCCAGAAAGTCAACCTGGAACAGGACGCTTCTCGAGATGGCCCCTCGCTTCTCATCACAGCTTCTCATGGTAGCGAGGCGTCTCTGTCTTCCAGAGCTCGTATCGTAGTCTCCTCCCGCCATGCACTCACACAATAAGTGCGATCATCATATCCATCACATTGGTATTTGTGGGACCAGTTACAAAAAGATCGCCCACGTTTTTGAAAAACAGGTACGTATTATTTTCTCGGGCAAACTCCCTGGGGATGATCCCCAACCTGTGTGCACGCTCCATAGTGGTTCCATCTACCATTGCACCCGCTGCCTCGGTAGGACCGTCAGTGCCATCTGTTCCCGCGCTGAGAAAATAAATACCTCGCAATCCTCTGATCCTCTCTGCTACCCAGAAAGCCAGTTCCTGGTTCCTTCCACCCTTACCCTTACCGCGAACAGTCACGGTGGTCTCTCCTCCGGCAATCACACAGGCAGGTGGCCGAAGCGGGTTTCCACTTTTCACCACCTCCTTGAATATACCCGAAAGTACAGCAGCAGCCTCCTTCGACTCCCCTTCGATCTGAGAGGAGAGGACAAGTGTCCTATAGCCAAGTGTCCGTGCCTTTCTTTGCGCTGCCTTGAGGCCGCACAGGTTGTTTGCGACAACCAGGTTCAACATTCGAGCAAACAACGGGTCATGTGCCTTTGGCGTCTCTTCGACCATGCCTGCCTTTCCCCTTCTGAGATGGTTGAGCACTGAAGAAGGAAACGCATGCTCAAGTCCATACTGTTCGACAATGCGCACACAATCATCGAATGTCGAGTTGTCAGGGACTGTTGGACCAGAGGCAATCACGTCCAGTGAATCACCGACCACATCAGAAAGGATGAGGGTGACAAGCCGTGCAGGAAAGGCATCGCGTGCAAGCTGCCCTCCTTTGAGTGTGGAGAGGTGCTTGCGTACTGCATTGATTTCCCCAATAGCCGCCCCAGAAGCAAGGAGGGCTTCGGTAACCGTTTGCTTGTCTTTTAGCGTAACACCAGTGACGGGTGCAGGAAGAAGGGCTGAAGCACCTCCTGACAAAAGGCAAAAGATGAGGTCTTCCTGCGTGGCGTATCTGACAAGCTCCTTGATCCTTTTTGCCCCTTCAAGGCCCGCCTTGTCCGGTATGGGATGCCCTGCCTCGATGATCTCCACTCTTTTCAATGGCGCCCGGTAGCCATATTTTACGACGACAATGCCCCTGGTGATCCGGTTACCGAGCATCGCTTCCATTGCTTGGGCCATGGGCACAGCCGCTTTACCTGCTCCCACCACATAGATCCGCCGGTAGCGATCAAGAAGAAAGACCCTCCCTCCAATGATAAGTGCACTTCCCCTGCGTTTGACAGCCCGTTGCACAGCAATGGAAGGATCGACCCCTGTGAGACCGGCATAGAAGATGTCTTTCAACTGTGCAAAGTACACCGCTCTTGACTTAGTCAACGTGGTTCCCACGTTTCACCTGCCTCTGGCACCGCGCGTTGATCCCAGGCTGCCTTTAAAGAGCCAGAAATCGATAGTACAATGCATCTAATAGCGCTGCATACTATGAAGCTTCACACCACATGCAACCCTGGATAGGATGCACATCAAGTATGATCGTCGTATATGATGGCTTCGTGTACATCGTGTGAACTCTTATGCTGTCAACAAATTGCGTGAAACCAAAAGCTGTTGTCCTTTTGAGCGGCGGCCTTGATTCTGCAACGTGCATGGCCATTGCAAGACAGCAAGGCTATGCACTATATGCAATAAGTTTTCGGTACGGTCAGCGTCACCTTCGCGAGTTGGATATGGCAAGGAAGCTCGCTGCGCACTTTGGCGCACAACAGCACATCGTAGTCGATTTCGACATGAGATCAATAGGTGGCTCAGCACTCGTCGACACTACCCCCATACCGAAACAAAGAACCCTGGAAGAGATAAAGAACGCAGGTATTCCTCCTACGTATGTGCCGGCACGCAATACGATATTTCTCGCGTTTGCACTAGCTTGGGCAGAGGTGCTTGATGCCCATGACATATTCATTGGTGTAAATGCAATAGATTGTTCTGGATATCCTGATTGCACACCACAATTTATTGAATCCTTTTGTCATGTGGCTCGAGATGGAACCCGTGCAGGCACCTCAGGAAGCCCTGTTCGCATTCACGCACCTCTCATCAACATGACAAAGGCCCACATCATCCGCACAGGTCATGCCTTGGGTGTGGACTTCACTATCACACACAGTTGCTACGATCCCACTCCCGATGGTAAAGCGTGCGGGCAGTGCGACAGTTGCGTGCTTAGAAAAAAAGGCTTCGAAGAAGCAGGACTGTCTGATCCGATTGCCTACGCACATGACTCATGACCCACATTGGCAACTCCTAAGAGTTCACGCGCTCTCAGAAACGCCTTATGTCACCGTCCCGACAACCGCACCTTTGGGGCTTATGAGCAAAGAAGTGGGCGGCGCTCTATCCGTTCCTCAAGAGACGATATACCTTGCAGGCAGGATAGATCCCACAAAGTAAGCCAATCACGACCGAAGAATTGATCCCTACGAGAATCGATACGGCTGATGCGATACGAGGAGTAACGCCGTACGCGAAAAGCACCTCAGAAATAAACACCGTGCTTAGCATGCCGAATACACCGCCCATGACTGAGAGCACGAGTGCCTCGGCGAGGGTCTCAACTCCCGCACCCCATCTGCCACCACTGACTGGTATTCGAGATCTCAAACCATCAGCCCGTTGCGCAGCTGAGTCAAGCAGTACCGACATGATGCCTGCACCACCAATCAGCAACAGGAGCACACCTATGCCACCCGCTGCCATAGCCATAACTCGTGCGGGATGGTGAGCAGTTTTTATCACCTTTGCCGGGTCTACGACCGTAAATTCGCTCTCCTCACCAGGACCGATACCGTGTCGCTGCCTGAGCACCGCAGTAACCTCTTTCTGGGCATCGTCAATGACCTGGGCATTCTTCGCCTTGACCAGTATCATAGAGATCTGGCCAGGAACCGACGTTGGAAAGATCTTCTTCTGGAGCGTGCTGAGAGGAACGATCACTATGTCATCCTGATCCTGGCCAGTATGTGTCTTGCCTTTTATGCCTAGGACCCCAGTTACTTTAAAGGTCACCTGTTGTATACGCACCTTTTGCCCAATAGGATGTAGACTGCCAAAAAGGGTCTCTGCTACCCTTTGTCCTACCACACATACGTTGGAGGCTTTCCTCAGGTCTTCTCCTCCAAAGGGCTTGCCTAAAGCCACGGACCAGTCCCTTACCTCTAGGAAATTCGGCGTCGTTCCTAATATGCTGCCTGACCACACCTCACGTTCGTAGGTCACACGTGCGACTCCCTGAAGCACACCCGCTACCTGTGCGACTGACGGACATTCTCGTGAGAGGGCATCTACGTCTGCTGCGGTAAGGCGTGAACCTATGCCCGAGGGACTTCCTACTCCCGAGGCAGATGTACCTGCAGGCACTACCATGAACACATTGCTACCAATACTCGCTGTCTGGTGTGCTTGCCGCTCAAGGGCACCCCTGCCCATACCAATCGCCACCATAAGCATACCCACCCCTACAGCAATCGCCGCGAGCGACAGGGCTGACCTCAGTTTTTCAGCCTTCACCACATCGAGCGCTGCACTAACCGTGGCACGTGTAACCATCACTATCTCATGTGTGTCATGTCTATACGTCTCTGTACTCTTCAGATGCATTCACAAGTTCTGGGAGACGTCAGATTGAGACTGATCCTGTTTCGTACTGGTGGCCTCTACAATGACCTCTTGCCCCTCCCGCAGGTCTCCAGAAACGACCTCGCTATACAATCCATCGCTTATACCTACCTCGATAGCGACGTGTTGTGGAACACTATCTTCGAGTATCCATACGCCGACGCCACCTTTCTGTGCTCCCTTTGTCCTGACGTGTTCAGGTGGCTTGAACCGCAGTGCTGCATTCGGCACCATCATCACATCCTTCTTGCTTGCCGTAATAATGGACACATTGGCCGTCATCCCTGGTTTGAACTTGAGGTCAGGATTATCGACCATGATGATCACATCATACGCAACCATATTCTGAATAGTGTGAGGAGTGTTTCTGATCTGAGCCACCATCCCCTTGAATACGGTATCAGGATACGTATCGACGGTGAACACAGCCTGTTGATAAAGACTCACCTTCCCGATATCAGCTTCATCGACCTTAGCATCTATCTGCATCTTCTTGAGATCCTTTGCAACCACAAAGAGCGTAGGCGGATCAATATGTGAAGCAACGGTCTGCCCAACAGTGACAAGGCGCGAAAGCACAACGCCCTCGATGGGAGAACGAATCCCTGTTGCCATAAGGTTTGCGGTAGCACCTCGAAGCGTCGCCTCTGCTTCAGCTACCTTTGCCTTTGCCTCCTCTGCGTCGGATCGGGCGATAAAGTAGGCACTTTCCAGGTTATCGAGCGTACTCCTCGCCACGAGATTTCTCTGGAACAAATCCCTATGCCGTCTCAGGGCTCGTTCTGCCTCGAGAACTCGAACCCTTGCCTTCTCAAGAGAAGCGTGGGCTGCAGCACATTGTGCTTTTGCACGCTGAACATCCGCCTCGAAAGGCGTAGGATCTATTTGCGCCAACAGTTGTCCCTCACGCACACGGGAGTTAAAGTCAGCATATACGTCACTGATCGTGCCAGAGACATACGTGCTCACAGGGACCGTCACCACTGGGTTCAAGGTGCCAGTTGCAGGGACGGTTGCCTCGAGGTCGCCCCTGAGGACCTTCTCTGTCTTGAACGTAACACCATCGTTCCTGCTCTTGAGGGCAAAAAATACAAGCACATCGATAAGGATCAAGATAATGAGGCCAAGAAGCAGCTTTTTCATAGGTTCCTCATCAGCGATAGGTCAGCACCTTCTGGAGCCGACCTAGTCCCATACCACTCGGCTTTCACAGGTATGTGTATGGTCACGTGTAGCTTCGTCCCATGCATGCTTCGGTGTATGTCTCCACCGACGATCGCTCCCGAGTATATGGGTGCGATCCACACTATACAAACGACGGTCTTTGGAGGCAGTCAACAACTGCTTGGAGACGACAAGATATGCAAGAATCGTACGACGTTTGCTTACGCTTTTCAATCGATACGGATCTGGTACTTACAATCCCATATTGAATGTGCTAGCCTCTAGTTTTAAACGATGGAAATCTCCTTTTCTGAGTAGCTAGGGCCCTCTGTTGAGGAGATCTTCCCTCTTTCGGCACTAATCACTAGCACAGCCATTACTCGTACCAGAGGCAGAGGCACGCCACTGCAGTATTCCTTCGGGTTAGCAAACACGATGCCCAGTCCCAAAGGCTCTACTGGTCGATATGTACCAGGCTGGTCGATCATCGGTCCAGTGTTTCTTGTCCTTCTCATTGGATTCTTGTTCCGTACGATATTCCTCCACCAGGGAGTGCTGTATGGATGGGATACCGTGGGAGAACTCTACTACTGGTACTCTTGGACGTTCAGTACATTGCGGCACGGAGACCTCCCGCTATGGAATCCTAGTTTCCTCTCTGGGTACCCGTTCTACGCTTCCTCTGCGAGTACCGTATGTTATCCATTCAACTTCTTTTTTCTCTTCCTTCGACCGGCAACAGCCATCAATGCGAGTTTTCTGCTTCATGCCTTCCTCTTTACCTGCTTCTTTTTTCTGTTCCTAAGGAAAGTAGGCCTCACACCTTTTGCCTCTCTCTTTGGCGCTGCCACGCTGGGGTGGAGCGAGTTCCTTGTGACTCGAGTGTACACAGGAGAACTCTATCACCTGTATACTGTCACGTGGTTCCCATGTTCGCTCTTTTTCCTCGAACATGCTCTCCAAAACCAGCGACTTCGTGTGTACCTGCTGGTTGCAGTAGCTATAGCGCTTCAAATCACAGCAGGTCACCTACAGTATGTCTGCTACTGTCTGCTGGGGCTGGCCGTTTACTTGTGCGCACGCCTTTTCTTGACCAGCAGAGAAGGGTCTCTTGCCCAACCACCTCAAAGGGGCCTCCATCTCCTTGGGTGCTCCTTATCCATATGTCTGGGAATTGGTATTGCGTCCATCCAATGGTTCCCTACCGTTGAACTCATGACCTATTCAGGTCGTGCTCACGGCATCTCTTATGACGCGGCAACTGCTATCTCGTTCCCACCAAGCCACCTCATAAAGCTCTTCCTTCCCTCGTTCTTTGGCGATGAAGTCAGACACGAATATTGGGGCGAGAGTGTCTTTGCCCTTTGTCCGCTCTACATTGGCGTCCTGCCAGCACTGTTGGCCCTGAGAGCCATGGCATACAAGGACCACAAAGGAGCAACAAAGGCGTTTGTACTTCTTGGACTTATCGGCCTCATAGGGGCTATGGGCCGTTACCTGCCGTTCTATAGATGGTGCTTTGCGCACATCCCTTTGCTGGCATTATTTAGAATACCGGCTAGGATGTCCTTTCTTGTCACCTTTGCACTATGTGCACTTGCAGCCATTGGGTGCCAGAAAGTACTTGAAGAGACCTCATTGGATCGAAATGTTCAGCTCCACTCCCGGTGGTGGAAGCTCCTCGCAGTCTGTACGATACTGGTAGTGCTGCTTACAGTAGCCTGGCACACTGTCGTACCCGCATTTCCTTCGATCTGGCGAGCAGCTGTAGGAATTCATTTCCACCTCTTCCCGCGTTTCTCAAGGACACTCGACCCCACCGATGCAGCGTTCTTCAGCGAGACCTTTCGTGTTGCTGGTATGTCCCTGCTCCACCTGAGCTTTTGGCTCTCTACCTCTGCACTCGTATACAGGTATTTCCTGGTTGCATCTGGCCCTAGAAACCACCCCACCATGCGGGCCATCGCGGTACTGACAATAAGTCTTGTAGACCTGTACGGATTCTCATCACGGTATCTTTGGATCTGCCCTGAGAATGCCCTCTTGTGGCCCAAATCGCTCGTCTCTTTCTTTCGTTCGGATACCTCGCTCTACCGTATCCATAGTGAGGTGCCCACGAAGAACACGCCTCTTAACCCAGTAATGCTCACATCATATCGAATAAGTACCAAAAACAACGAACTCGACATCAATAGAGCCATGCTCTACGGGCTCTACCACGTAGGGGGTGAAATCGGCCTTATCCCCTCAAGATACCTGCAGTTTACCGGAACCATCGATCAGCCAGGCGTCTACCACATCCATTCGCGCTCAGCACTCAACCTCCTCAATGTCAAGTACTTGGTGCTCCCGTCTGGGGTCACACCGAATCTCGACGGATTCGAGCCAGTCTACGAGGATGAGCACTACGCGGTCTTCAGGAATGCACAGTGTATCGAGCGGGTACGCGTCGTTCATCAGGGAGTTTTCCTTTCGGACTCAGCACAGGTGCTCGTACAGCTCAACCAACCCGAGCATGATCCAAACACCATGGTCCTACTGGAAGGACCTCCTCACGCAAATGCGACGCTGCCTCGTGATCCTCCCATTGAACCAGACGCGCCACCATCAAGAGATACTATTTCTATTCGCGCCTACTGTTCTCGCAAGATCGAGGTGGAGGCAGTGCTTTCCCAGCCGGGCTATCTGGTGCTTAACGACCCGTATTATCCTGGCTGGAAGGTGTGGGTGGACAGTCGTCCGTGCACACTCCTTAGGGCTGACTTTCTTTTCAGGGCCGTGCCCCTTTCCGAAGGAAAACATGTCGTAGAGTTCCGATTTGTTCCCAAGGTCCTTCTCGCTGGAGCTATGGTCTCCACATGTTCTACACTGACGCTTGCTGTGCTGGCACTGGTACCAATCTTCAGAGGAAGGCTTAGACAAAAGAAGGCCCTGACAAAAACCCGGCACCCTATATCAGCGTAAGCTCTACCTAGAGGAAGCATCTGGCATGATTTTCTTATTAACCAAGGCCAGCTGGGATGGCATGCCCACCATAATGAGCCGATCGCCTTGCTCAAGCACGGTTGAAACCGGCGGATTGCTAATGATCTCTCCACTCCGCTTCTTGATGACAAGTATTGTTGAGCCAGTCCTTTTGAGTATTGCAGCATCTTTTATACTCATACCGACGATCTCTGCATCACCGGATAGTTCCACTTCCTCGAGTCCGATCTCAAGGTTTGTGCCGTGCATCATCAGGTCCAGGTACTCGTGTACTACTGGTTTCAAAAGCATGGTAACCATTTTCTGCCCTGCGCTCGCATACGGCGATACCACCCTGTTTGCTCCGGCTTTTTCAAGTTTTTGAAAGACGTCTTCTGTGCTGGCCCGCGCGACAATAAAGAGGTCAGGATTGAGCATCCTTGCTGAAATGGTGATAAGTACGTTGTCCGGGTCACAGTCGCTGGCAGCAGCAAGGCCTCTTGCCCTAGCGATACCGGCTCGTATCAATATTTCGTCCTTGGTTGCATTTCCTTCTATATACAGATATCCCCTCTTAAGAAGACGCTCGAGTGCCTCTTTATTATGATCTATGACGACAAACTCTTTACCTGAAGCCAGTAAATCTCTGGCTATTTGTTCGCCCACCCTGCCGAACCCGCAAATGATGAAGTGATCTTTCATCGAATCGATCGTTCGTTCCATTTTTCTCCTCTTCACCAGGCCCATGAGCTGGCCCTCGATCATAAATTGAAACAGCGAGGTAGCGGTAAAAGTGACCGTGCTCAGTCCTGCAACGATAAGAACTATGGTAAAAATCTTTCCCGCACCGTCCAGGGAGCACAGTTCCCTGAATCCCACCGTGGCCACGGTTATGATGGTCATGTAAAACGCATCGATCAGTGAGAGGTCACAGAGGTAGACATAGCCGACCGTACCAGCCACAAGGATGCTGCACAAAATAATGAGTGCCAATCGAATCTTGTAGGGAGCCTCCACAGTGCTCGTTCCTTACATCAAAACAACCAACGAGAGAGGCAGTGGTCCTGCCTGCGATCCCTATCTACAAGGCTGGTTGAGAACCAAAGGCGTGCAGTTCAGCTATGCAATCTTGGAAGGTGCTTTCTCACCACCTAACCCCTCCGGCACCGGCACTTCAACACGAATACCTCCTATCTCCCCGACTGGATCGCAAAACTCGCTTGATATGTTTCCTTTTCAAGGCCGCCCTGAGCCGAGCTGTCTTACGTCGATTCTTATGTGATGATCGTGCTACTTTTGCCATGCGTGCGGCTCCTGTAGATTCTTGACAACGTATGTTACCACCTTGGATCCCCTCACCAGGTCGACATCAAGGGCCATTCATATCATGGTGCCACTTGCATTTCAAATGTCATGTCATGATGTGATCTGGAAGTGCTTCACGTATGCTTACCTAGGACCCTCACTACACGTTTCCGGCCCCAAACAACCGAGAGGTTGACTTTTAGATAGATTCTACTTAGGCTCGACAATAGCAATGCATACGCACGTATGCTCCATGATGTGGCATATGCTATCGAGACAATGATGTAGATACCCCGAAAGAATGTCATTGCAAACCAAGATGTTACAAAGTACGGCCGGTATCGATGCATTATGTGCGAGGGCAAAAGAACTCGGTGCCTCAGATGCCCGCATCGTTACTGAAAAAGACCTCGTAGCTTCGCGCTTGGAAAAAAGTGAACAGGAAAACACCGATCCCGGCCAACAGGTACGCTCAATACACTGGCCTCGTCCAATATATCCATACGATGATATTGAGGAGGCTATCGCAACCTATCGCTGGGGGATCCTTTTTAAGGTGTGCCCCAAAAACACAGCCGATGCCTTCGGATCCACCAGTACTGGTACTGGGGACAATAGTGGTACCGTGCGGGACGCACACAGAAAGGTATTTGAAATCGCTGCATTTCTGGAGTCGGAGTGCTTTTACAAGGGATATCATCTCGCCATGGCACTGGCCTCTACAGATTGTCGTGAGGTTTTCTGTAATGAGGAGCCTTCTTGCGCTGCCCTTTCCAAGGGCAGGGCCTGTCTACATCCCTACAAAGCACGACCCTCTTTGCAGGCGTGTGGCATAAATCCATATCGGCTGGCAGAACGTGTTGGTTGGAAACTGGGTAAAGAACTGTCCTCTGACGACCTAGTGCCGACGAGCACATGTTACGTAGGTCTCGTGCTGATCACGTGACACAATTCCTCCAACGTACCCACACATTGCCAAGACCATGCTACGACGAATCATGAAAAAAACACAAAACCATGGCAATCGATCCTCGACAGGAGGTCTTGAAACCCTCGCAGCATTTGCCAGGACACGAGGAGCATCTGATGCCATCGTGCTCGCAACCAATGACATCATTTTGGATCCCAGGGTACGGTTCAAGTGTATGATTCCAAAATGTTTTGCATCAGGGACCTGCAATCACTGCCCGCCCCATGGGTATTCCTTGGAAAAGGTTGCAACAATAGTGTCAGGCTATCAAAAGGCCATATTTTTTAGGGTCACTGTTCCACCTGAAATCATCGCAGGTCCCCACGTTTCAGAATCGCTCAACAGTGGGCTGATCGACGAAGACGGTACCATATTAACGCTAGGTGCCTACTATATGCTCGTCTTCCAAATTGTCGCGCTCTTGGAAAAGAAGGCCAGATCGCTTGGTTTTTCGGCCAGAGGATTTGCAGCAGGCACATGCAGGGATGTACTCTGCCACTTCCAGCCTTACTGCCGGGTACTTGCCGCTTCAGGTGGCTGCAGACACCCAGACCTGTCCCGGCCCTCCATGGAATCCTGTGGAATGGACGTCTATACCATGGCAGCTAACGTGGGCTGGGATGTGTATCCTATAGGCGGAACGTGCCGGCCACATCATATACCTCGCGGTTCATTGTTCGGGCTGGTACTAATCTGTTGAAGGGTGAACAGAGGCAGTACATGCTGAGGGGTATATAGTCGGCACAACATAATCGGCTTGGATACCTACATTCAGCAGATTTTGTGAAAATCACAGGGGTAGCTAGGTAGGAATGAAGAAGATAGATCTTAACACGGTTGTGGCTACCTTTAAGGCCTGGAAAATGAAAAACCTGCGATGGCATCACATCGTTCCTATCCTAAGGCACCGAAACATTTGGCTTGCAGTGGGAGATAATTTCAGGTATTTGGAAGGATCATGGCCGAGGGCGTTGAAAAAGATGGCAAAGATCTTTGAAGGTGCTCCGTCACCATCTGCAGGAGGAGATAGCCCTGAGAAAGGCGCGGATAGGTGTCGGCCCCAGGTCTGACAGAGACATGTTCTTATACACCCAGCCTGGTGTAACGAGGAAAAGCACCTTGACAGCCTTTCAGGGTTTGCTAGAATAATAAAGATTTAGCTACTGCATGTGGAAAAGGTTTCTTTTTCTTACTTCTTCCTCACTAAGAATGCTTGGGTACGTGGAGGTGTCAGACACAAATGGCCGGAATACGGGTGCGGGAGAACGAGCCCTTCGAGCTAGCCGTAAAACGGTTTCGTAAGAAATGCGAAAAAGCAGGCATTCTTACAGAACTGAGGCGAAGGGAGCGGTACGAAAAGCCAAGTGTGAAGCGCAAGAAAAAGGCGCTGGCAGCAAAAAAGAGAACGATGAAACGGCTTCGCAAACAGGGATTGCTCTGATCCTGTGGGTTGGCGAACGCTGACTCCCATTGGACCGAGAGACGGTTGCATTCTTTCCTGGTGAGGAGAGCGAGACATCGTTAATAAAGGTTCGGTTCCAACATTCATCGATCCCTTCCTGACTGAATCGAGACGATTCTATTCATCATTGTGGTGCTCACACCGGCGACGTTCAAGGAAACCAACGACGTCGAACCTTACACGCACGTAGTACAGGCTTGGAGCAACCAGCTCTTTTCGGCAAAGGATATCCTTTCCATATGACGACAGGATAGATCAACCTCCCGCAATGATTGGTCCTGGGTGCTGAAAAGCGCCCCACAGGCTGCCACAGACTGAAACCAGAATGCGGTAGCAAGTCAGTTTCACAAGTAAGGTGAACCAGGAAATGACGCCTCTTTTTTCAGACGAACTCATTTCGACAATTGCAGAACGCATCTCGATTGTCGATCTGGTTTCTTCTTATGTTCCACTCAAAAAGGCAGGCAAGCATTACAAGGGGCTTTGTCCCTTTCACCCTGATACAAACCCTTCTTTGATCGTGAACGAAGAACGTAACCTGTTTCACTGTTTTGGCTGTGGAGCTGGTGGAGATGTCTACCAGTTTTTCATGAAATTTCACAACTGCACCTTTCACCATGCAGTCCGGGAACTCGCACAACGTGCCGGCATTCGGATCTCGACCAAGGCTACCTCTGAACACGAAAAGAGAGCTGCAGAGGCACGGGAGCAAGCGTATCGGTTGAATACCTTTGCATCCGAACTCTTCCACCGCTACCTATTGAAAGGCGACGGTGCACAAATTGCCCGGGAAGTGTTTTCAAAACGAGGCATTACTCCTTCTATCATCGAGGAATACCAACTCGGTTTTGCTCCAAACCAATGGGACTTCCTCCTGGAACATATCAAGCGGCACAAATTCGCTTTGCACATTGCAGAGGACTTGGGTCTCATAGTGCCGAAGAAAAGTGGACAGGGCTATTATGATCGGTTCAGAAATCGCTTGATGTTCCCGATTTTCGATACCTCTGGCAGGATACTGGGATTTGGAGGTCGGGCTATTGGAGACGAAGAACCAAAATACATGAACTCTCCTGAATCCTTTTTATACAACAAGCGGGCATCTTTATACGGACTCTCACATGCGCAGCACGCTATACGGTCGTACGGGTACGCAATTCTGGTAGAAGGCTATTTCGATGTGCTCACCCTTCATCGATGTGGATTTCGTCACACAGTAGGGGTCTTGGGCACCTCGGTTACTTCGGAACAAATCGACCTCCTGGCCCGGTTCACCAGGAAAGTCGTATTTGTGTTCGATGGAGACCCTGCAGGCAAGAAGGCGGCCATGCGCAACGTAGAGGCCTTCTTGGACAAAGGCCTACAGCCCCGATGCATGTTCCTTGTAGAAGGCCACGACCCTGATAGTTATCTCGTTGCCCATGGTCCTGAATCGTTCAACCAGCTTCTCCAGAATGCCCCCCACGCCCTCTATGCGATACTTGAAGAGAAACGGAGTGAGGCTGGATCTCTCTCACCAGAACAGGCTGTGGAAGTCTTGAACGACATCACCCCCCTTGTCTCAAAGATCAAGAATCCTATTGAAAGGGATCTCCATGTACGCACCATTTCCGAGACCCTAGGCATCGATGAATCTTTGCTAAGAGCAGAGCTATCAAACTATAGTGGGAAGGTACGCGCTTCTGTCCTTGGACGAGAAAAGGATGCTCCATCCACGCTGTTTCCAGAGGAGAGGCTTATATGTGTCCTTCTTGTGCAGTTTCCTCACCTCCTCGACGAGTTCAAGGAGCCAGCAGCCAAGCGTTCTCTCGTGGAGCACATTAGAAACGAACACGTCCGAACAATCATTGAACAGATCTTCCAGGAGCATGAGCAAACAGGAACGATCTCGTTGTCACGTTTGCTGGCACGTGTTCAAGGGACTCCGGCTGTCGAGCTCGTCTCCAGCTGTGCCTGCACAGAAGAAGTTGCTCCTGAGCAGGCGCTGAGGGCACTTAACGACAGTATGAGAAGAATGCTGCTTAGGGACTTGCGGGAAGAGGCGCGAGACCTCAACAGAAAGATCAGAGAAGCTGAGAAAAGGCAACAATTGGATGTGTGTCTTGAACTTTCCATGAAGAAACGCGAACTCTTGCAAAGGGGAAGAGATCTCATGGGCCAGCACAGGCCATGAGTGCTGGATTCCGGATTGAATCCGGAATGACGGATGGTGTTGGAAGGGATCTCATGGGCCAGCACAGGCCATGAGTGCCCGTCAGGGGAATGACCCAACATTTGGTAAGTGTAACTCTATACATTTCTACATACCAGTAAGGTACGGGACAGGAAGGAACATCAATGAGACGGCCAAAAAAGATTGCAGATGTCAAAAAACTAATCGATATCGGCAAGGAAAAGGGCTTTCTCACGTACGATGAGGTGAATGAATACCTGCCTTCTGACCTCATCTCGGGAGAGCAACTCGAAGATGTGATGTCTATGTTCGGGGACATGGATATTGAGATCATAGATTCTTCCCAACGAGTCAAATTTCCTCGGCGACAAGAAGAACCAGAAGAAGAAGAGGAAGAAGAAAAAGAAGAGGAGGAAGAAGAAGGGGTAGATAGCCTCGCGTTGGGCAAGACGAATGACCCGGTTCGCCTCTATCTCAGGGAAATGGGCATGGTGAGTCTCCTGACCCGCGAAGGTGAGGTAGAAATCGCCAAGCGTATAGAAGAAGGAGAACGCAAGGTAAGAGAAGAGGCATTGCATACGGTCGCTGCAATCAAGGAGATGCAGTTTCTTGCCAAGCACGTTCGAACAGGTAACATTCGCGTAAAGGACATCCTAAAAGATTTTGACGAGGAAGATGGACCCGAACAGGAGGAAAAGGAAAGGGCCCAGGCAATAAAGATTGGCAACATCCTTTCAGAGGTCGAACAGTGCTACAACGACACCTTGCGAACCATGCTTTTGCTGAAATCGCCAAAGTGGTCCGAACTACAGAAAAAGCAAAAAAAGCAAAAGATTGCAAACGACAGAAAGCACATTGCTGAGAAACTTATGCAAATCCCCTTCCATGCCCATCAATTGGATCGAATCGTCCAACATCTAAAAAGCCATCTTCAAAAAATCGAATCGTACGAAAAGGAACTCGAGGAGATCGAAAAGAAAAGCAAGCTCAGCGTCCATGAATTGCGAGATGCCTTTCTCGCAGCGCAAAGGAGTCCTATTCAAAAGCTAAGAGTTACCCGATCGCTAAAGCTGAGCCACCCAAAACTGCTGGAGCTGAACACTCAGATTCAGGCGATACGGAGGAAGATTCGAAGGGTAGAGGATGAGGTCGAAATGAGTTCAAAGGAACTCAAACGGGTCGTTAAGGCGATAAAGATAGGAGAAATTCAGGCCAAGTTTGCTAAGAGCGAACTCATCGAGGCAAACCTTAGGCTTGTGGTCAGTATTGCAAAGAAATATACCAACAGAGGCCTTCAGTTCCTCGATCTTATCCAGGAAGGCAACATAGGACTCATGAAGGCTGTTGACAAATTTGAATATCAACGTGGGTATAAATTCAGCACCTACGCCACCTGGTGGATACGCCAGGCGATTACTCGCGCAATCGCAGATCAAGCCAGGACCATACGGATCCCGGTCCACATGATCGAAACCATCAACAAGCTGATCCGCACCTCAAGGTATCTGGTACAGGAGTATGGCAGGGAACCTACCCCTGAGGAGATCGCGGAGAAAATGGATGTGCCGCTAGAAAAGGTGAGAAAGGTATTGAAAATTGCCAAGGAACCGATATCCCTTGAGACTCCTATCGGTGAAGAAGAAGATAGCCATCTTGGGGACTTCATCGAGGACAAGGGGGTGATTTCGCCCTCAGAGGCAGTGATCAACATAAATCTTTCAGAGCAGACGCGCAAAATCCTTGCGACCCTTACTCCCAGGGAAGAGAAGGTGCTTAGGATGCGTTTCGGCATCGGTGAAAAATCCGATCATACCCTGGAGGAAGTGGGCCAGAATTTCGACGTCACAAGGGAACGAATCAGACAGATTGAGGCAAAGGCGTTACGCAGGCTTCGCCATGCGAGCAGGAGCAAACAGCTCAAGAATTTTATTGACGCCTAACAACGGGCATAGGATGCACCAGCGGTACCATTGAAAGAGACCGGCAGACGAATATATAATTAGGTGCCTCAGGGGCCCATAGCTCAATTGGTAGAGCCACCGGCTCATAACCGGAAGGTCCCAGGTTCGATCCCTGGTGGGCCCACCATAGCACCACGACGAAGGTGCCTATAGCTATGAGCAAGATGCTTACAGTGCAGACACTGTTGATAAGGTCCGGCAAACGTGTACGAACCCTACGTGCGGCAAGCAGATCTACCGCAAGGTGCATCCTGCTCGAGGATGCACCTTTTTTGTTTCTGGAGGCAGCCCTTGCAAACGATGCTACAGCTCTTACTGAACCTGCAAAAAATAGATGACAGTCTCAAGAACGCCCTTCAACGGCAACAGGAGTTGCCTGAACGAATCAAGGAACAGGAACACCAGCTTCAAACCGAAAGACAAAACCTCGAAGAGTTAAGGCTCAGCCTAAAACAGACAACCTTAGCGCAACGCCGACTAGAAAAAGAGCTCAACGAGAGCATTGAGCAGCTCAAGAAGAAACAAAGCAGGCTGTTCGAAATCAAAACAAATGAGGAATACAGGGCTGTGCTCAAGGAAATAGAATATACCAAGCAGGCCCATTCCGATATGGAAGACCGTATCATTCTGATGTTCGACGACATCGAGCAGATGGAAAAATCTGCAAAGGAAAAGGAGCAGCTTTTCCGTATATCAGAAGAACATCTTGAAAAAGAGAAACAACGGGTAGCACAGGAGATCCAAGTGATCCAAGAAGAAATCAAGACACTCCAGCAGGAACGCTCCAGGATGTGCGAACAACTGAGCCCTGAGCTGCTGGAGCAGTACGAACTCCTGAAAAGCAGACGATCCGGTCTGGCCGTTGTGGTAATCCAAGGCGAGATTTGCCCCGGATGCAATCTGTATATACCCCCTCAAACTATCAACGAGGTGCTTCAGACAGGCGAGATTCGACAGTGTCCGCACTGTAGACGGATCCTCTATTGTGAGGTTCAGTAGCCGGCCACAAGCGCTGTCGCTCGTGGTTGGGCATAGGCACATCAGGCACACGATATCGGCACACGCCGAAGTAGCACAGATGACCGCTGGTTCTACGACAGTAGAACGGGAGGAAAGTCCGAGCTCCACAGGGCATGGTGCTGGGTAACACCCAGTGAGGGCGACCTCAAGGAAAGTGCCACAGAAAATAGACCGCCCGCATGCGTGCGGGTAAGGGTGAAACGGTGAGGTAAGAGCTCACCAGCAACTCGGGTGACTGAGTTGGCTAGGTAAACCCCACCAGGAGCAAGACCAAATAGGAGGGTATCTCCCTTTCAAGGGAGCGGGATTGCCCGTCCCGGACCCTCGGGTTGGGTCGCTTGAGGTAACGGGTAACCGTTATCCTAGAGGAATGGTCATCACCCCATTGCAGGGAAACCGCGTGGGGAACAGAACTCGGCTTATGGGCTACTTTGGCGTCTGTGCCGATTCTTTTTCCCGGTTGAAGCATGTGAGCCTGTCCCTGGTGTCTTGAGGTCGCAGGGTAAGCTGGTGGGATTCTTCACTCATTCGACGATCCCTCCTATGAGCTTATGAGCTAGGCTCACGGTTGAACCGTTTTTTCACTTTCTGTATCTTTCTAGCTTGTCATCGAAGTGAAGTTTGGTCTCCCTAGGGTACATACTAGACTACCAAAGGAGTACTGCAATGGAATCAGACCACCTCTACAGGGAATTGGCAATGCGTCTCGGCATGCCAGCTTCTGAGCGCATCCCACGACTTTGGCAAATGCTCTGCAGCAAAGAAGAGGCACAGGTATGTCTCTTGATGCCGGCAACTGCGAAAGAATTGTCCGAGAAAATGGGCACGTCGACTACAGAGATCGAGAAGATGATTGCCGGTCTGTTTAGAAAAGGCGTTGTCTTCGAAAAGACAAAGGAGGGTGTCACGCAGTATGTAATGTCCAAGAACCTTATCCAGTTCCACGACGCCACCATTGTGTGGCCAGAAGCTCCGCAGGAATTCTTGGATCTATGGAAAGAATTTATGGAGACCGAATATCCTGCCCTTGCAAAGGCCATTGCTCACATGGCCCTCGACCCTATGACTCGGGTTGTCCCAGTTCAGCAGAGCCTAGAGGGAGGGGGTTCGCACGTCCTTCCTTTTGAAAATGCGTTAAAGATCCTCGAGGCCGCACGACGCATCGCTGTCACCAAATGTACCTGCCGACTCACCGCTCGCAAATGCGACGCACCCATAGAGGTATGCATCCAGTTGAACCGAGCTGCTGAGTACGCAATCAAGCGAGGCTCCGGAAGAGAAATTTCCTTTGACGAGGCACAGAAGATTCTGACAGAGTGCGAGGAACAGGGGCTCGTACATCTTACGGACAACAGGGCCACAAACCAACATATTATCTGCAATTGCTGCCGGTGTTGCTGCATCACTTTGCCTGTGATCGCCCAGATGGGAAGCAGGGTCCTTTTGGCGCCGAGTCGCTTTATGGCAAGCGTGGACCAGAGTACGTGCACCCTGTGTGGAGTATGCGTGGAGCGATGCCCTGTAAAGGCTTTATCCATAGAAGGAGATGCGTCCTCACGATCGCTTCAGGTCAAAGAAGACCTGTGCATTGGATGCGGCCAGTGCGCGTATCATTGTCCTGAGGCAGCGATAGTACTGAAGGAAGTACGATCTCCTGAATTTATCCCAGGGGCTGCAACCATCTCGTAACTGGAGGAAAGAAGGTGACGTCGATGTATGCTGACAAGTTCAGACTCGATAACAAAGTAGCGATCATAACAGGCGCAAGTGGCGGAATAGGTAAAGCGATTGCCTGTGGCTTTGCCGAAATGGGAGCCACAGTGGTGATCGCCAGTCGCAAACAAGAGTCCCTTGAGCAGGTGGCAGAAGAGCTACGGAGCCAGTATCGTACAGATGCCATTCCCATCGCGTGCCACACAGGAAAGCTCGAGCAGATATCAGCCCTTTTCGAAAAGGTCATGGCACGGTGCGGCCGTGTCGACATACTTGTCAACAATGCCGCTACCAATCCTTACTTCGGTCCGAATCTCCATGCCGACGAAGGCATATGGAACAAGACCATGGATGTCAATCTCAAGGGATATTTTTTCATGAGCCAGGCAGCAGCCAGGATCATGGTCGAGCAAGGAGGGGGCTCAATTATCAACATAGCTTCGGTTGCCGCGTTCTCTCCACCTCCGATGCAGGGCATTTACGCCATTACCAAAGCAGGTGTCGTCTGCATGACAAAGTCCTTTGCCAAGGAATTGGCCACATCAAATGTCAGGTGCAACGCGATCTGCCCAGGTCTCACTGAAACTAAATTTTCGAGTGTCCTTATCAACACGCCGGAGATCTATGAAGTTGCTATGCAGATGATCCCGATGAAGCGGCATGCACAGCCTTCTGAGATGGTAGCCGCTGCGCTTTATCTTGCAAGCGATGCTTCAAGCTATGTGACAGGGGCATGCATTGTCGTTGATGGGGGTCAGACGGCGTAAAGCCGTCCCTTGCCCGCTACCCTGTGAGGGCCATACCCGATAAGCCGCTTTACGAAATGTTGAGGCTCCTGGCCTATTGTAGCTCCGTAGGTGGACGGCGTGTGGTCAATCTCAATGAGGGACACGGACATGCACCTTGCAATAGGCACGCCTTTTTTGAGCGACCTGCTGTTCCCTGACACGGCCAGGGCATACTTCGGAGAGTTCTTAAGAACCAGTCTTCCTGTGATAGCCCTATAGCAGTACCTGCGATGTTCGAAGGCAACGGCCTGCCTACTGCTCGAGAAATTGGGCAATTCGTTCTACGACCTTGTCAGGATATTCAACGAGCACAAAGTGCGTCCCGAGCCTCATGTGCAGATGCTGCGCGTGAGGCATCTTTCTTCGCATCTCCCGAGATTGATACGCAGGAGTGAGGTAATCGAGACCACCGCTGATGATCAGGACAGGGTGCCGGATAGACCGCAGATGGTGATATACGGAATGGGCGTCGAGTTCTTGGAAGAGACGAAGATAGTTGCCAAAGTCGGTTGCAAATATGTCATGCATATACTGACGATAAAGGGCCTTGATTCGCTCTTGCCTTCTCAAGCGAGCGTATCCCCCTCCTATGAGATCCAGGTTCAATCGGGAGGTGCAAAGGGCTGCGAGGATCTTGTGAAACCCATGCTTGTCCCTCATGAAATCGATAAGTTCATGAAGGATCTTCTGAAGCCATGGAACCCGGAAAAAAGGTTGAAACCCCGTTGTCAACGCATGGCCGTGCGTGCCGTTGAGCAGTACAAGTCTATCGACACGTTCAGGGTAACTACTGGCGAACTCAAGTGAAACCTGAACCCCCATGGACCAGCCGACAAAGACAGCCCGCTCTACCCCTTCGTTATCCAAGATCTGGAGGGCATCTTCAGCATGATTAGTGACTGCCAGTCGGTGGATCCGTGACGGCGCGTCAGATTCAAAAAGGCCTCTATAATCCCATGTGATCATTCGCCATCGATCAGCGAATCGCTCGAGAATGGGTTCCCAGATATAGAGACGACCCCCCAACCCACTGGCCAGGATCATGGTCCTGTTTCCCTGGCCGATGAGTTGATAGGAGATCTGGATCTTGTCTCTGTCGTGGCTCACAACAGATCGTTTTTCCGCCACTGCATCCCACCTGCCTGGCCCCTGGATGTCGTACGTGGCTTGTGCTGTAACTCTCACGACACACGTCCTCTCTGGCATTCACAAGACTTGGAGTTTTATTCTAGCATTGTTATCGGCACCAATGCCCTGCACCTTAAACACTGCCTTGTTCAGAGGAAACACTCCTCTGTATCCTGAATGCGGCCGTACAGAGTATCGTATGAATCGCACCTGGGGCAAGAGGTCTCGTATTTCTTCTAATCACAAAGGAACGAGGGAAAGCCGTACAACTCGTGACTGGCTTTTAGGGAAAACAGTGGCGATGATTCACGACCATGGGTGTGCAATGGGGGTATTGATCAGAGAAACATCCCTGCAATAAGGATAAAAGCCGCTCAGACAACAAGGCTCAGTCTCTCATGTTACGGGATTAGGGAAGAGGGGGGACTATTTACAACAAAGGGCCGGTCTGTGCGTGAGCAGTGCTCCATAGCAATGCCTCGCTTTTTTCCGGCCAAGAGAAGAAAATTGATGCGCCAGGAGATGTAGCTCCCATAATGAACCTAAGGATAGACCCAGCCGCTTGGGCGTGAAATGCCCGACTTGAACCCACGTGCCCTCAAGGGGAGAGCCCGTTTGCCACTAGTCTGTATCCCACAACCAATCCTCAGCACTCATCCTTGACCGCGGCGAGTATCTTTACGAACGATTCAATATCCCTTATCCGGAGTCTCGACCCAACCAGTTCAGCCATGTCGCGAAGAGTCACGCCGTAGGGACCCAACTGCTCCACCGCAACCTGCACACTCTTTTGGAGATTCGTCATGGTCGTGGCCACAAGGTTCCAATTTCCCGAATCCCTCACCCGCTCGATTCCGATCTCGAACAGCTTGCGAATTATATCAGGTTCAGAAGCATCGACGGGAATTTCAAGGCAGACATTGGCCAGCCGAGTGACCTTTATGCTCGGGTGGCGTAGACGAGACCTATGAAACGAAATTTGTCCGTCTTCGGCCGCGATCTCAATTCTTTCCTCGTTGATGCTCTCGAGAGACTCGACAAACGCCAACCAGATCGCATAGGGGAGCACCACACGGCCCCACTCCCGACACTCGCACTGGATGTCAACAGAAAAACCCATACCCGTAACAACGAGCGACTCTGATACTGTGAGTGTGACCGAGGCGGATCGGGCCACTTTCGAGTTGGGCCTAACAGCAGTGAAGATCTTGCGGTAGGCCAGGAGATCACTGATCGAGACGTAGGCTTTCACTCGCCCCTCCATGCATAGGAACGTCGATCCACGCTCCCGCGCGGGGAGCGACTTGAACTGGATGAGGGTGTTTAAGGTGGAATCGTTCGTTTCAATCCACGCTCCCGCGCGGGGAGCGACTATGGAATAGTAGCCGAGCCCCATAACACCGAACAGTTTCAATCCACGCT
>FWPU01002019.1_pt1 | contig 43067 bp, 38 predicted proteins | sample 2228361 | NCBI WGS metagenome assembly FWPU01 (sample SAMEA103939777, study PRJEB20133) | metagenome | reverse complement strand
TTTCAAGTACACGCGCTCTAACCTCTTTTGCGAGGTCCACCCACCAGTTGACTATGATTATAACTCGGTCTCCTTTTGAAGTCACTATCTTGGCTGCCTCTTGAATGGCACTCACATTGCCACCATGTCCATTCAACACAATAATGAATCGAAATCCGTGTCTAAAGACGGAGTCCATTATCTCTTCATAGTATTTAGTGAGTGTATCATGACTGACCGAGACCGTGCCAGAGAACTCTTCTAGCGTCCAGCTGTCGCCAAAGGGTATGGGTGGCAGAACTAGGGCCTTGGTCCGTGCGGCAACTCTGTCTGCAATATACGCTGGTAGAATGTGATCCGTACCAAGCGGCAGATGTGTACCATGTGCCTCGACTGCCCCCGTCTGCATTATGACGACTTCAGTCTCAGGCATTAGTCTAATGAATTTAGAATGTGTTAATTCAGACCAGTGAGGCATGGCTACCCTTCGATGTTCGTACATACTAAATAACTCTTAGGTATATCTCTCACTGAATATCTATCCCAAATAATCGAACCGCATTAGACCTGCAATCTGATCCCACCCATTGATAGATATATTGAACATATGCGTTCCTATCGTCTTCATTCACAAATCCTATACCTCCGGTCTGCTCTGCAGAGTATGTATGCGGATACAACATCTGGAACCTCATGTCCGCTCTTGCCACCTAATTCCCACCGAAAGGTTATTAGCACTATATAGATGGGAAAACACCGCGCATTTGGGTCCTCTTCCAAGACCGTGCATACAATAGCCCCGTAGTGTAGTGGTCCATCATGTGGGACTCTGGATCCCGCGACCCAGGTTCGAAATGAGGTGGATTCTGTCCCCTACACGAGAGTCCTGGCGGGGCTACCATCTCTTTATAGTAATATTGACCGACTTCTGTTTGGATTTGTCCGTAACAACGGGCGTGTTTTTAATCGCATGTTGATTATTTTTCGAACAAGCTGCGTTTTTTGTCGTAGACATGCACATATTTATAGGGTAATATGTGTATGTAAATGTGGGCAAAGCGACCCGTATTTAAGGCTCATTTGAGTCCCTGTTGTTCAGGTCTGCGTCCCTCCCGGCGGAGATCGACAGTGTGCGGGTCGCTCTATGCTCCTTATTTTGTGGGCTGTAATTCCATATATAGTGTGGCTAATCCTCTCCACTGACGTCTACATGATGGCAATCTTCATATTATCTATATTTGGTACTGACTGCTGAGATATGAATTATGAAGACAGTTGAGCGCGGCTGGGATGAGTTCTGGGCCGAGATCTTTAGAATACGATATCGCCGTGCAATTCCGGCTATGCAGCAGTATGATGAGATGGTCATAGACTTTTGTATAGAGATTCTCGATCTTCAGGAGGGCGATAAGGTGTTTGACATAGCCTGTGGTGCTGGAGATCATAGTCTAATTCTTGCAAAGAGAGGTATGAATGTAACTGCATTTGACATATCAAACACACTGATTGAATTCGCAAAGCAACGTGCGAGCGAGAATGGTCTGACAGTAAATTTCTACAAGGGCGATATGAGAGAGGTCTCGTACAGAGAACAATTCAAGGCTGCCCTGTTACTTAGTCACAGCTTTGGCTTCTTCAGACACGAAGACAATCTGCGAGTCCTGTCTGGAGTATATACTGCACTCGTACGTGGTGGCCGACTTATAATTGACCTTATGAACCCCTACAATCTCCCGAGGTTTCAGGCCACATGGACTAAGATTGAGGGTGGATACTTGCTGAGTGAACCGCATAAACTAGATGCCACTGAGGGTATATTGAGGGGTCGTCCCGCAACCTTCATTGACACGGAGGCGGGAGAGATTGTACTCATGAACCAGGATGCAATGGCAAACAATGATATTCGAATGTATACGGCTCCTGAAATAACGGCTCTGTTACGATCGACTGGTTTCTCAAGAATTGAGATGTATGGTCAGAACACACTGCCCAAGACACCATATACCTCCTCCTCAGAACGTATGGTTGTTGTTGCAAGCCGGTAGTGATCAAGTCTGACCACATTTTGGTCGAGTATATTACATAACATCTTATCACACTGGAATAGTGTCACACCATCACAGCATGTCCTCAGGAATATCTAGTCCAAGTGCTCTGAGGCGACCAAATCCCTGGCTGAAGAGACTCATGTGGTGGCGAATGTCCTCCTCAACTTCTGCAAGTGACTCCAACAGCATCCTGATGTCTTCTAGTCCGCCCTGTTGATATTCATCTATCATCATGTCAAATATATCACTCATCTTCAACATACTCTCTTCGACTACTCTATTGAGATCCAACATAGATTGAACAGTCGAAATAGTATCACTGTCAGGCATATATGGAATGATGTCCTCCAATGCCACTCGAGCCTCTCTACACTTGTCTACCCGACCTGGTACTATGTGATCTCTCATCTGATACATCCAACCTAGCCTCTCTTTACTAGTCAGAGAATGAAGGTTGTCCATTGACAAGTATGCAGTCCATGGCCCAAACTCGGTGGTCTCGTAGTAGATCCAATTGTCAAAGGCATTGAGAACTCTCTTCCATGCATCCTCCATCTCGGACATCTTCTCATCGGAATTAATGAATGCCCATCTATGTTATAAATCCGTACTGCATACATATTGTTAATGTCCGAGAGAGGCCGTCTGATAATCCAGATCCTTAGAGCGTCTCGTGAAACTGGTGTGGTCACATCGCTCAGTCAACCAGTTGTGAGGATACTTAGAGATGTTGGAGCCGAAGAGCACGACTCTATATGGGTACTCGACAGGCAGACTCGAATCAGACTTGCGCAAGAGGCCGTATCACAGGGTGTGGATATTGAGTCTATTGTGGACTCGCTGACGTGGAAAGACTTTGAGAGTCTAGTGGCGAGTGTATTGAGAGAGAATGGTTTTCGTTGTATAGAGAGCCTTAGGAGACGAGGTGATGCTATCGCAGATGGAATGGAGATCGATGTGGTTGGAGTCCGAGGTCACAATATAGTCAGTGTTGATGCTAAGATGTGGGGCACACGACATGACAAGACCAGTGCTCTTGTGCTGGCTGCAAAGCGACAGAACCGACGGACCACACAACTGACGAAGATGCTTCCCATACTTGCTGTCAAATTATCTATACAACCCGGCCGGTACACGTTCATACCCGTGCTTGTGACATGGTTGGTTGAGGACATAGAACTGGTTGATGGAGTTCCCATTGTACCAATCTTCAGACTGAACAGCTTTATCCTTGAGTTAGAATCGTATGAGGATCTGTTGGTCACATACTCGGCAGACCTGCTCTGATTACCACTGACTCATTTCATGGTGGAGGACTCAATACATTAGTCACAGTGTCTGAGAGAAGCATTTGGACCAGGTCTTTTGAAACCCGTTTCTCCTTTATCCCGGAACGTATAGCGGGATATTCAAGCAGGTTCTTTGTTGTGGCTCGACCAACTGATAGTGCTCTGTTCTGTGGTGTCGTTGGAGGCACAGTCTCATGCACTGATACTGCTTCACGTATGGCATCGATAACTTGACCCAGTATTTCACCATGCGCCTCAGTCTGCATTGAGGCAATGCATGCTCCACATGCTTGCCCACCACCAAAGTCACCATGAACTATAACAACTATTGTCTTCGCCTTATCACTAGATAACCACGTCTTAAGATACCCGTTGAGAGCAACAGTCTCTGTATTATCTTCAGAGAAGGGTGGTATGTATCCTCCAAGGGTGTGAATTGACATCGCAAGACCTCTGGGAGTTGGTGGAAACATCATTCTCGAGTCAGAGCATGTTATCACCAGCGTGTTACTATCCAGTTCGTCTGGTGTTTTCAATTTTGATATCAACTTGTTTTCAGTCTCATAGGAACGTCCCATCCCATGTGGAATTAGACGTGCCTGTCCTTGTTCATAGTCTACTCTGAGTGCAACTATTGGCAGTCCGACAAGGGCTGGATGACGCGCAGCGTGCTCGATTGACGTGCGAATAACATCACTCGCCTCGTCACTCTCAAAGGTCATTATTACTGCAGATCTATTATGGATGTGTTGAGTATATGCAGCTGGACCACCGAATAAAAACAGTGATTCTTTTGCTGATGGTAGAGCTATCAATGATACTCGGGTAGCATGGAATGCATCACCCTGTTGAAATGAGAGCAGCTGCATGTCTTGTTGAGTTCTATCTATTGGTGAGATGAGCAAATACTGTGGCGACTGCCCTTCTGATGCATGTTTCATCCGTTCACTCTGCTCCGGATCCTGTTGTCGTTTCTTCAGCAACTGTCCTGACCGGACAATCATCTGATCAATCATATTCTCTGTACTCCGCATATCATATATCTACAGACGAGTTGATAGGCACACCTATTGTGTCACTCTCAACAGCTTCAAAAGTTCAACGGAACCTAGACAAACTGACAGGACACGAAGGCGATCTGCTTGCTGCTAGGTGTGTGCTATTACGAGAATGTGAACAACTGGGCAACTAAGAGTCTCATTGACGCAATTATCTCAAGGGGTCATCAGGCAAAGGCTTTCAGACTGTGCGACGTGGGTGCAGAGATCCCCAACCGGTTTACTCACTTAGAGGATGAGGTCCTGTCTGAGATGTGCGGGCTGCTTATTCGAACAATTGGGTTTGGTACTGGAGATCAGATCACCTATCGCATAAGTCTGCTAGAGCACTTTGAGGATGCAGGGGTCTATGTGATGAATCCCACTTATTCATTCAGAAGAGCCAAGGACAAGTATGCCACTCTGACAGCACTCCACAAGGCAGGTATCCGCGTACCACGGACGTATGTTGGCGAAAATCTTGAGGCTGCAATCAAGTTTGTTGACGAGGTGGGTGATGTCGTCATAAAACCACTGATAGGCTCTAGAGGTCTGGGGTCAATACGGGCTGAACATAAAGAGTTGACATATCGTGCAATGAAGTTTATCCATCAGTTGGGACAGGTGTTGTATCTCCAAGAGATGATTCCAAAACCTGGTCGCGACATCCGTGCCTTTGTAGTTGGAGGGCAAATGGTTGCAGCAATGTATAGGTATCTTCCTGGTGATAGACCCGATGAGTGGAGGACTAATGTACACGGTGGTGGACGTCCCGAACTAGCTCATCTAGATACAGAATACACAGAGTGCGCTCTCAAGACTGCTGAGGTCTTGAAACTGGACTATACAGGTGTTGACATCATAGAGTCTGCAGATGGTCCATGTGTGTTAGAGGCAAATGCCGCTCCGTCATGGGCGGGGCTCTCAACTGTGACTAATATAGACATAGCTGGGGAAATAGTTGACCTACTAATTAGTCGATGTAGAAAGTGATGAGTTCGACGTTCTAAGCTGTTCCTGTCGGCTTAGTGTATTTGGCAATAATTGCCTTGACCTCCGCCTGAGGGAGTATCTTGAACTTCTTGTCCTTAGTGTCAATCAATCCAATCTCGATACGGGATGACTTGTCATCTGTCTTGTCTACGGACTTTGTTGAGACCTCTAAGACAGCCTTTAGTGCAAGTTCTAGCGCCTGTTCAAGATTGAGTCCGGTCTTGTAATCTCTTTGTAATGCATTAGTAAAGGTCTCTTTGACTGTTTCCGCATCACGTCCTATTGCTGCTGCTTTATACCCCCAGAATGACCCTGATGGATCCGTCATATACAGCTGTGGGCCCTCACTATCAACACCTGCAACTAATAGTGAAACACCAAATGGACGTAGTCCGCCATACTGTGTATAGATCTGTTTTATGTCACACAGGTCTATCACAAGTGAACGAATTGATATTGGCTCATCGTAGCTGAGTCGATTGATCTGAGCCTCTATTCTTGCACGGTCAATCAGTTTTCTCGCATCGGCATGGAGTCCCGCAATAGCAGTCCCAATATGGTCATCAATGAAGAGTATCTTCTTGAGTGAGTCTATGTCCACAAGCTGGTGTGGTGTGTGTTTCTCGCCAACAAGAACAACTCCATCAGTTGCTTTCACACCCACTGCAAGAGGTCCTCTACGTACAGCCTCTGTGGCGTACTCAACCTGGTAGAGTCGTCCCTCCGGACTGAAGACTGTGATTGCCCGATCATAGTTCGAACTCGATATTGGGAACATGTCACGTCAGTGCTCCTATCTTGTGGTCGAATGGACCACCAAACATCTCTGGCTCTCAGAGTGTATTAAAAGGTTGTCTATGGGACTCATATATAAGAGATTCCGCAGTTGGGCAACTCTGACACCTATTTTTGTAAATAAATGAATTGGTCAGACTAAGGTATGTATCAAGACCAATTAAACTCAAGTTGAATGCCCTGCGGCATCTGTTCGAGTAGTGGTAATACCTCTTCTATCATAGGTACTCTCATGGAGACCCCATTGCTGCCGGGAACAGGAACATTACGAGGTATGTATTTTTGGACTGCATATCTCCCCTTGAATCCCATCTCATGTAGCAACTCAGCAATCTGTATGATCTCCTCTGGCACCATGAGATCGCCCACATAAGTTGTCCGTGGCCACAGTCGCACCCCTGCCTCCATCAGAAGTTCAAGACTACGTCTGATCTTTGGCCAGACCCGTTTTCTCTGTGTGATTCTTTCATAGCAGCCTGGCGGGGCTTTTATGTCAAACCATACCGAGTCTAGGTAGGGAATACTTCTCTCAAGAACATCCGGCATTGAACCCTGCGTGTTTAGATTAATGTGTTTACTTCTCTCCTCTCTCAACTCTCTGAGCAGTTGAGGAAGATCGTGATGTATAGTAGGTTCACCACCAGTGATGCAATATCCATCAGTCATGTTACCCCTTGCATGTTGTACAATCTCTGATATTGGCATCTCTATACCAGAGTCAAGTGGTATCAACTCTGCGTTTTGACAGTAGTGACATCTGAAGTTGCAGCCACCTGTCATTATGACCGTCACTGGTATCTGAGGAACATCTACTAGACTGATGTCAATCAACTTTGCAAGACGCAGTAGGTCTCACCTCTGACTCGTGATGCATCTGTTTGCCTGTCTGGTCCATTGATAACTGTCTCGTAGCATTATCGCACAGGTAAATACACTAATCTGTAGTATTATGAGTATATAGTAATCTACGTATCACAATCAATAATCCACAAGTCCATGCATTGTTGCATGTTTCAAAATAGACCACTCACAGAATGTCAATGCACGGATGCGCCTTACAGGGGCGCCCCGTTCAACCCCCTCTCATTCTATACCTAATAGTGCGAAGACTGTACTCTTGATATGTTCGACATTATCTCTCACTTCAGACCAGAGTTTGTCATCATCATCGAATGGTGGTGTCTGGGTGGGCGCCCGATATGGATGTCCACTCAACTCCGACATGACACATGCCGCACCCCAATTCAGAGCATCTGGATGATATCCTCCCCCTGACATTACACCAAGCCGTCCATTACTCCAACGATGTGCCATCTGATGCAGTCTTCTAGTGACATATGTGATCATATCTGTTGTAAGTTTGAGGTGTGCCAGACGATCCAGATAGTGGGCATCGAATCCCGGAAGAAATAGAATAAACTCTGGCTTGAAATGGTCTACAAGTCTAGGAACCAGTTCATCAAACGCATAACGATATACTCTATCTCCAGAGTCCATCGGAAAGGGCATGTTCACTTTGTAACCTCTGCCTCTTCCTGAACCAATCTCATCCACAAAGCCCTCATGTGGATACATCCACCGAGGGTCCTCATGAAACGATATCTGTAGTATTTCTGGATCATCATAGAAGTATGACTGAGTGCCATTTCCATGATGTACATCAAAGTCTGCCACAAGAATACGTCCAATTCCCATTCTCTTCAGTTCATAGACTGAAGCAGCTATGTCGTTAAAGACACAGAATCCACCCCCGCTTGCATACTTTGCATGATGAAATCCTCCAGTCGGTGAAAAAAAGTGATCGACCTCATTCTGTATTATTGCTCGGATACCATCTATTGTCCCTCCACATGAGATGCGTACCGTGTCATAGATACCTCTGTAGCCAGGCGTGTCAACATCTATGTCGCCATTACCAGTCTCAGATATTCTACGGACACGTTCTATATACTCAGGCGAATGAGCAAGTCTCAACAGTTCGTCGCTCAGTGGTCGGGCCTCGATAATAGTCACGTGTGGTTCTGCAAAGAACCCTTCATTCTCCAAGAAGTCTTTTATTGCGGTAAAACGTCCCTTTGAAATTGGATGATTTGGGTCATGCTGAAACTCATCAAATTCATTGCTCCATATGAAACCAACTTTACATCTTTTCGGCTCAATCATCCTTATTTCTGTCTTGCTAAGAACTTATATCGCTTTACTTCTAGCATAGTATGGGGGTCACACAGTCTATGAAGTTCACAGAGGTCGCAAATATTCGTATCGATGCTTTGGTCTACTCTTTATACGTCCGACAAAAACCAGATGCACGACCCCAGGTATTCTCGCTCGACTATGGCGACCGGTTACGTGTATATGATGTTCAGGGGAGCATGCGTTCCGCGAGGAGTTGGAGCAGCAAAGTGCGGTGCATTGCTGTGGCAGACGTTCTTGGCCGTGATGAGGAGGTGGTTGTGGGGGGTGTTGGCAGACGAATCCTGGTTGTGGATCAGAGAGGTACCCCTGTGTGGAATGTTGAACTAGAGAGCAATGTGATAGCCTGTGATGCACGTGATATTGACGGCGATGGTGCTGCTGAGGTAGTTGTGGCTCTTGAGAATCAACGTGTTGTTCTGTGGAACGATGACAAGACCGCTCTATTTAGTCGTACTATGGATGACCCAATCGCGGACGTCTGGCTTGAGGACATGACTACAAATGGCGAGCTTGAGGTGTTTGTTGCAGATCGACGTGGGCGGCTCACCATACTCACAGGGTCCGGTTACAAATTAAAGACCCTCCAGTTGGGCGAGACCATCACAGTCTTTGCAATATTGGGTTTTGGTGAGAGAAAACTGTTTGTGACCGGCAATCACTCTAACGAACTCAAGATTTGGGACCTAAATGGTCTGTGTGTTGGCAGTATTTCTCTGTCCGCACCTCCAAAGGCAATGGCAGCCGGCAGTGCTGGTAACATGCCAGATATCTCTTATTTAGTTGTCAGCACGACGGATCGCCGAGTCTCATTCTGGCATATAAAGGACAGTGAACGTCCAACAAGAGCTGAGACCATAGTATTGCAGGAGATTCAATCTACTAGAGAGATACTCTATCGACGAGCAATCAAATGTGGCAACTGTGGTGCACCTGCCTCTCCAGAGAGCCCAACATGTGCATCATGTGGTGTACAGCTCGAGATGTTGGAGGAATATGTCATTGATACTCTCCTCCAAGAGAGTATTGACTCCATAACGTCAAAGTATACGCGGATAGAACTCAGAGAACTTGATCGTATCTTGCGTAAGACACTCTCCCGCCCAATCACATACAACTTGCACAACGTTCTCCAAAAAATGATCAAGAAAAATATCATTAATGGCCATATTGAACGCCACATGTTTGTTCGCAGTCTGCCTGTGCGAGCAGGCCGTGAGGCTCAAGGACTGGATCCGGCCGCAATTCAGCGCGTGCGTAAGGTACTTGTAGACCTGTTACGTAAGAAGAACAGCATTGAAATAGCCTTACTCGAACAACAGACTGGAGTTCCCAGAGAGATCCTAAGACGTACTATCATTATTCTGTTAGGTGATGGTGAGCTATTGGGTACACTATCCGGCGACGTCTTTGAGATTGACAAGCAGCAGAATCGGGAGGCTCTTGTAAAGGCATTAGAGCAAGGACTAATGGCTGTAACAACAAGATGAACCAAGTAGAAGAACTAAAAGTAAAACCAAAATGAGAAATACGGGGTATTCAACGTGGAGATCAGTAAACGAATTGTAATAGCGTTTGTCGCAGTGGCACTGATTCCGATTCTTCTGGTATCAAGTCTATCTCTGATGAGTATGCTTGGTACTTCAAGTGAGAACACAGACAAGGCCGCAGACGCACTTCGGCAGGAAGAACTTGCAAGTCTGAGTAGAACAGTCAATGACACTGCACTCTTCATTGGGGAGAAGATGCAGGAGTACATTGATGCTGTATATATGATGGAGCGGTATGCTGAGAATCTGTTCAATAATCGAACAGTCGCCTCCCCACAACACTCCTATTTCTGGGACTGGGAACGTGAGTATTCAGAGACTGGTATGCTTGTTCCTGGTCGTCATTATGAACCGCGCTACAACTCGGATGACATCTCCTTTGAAGTGAGTTGCTATTACATGCCCCGTCAGTACTATAAGACGCCAGATGATCCATTTGATTGGAGTACATCAACACGATATTGCATTGAGACATCCAGCAATATGGACAACAGATTTAGAGCGATACATGAGTCAAGTTCAGATTATATCTGGTTGTACATGGGTTTTGATACAGGTGTCTGTGATAGTCATCTGTTCCGAAACTACCCATATGATAATCTGGCCTATTTCTTGGGCGACACCCCTGCTGAGGATTATGATCCACCTACAGAGGAGTGGTACATCAATGCCGCTGCTATCACCAATGAGAGCATTGCATTCACAAGTCCCTATCTTGATCCATCCACAGGACTTGTGATCTCAATGGGCCGTCCTGTACGGTTTGATAACAACACACTCATTGGTGTGATCTCAGCTGATGTGACCCTCAATACCATACTTGAGACCGTCTTGGACATACGTGTACTAAACAGTGGTTATGCGTTTTTGATTGAGAAGAATGGCGATCTGATGGCACATCCGTTGTTCACAGAAGAGGGGCAGACCATTACTCAACTCGAATTCGGCTCTACGACTAGTCCGGAGGCAATTGCGTTCAATAGTATAATCTCACAGGCAATCACAACAGGTTATGGACTGTCAGAGTATATGAAGGGTGGGCAACCATGGTACATCTCATATACAACTGTGGAGACCACTGGATTCATACTGGCAGTGGTTGTTCCTGCCTCTGAAGTAGTGGCGCCAGCCATCAATATCATGAATATCATCACTTCACAGACGACTCTACTCACTATGATGTTGGGTGGAGTACTGGTGGTCTTTGCAGCAGTGGTGGGTGCAATTGCATATCGCAGGGCACATGCTGTTGTCGAACCAGTCAAGGAGATGACTCGTTTAGTCAAAAAGATGACAACACAGGACTTCACAAGGGGAATATCTGTCACGGGCGCAATGTATGAGGAGATCGGTACCACTGTTGATGCGCTTCTCAGTTTTCAGGAGGCCTGTAAATTTGGTAATGCGTCCTTTGTAAGAGGTGATCTTCGCAGAGCTCTTGCAAACTATCATAATCTGTTAGAGATCAGTCGCCGGCTCAACATCGATGCTGGCATTCAGACAATGTTACTCAATATTGGAAACGTCTACAGGCAACGTGGAGAACCCAATAGAGCCATGGAATACTATAGACAGTCTCTAGAGGTTGCTGAACGGATGCTCCAACGTGCCAAAGAGGGCGGACAGTCCGAGAATGATGCCTTAGCCCGAGCCGCATCCGTCTATCATAATATCGCGTTGACCTCGATGGACCTAAGTGACTTTAATACAGCAGCCGATTATCTTGAGAAGGCTGAGTCGATTGACAGAGTCCTGCACAATGATCGTGGTCTGGCTCGACGATTTGATGCCATGGGATTATTGATGATGCGGCAGAAACGTTTCTCTGAGGCACGTTCTAGATTTGAAGAGGCCAAGTCGATTGTCCAGTCAATAGGTGCGGACAGAACGCTTGCGTACATAAGATTCCACGAGGGCGAGATGTACGAGGCACAAAAACAGTGGCAAGCGGCTGCATCGGCATTCGAAGAGGCTGCCAGTCTTGCAGAATCGACTGAGGAGTCATGGTTACGATTTTATGCTCTGAACAGACTTGCGGACATACTTGATCGGCTGAACAAATCGAGTCATGATATACGCAGGGCTGCAGAGCAAATGCGACGCGCACTGCAGTTCAAGAAGAGCGTAGTGTTTGTGATTGACTACTCTGGCAGTATGCAGGCTGAGGATCGGATACGTGCTGCAGTAAATGGGGCCAAGGAGATTGTGAGAACACAGGTCAACCCACAGGATGATGTCGCTATCATTGTATTCAACGTCAACTATACAGAAGTGCTTCCACTCACACGCAGAGGCGAATTTGAGCGTGAGTCTGATAGTCCAATAATGAAGACACTGGACTCGTTAAAATACCCCAACTATTCCACTGCGTTCTATGATGCGTTAGGCCGAGCATTGGAGGAACTAGACAGGATCCCATCTAGTGAACACCGATGGGTCATCGCAATCACTGATGGACAAGACAACAGCTCCAAGGTCTACACACTCGATGCATTGGCGGGTATTGATAGAAAAAAGGACAAGTCTGGTAAAGTCCGTACAATAGAAGAGTTCATCAGAAGAACACAACTCGATGTGAACCTGATTGTGATAGGGGTCGGTAAGGAACTCCGAATGCCTGTCCAGACGGCTCGTCCGCCAATATCTCCGAAGACTGGAAAGAAGATGGACATCGAGGAGTTATTGAAGACACTCTGTGAGAATATACCACAGGGACAATACATCTCCGTGGTTGACAGTCTCAATATAAAGAGGGACATGGCGGCTGCATTCCAACAGGTTGCAGTCATGATGGCACAACTAGAGGTGGGTGGAACACTGACCGAGTATTAGGTGGTGAAGATCATGGCACAGATGACACAGACAAAGAAAAAGGGCAGTTTCAAGAGAAATGTTGTCTTGACCATTCTTGCACTATCCGTGCTGTCTATTGCAGTGACTGGTACAATCTCTCTCGAGTTTGTCAGCATCATGGGTCAGATGACTATAGATGAGAGTACTGAGGCACTAAGGACACAGATCAATCGTAACATTATACTTGCTGCGCAGCAGAATGCTAGGGTCATCACTCAGAAATTGGCAAGTGCAGAGGCACTAGTCAATGCAATGGCTGAGGAGTGTATAAGAGTACTCTCACCCAACTCAACCTTCGCTCCACGTGATGTCTACTATGACTACTTCTTCGAGAACCCAGGACCAAGACCCTCTGACACCCATTACGACGAACGTTATGGCATCAACGTCTCTTGGAATTATAGTAGTTGGTATGCGCCGGGAACCACATCATCAAACTACAACACTTATCAGACTGCTAACGCAGACCGGCTCGGCCGTATATCAAACCTTGATTTTATGTTTCAAGCAATCCACAGACAGGCTCCTGAGTTTCGTTGGCTCTATGTGGCCTTTGCAAAGGACAACCTGTTCATAAACTATCCCGGCAGTATTGTAGGTGGCACAGATGCTGAGCGGAGTCTTGACCCATGGTATCCCACACTGGACGACTGGTACACAGAGATATACAGTGGCGGTGGAAACATAGTCTTTGTTGATCCCTACTATGACCCGATTGATGGTGTCTTGCTAATATCGATTGGAAAACAGATAAGACATGAGAACGGCACCGTAATTGGTGTTATTGCTGGAGACATAACAATCGAAGACGTCAACGAGAAGATACTCAACTTCAAGATACTTGAGAGTGGCTACGCCGCCCTAGTGAAACGTGTCATTGATCCACTTCCAACACCCCATGCAGTTGTTGCTGTTGTCGCACATCCTGACACTGTGCCCGAGGACTATGAATTTGGACTTCCCCTACTATCAGATGTCGAGAAGAACAGTAATGGTCAACCAGCTCTCACCGCACAACAACTGGATCTTCTGCTCTCTCATGGGTCTGGTGCTTTTGAATATACGAAAGATGGACAGGAGTTTCTCATGGCTTATGTACCCGTGGAGCAAGGTGACTATATGTGTATAGTTGTTGTTCCACTGAGTGAGGCACTTGCAGCTATACCTGAACTGCAGGGACGAATACAGGAGACCACCACTCACACTATAACTTACATTATGCTGGTCGTTGTCATAGGCATTCTGTTGGGTGGTTCTGTGGCAGTGACTGTATCAAACCAGATAACTCGCCCACTACAGTACCTGATGGATCTTGCAATTAAACACACAACCGCCATGATTCAGGAACGTCCTCTAGGTGCAGCTGATCTACAAGTGGGATCTGAGTATATATCAAAGGACGATGAGATAGGTGAGCTTGCAAGAGCTTTTCAAGGCATGCTTGATACTATAAGAGAAGACAAATGACCGCTCAGGTATAAGTCGCTATATCAGTGTGGATGTGATAACCACGGATGAATGGATCATTGACAGATCAAGACTGATATATGGACTGAGTCATGGTGACCTCCACTTCCTTGACATCAACAACAGTGGCGATCTGTTGCTTCGGTTAAACGGACATACTATCTCGTTTCGTGAGATAATCCAACGTGTACGACAGAGTAACGGCGCAAGAGAGGCCTACACATCCTCCTTTACGCTGAGAATACCACAGTTGATCGGCTATCAGATCAACAAGCTACGAACTGCCTTCAGACAGGTGATGGATGAACGTGGTTACAGAGAGCGTTTCTATTGTTTATATCCTGTGAAGGTAAACCAACGGGCAGACTGTGTATTGACCATCCTGCAATACGACCGTGAATATGGTCTTGAGGCTGGTACAAAGGCAGAACTATTCCTCATTGAGGCTGTTACTGCTGAGGAGAAGGATAGGCTCATTGTTTGTAATGGCGCAAAGGATCCTGAATACTTAAAGGAGATCAGTCGTGCTATTGAACGCGGACATAATGTTGCGGTCTCTATAGAGTCACTACACGAGGCAAGACTGCTGGTCAACACACTGTTTCCAGAAGAGACGCATATAGTCTTGCGACTCAAGCCATATATCACTGTGCGGGGCCATTGGTCTAAGTCCGCAGGACGAAACTCCAAGTTTGGTCTGAACATACAAGACCTCTTCGATGTGTATGATATTATTCGGGATGCTGGCTACCAAGACTGTGTAAAGACGATCTTGGGTCATGTGGGATCACAAGTCGCTTCAATGGATGACATAAAACGATTCGCTCGATTCATGACAGATGTATATCTAGAACTCAGACAATTCGGTTTTAAGTCGCTGAGGGCAATTGACTTTGGTGGCGGCCTACCTATCGACTATACGTCCTCCTATCCCTCTGATATGATGCAACTGTACGCAAATGCTATTGTGACTGGTATACTTGATCGTTTCCCCTCGGACACAACCAGCTCTCCAAGACCTGAGATTGTCATAGAGTCAGGACGTGCGATCACAGCGCTCTCATCTACAATCGTGGTGAAGTCCTTAGAGGTGCGGTCTGTATTTCCACAACATGGCACGTTGAGTGAAGAGAATGTAAAGAGACTAAACGATTGGGTCACCCGACTTCGTGCAGTGACATCAATTGAGGAGCTGGTCGAGTTGTGGGTAGAGATACATACCGCATGCAGCATACCCCCTGATAACTTGAACACATTGCGAGAGAATGAGCGGATGCTCGGTCTGCTTGGTGCAGAGGCAAGACGACAGATTGCACGCCTCGATGTGTCATCCCTACAACCAGACAAAGTAGTCGAGAGTCTATGGTATCCTGAACATATAGTGATTGGCAACTTCAGTGTATTCAATAGTGTGCTTGATCATGTGTTGGTCAATCAGTACTTCCCAGTCATTCCAATTTGTGATCTGCATCTGCGTCCAGAAACAACAGTCCGACTTGCTGATATCACATGTGACTCTGACGGAGAGATCTCAATGTTTCATCTCAAGGACTCGGATAGAATATGGTTCACTCGCGACTTCAGGCCTCTCACCATGGCCAACACAGACATTCGAGCTGGTATACCCGTGGGGAGTCTAAAGAATGTGGCAGGGTCCTATTTTGCCATTCCATTGGTTGGTGCATATCAGGATGTACTGGAGGCAAACCATAATCTCCTGGGTGACCTCCCAGATGTTGAGATCACCGTTTCAGATGATGGCGCGTGGAATATAGCATGGCGGGCGGGCGCCCAAAAGATGCGAGATATACTGCTCGAACAAGGTTATCCAGAGATAGAGTCCCCAGAGGATCCCTACATATTTGACGAAGACTAGTTCATTCCTCTAAACAATACTTAAAGGATATTTCTATGGATACTCTTATTATGAAAGCCCTATCCCTTCTTAAACTATACAGAGTCCGCTCCATGTTAAGAGGTAATAGTGTATTAGTTGCATTCAGCGGCGGTGTGGATAGTTCGACATTGGCGCTGATAGCAAAGGAGTCCGCAACACGCACAGTCCTACTCACTATCAACATGGTAACTCTGAGCCATGAAGAGTTAGAGAATGCACGAAGAGTGGCCTCTGAGATAGGACTCGAACACATAGTTGTTGACTTTGACTGGTTGGGTAACAGTGTTCTCTCTAAAAATCCAGAGGACCGTTGTTATCAGTGCAAAAGACTTCTCGCAAAGATATGGAAAGAACAGGCATCTCGACTAGGCCTCAAAATGGTCGTGGAGGGAACAACCGCAAGCGATGCGAGTGACAATCGACCTGGCCTGAGAGCACTTGCAGAACTTGGTATTGTATCTCCTTTTCTCCGGATGGGTATGACAAAAGATGAGGTCCGGTCATATGCACGAGAACGAAATCTCTCCGTCGCAGATCGGCCATCAATGGCATGTCTTGCAACACGTTTTCTCCATGGAATGACTCTCACAGAGGCTGATCTCCGTAGAGTCGAAAAGGTTGAGTCTGCTGTGAGAACTCAACTTGGGGTGTCCGAGGTACGTGCAAGATTTCACGGGGAACTTCTACGATTGGAGATTGGTTCTGCAGAGATGCCGAAAATACTTGGTATGGCACAGCTGGAACTTCTCGATAGGATCGGTCGTGAAGCGGGATTCAAGTACGTCACACTTGACACAGCCGGCTATAGGTCCGGTTCTATGGCCGTATCCACGGTCAAGCAGCCCACGTCATAAACAAGGATATCACTATCCATCTCTGTCAGTACTGACCAACTCCTCATGATCAACTGATTACACACAATATTTCACTCGCCTGCGTATGACTATCTATAGTTCCAAATTTGCTCTTAGGTGCAGATGTGAAGAGTTATATATCGATTAACTATAGTTATTACATAGACTCAAGAGAGCGCGATAAGAGATATGAACGAACGACCCATTATGACACTTGACTGTGTGGGTCTATACTGTCCACAGCCATTGTTTCAGACTCGTGAGGCTATTGACAAGCTAAGAGTTGGGGACATCTTAGAAGTGTTGGCTGATGACCCCGCTGCGGAACCTGATCTGAAACGGTTTGCAAAGAGGACTGGACACGAGATAGTGAGTTGTGAGTGGCTTGAGGATGGTGTGGTTCGTATCCTCATCAGAAAGACAAAATGAGGTGAAAGAGATATGAGCACAATCTTATACGTTCAGACGAGTGACAATCCCGAGCGACAATACTCGCCCATAGTCCTGGCACAGGCTGCTAAGGCAATGAACATCCAGCCTGTACTCTACTATCTGGGTCAGGCACTGAGAGTACTCAAGGAAGACACTGCCAAGCAGATAAAGTTGGGCACATTTCCGAGTCTATATGAGATGATTCAAAAGACCCTTGAGATGGGGATTGACATCTATGTCTGTGAGGCATCAAAGCAGATGCTGGGTTGGGACAAGGTTGAACTGATACCCGGACTCAAGATAGTGGGTGCGGCGACTCTGAATGACCTTGCACTGGACGCAGACTCAACCATGTGGTTCTAGACACAGTGGAGGCCTATGCGATGGTTGATCTATACTTTGACTATCACTCCTCGAAACCTGTTGACCCACGGGTAGTTCACGCAATGGAACCATACTTCACCGAGAAGTTCGGTAATCCCTCATCACTTCATCGCATAGGTGATGTTGCTACACAGGCTCTTGAGGCGAGCCGAAAAAAGATTGCAGAGTTCATTAACGCAGACCCGGATGAGATCATCTTCACCTCTGGGGCAACAGAGTCCAACAACATGGCGATAATCGGCTATCTACTAAAGAATCGCAAAAAGGGAAGACATGTCATAATCTCAGAGATCGAACACATCTCCATTCATAACATTGCCAAGTATCTCTCCTCGCTGGACTTTGAAGTGACTTCTGTACCTGTCGATCAGTATGGACGAGTAAGTGTTGCGAAGATTGAACGGCGGGTTCGTCAGGACACTGTCCTGATAAGCATCGGCTACGCCAGTAATGAGATTGGTACGATACAGCCAATACGTGAGGTAGGCCGACTTGCAGCTGAACGGCAGATTGCTTTCCATACTGATGCTGTGGCAGCAGAAGGCCTGCTATCCCTAGATGTGCGACGTGATGGCATCAGTCTGATGTCGCTATCCTCCAATGACTTATATGGTCCAAAGGGACTTGGCGTGTTATACATGCGAAAGGGCTTTCGTGTCAATCCAATCATAATTGGAGGCGGCCAGGAGAGAGGGTTACGCTCAGGTACTGAGAATATGCCTGCCATCGTAGGAATGGCTGCTGCGTCAGAGATAATGAAACACGAGATGGATGCAGAGGTCAGACGATTCACAGGTTATCGTGACCGGATGATTCGAACAGTTCTTGAGGAGATCCCTGACAGTCATCTGAATGGGCATCCTACAGAACGACTCGCAAGCAATGCCCATCTCCGATTTGATGGAATTGAGGGTGAGTCTATACTCCTCTCATTCAAGGACCAAGGTATTGCAGTATCCACAGGATCTGCATGCACATCAAAGACACTAGAACCATCTCATACACTTCTTGCAACGGGTCTTGTTCATGAGGAGGCGCATGGCTCGCTTCAACTGACAGTTGGACGGTTCAATAAGGACAGTGATATTGATACGGTTCTTGAGGTTCTGCCTGGAATAATATCACGGCTTCGAAGTCTATCTCCAATATATAGAGAAAAGAGAGTGATTGCAAAATGAAGTCTACACAGTACTCAGAAAAAGTACTTGATCACTTTAGAAACCCTAGGAATGTGGGTGTGCTAGAGGGTGATGACGTGGCTATGGGACGGGTTGGAAATCCCGTCTGTGGTGACCTGATGGAGGTCTATATCAGAGTCAATAACGATCGCATTGTTGATGCAAAGTTTCGTACTTTTGGCTGCGGTTCTGCAATTGCAACCAGTAGCATGACAACAGAACTAGTCAAGGGAATGACACTTGATGAGGCCATGCAGGTCACTCGTGAGGATGTGGCTGACGAGTTAGAGGGGCTTCCTCCAATCAAGATGCACTGTTCAAATCTCGCAGCTGATGCTCTTCATGAGGCTATCAAGAACTATCGTGCGCGATTCGCTAAGTCCAGCCCTGCTACAGAGGAACAAACGACTAGTACAACCGAGTCTGTGTGTGCCACCGGAACCGACACATTTGTTGGTAAGGGTGTCTACAAGACCGTGACGGACCCCAGTCTGTTCTCTGATAAGAGGGTCCTTGTTCTACATACTGGTGATGCCTCTGTCCGTGAGGCTATCCGAATCTCAAAACACTCCCCCCGTGTTGTTCTAATGACTATTGAGTCGAAAATCGTCACTACTCCAGAACTTGCAAAGGAACTTGAGAACTCCGCCGTCAAGGTACTCTATGAGCAACGTCTACTTGAAGTAAAAGGACATGATGAGGTGGAGAAAGTCCATGTGATGAACATGGCTGAGGAAGAGGAGTACGATCTCTTTGTTGATGCTGTAGTCATACTAGAGTGAAAGATAAGATCAAAGCAACTCCAATAGTTGTTCTTATATCTAATAAACAGAAGTACAATTATCCCTTTGAAATAGGGTGGGTGAAATTGTTATTTTCAATAGTCATGGACTGGTATAACAGTTATGAACGGGCAGAATTTTCTCACATGCTGAATATTCCACCTCTTTAGAAGGCTCTATCTGCCCGTTCTAAGTCTTCATTTGGTTGGTGGGGTTAACGTGCCCGATAGATCTCCTCTGGTGGGGTGATTGTGCGGATAACATGTGTTGATGCATTCCACGACTCGATCTCAGCAGCCCAACAGGGTGTGATATTCCCTCGATAGCGAAGATATATCTGCACCCAATCATAGGGTGGAATCATGACATGCCATGCGACCTCCATCTCCCACATTTCTGATCTAAACAGGTAGTGGGACACAATTAGAATACCTGCGGCATTATAGATAGAGTCCCATGATGTATTTGCATTGATACCAAACTCAGGATAATTGAGTGTAAGATACTCAACAAAGACATCTTTCTTCTCAATGGCCATTGGTAGTTCTGAGTTTGTCCAGTTCCAGACGTACATGAGTGCTGAGGCATGGACCACAACAGAACCCCATTGAAGCGTGACAGCAACCTCAACGCAGATATCCACATGCATCATATCTGGATAGAGAAATACCTCTAACAGTGGGGTCTGTGGCCAGTAAGTATACTCTGTAGCCATGGATACATTGGTCTGAATCTGGACTTCTGGATCTCCCATCTGTGGTGCACCCTCTATTTTAACAATGAATCATCCCGTACCACCTGGGACCGTATTAAGATGGTCTGGAATGAACTGAATGTTGACCTGTTGTTGACCTGTATTCAGATAGATCCATGTCACTCCAATCAGACCTATGATGATAAATAATGAAAATGCAATACCTATGAGAGATTGGTTCATGTGGCGCATCGTCGTTACTCTCAGTGGGTGCGGTTGAAAATGTGTTAAAAAAGATGTATAACTGCGCAGAATGTACAGGGATTAGAACAGGCTTATTTGGTCGTTTGTATGTATAAGGTCCAATCAGTATCCAGATGTACACAGCTTAGAACAGTCTCTTGATATCATGTGAATGGGATATGTTTGAGCAGTAGCCATGTGGTAATGTGCTATAAAACATGAAAGAGCTTTGTCAGCCATTGCTCACATGAGATTTTTGATATGGGGTAAAACTGAGGCACAGAACGCCTCTGCCAGTGTTTATACCCTGAATAACCAAATTCATATACAGTTCGACAAGAGATATGTTGAGTCAATTGGTATGCAGTTATCTGGACATCAGTGGAGGTATGATGTGACTCGTTAAAATTGTGTACATCAATCAATTTTGCAGGAGTCTACATACATGTTCTTTAATTCATACAGAACATCTGCAAATGTTGTAATATTTGACAAGTGATCATTTGTGATGACATTTGGAGATGAATAAGTTGGCACGAAGGTTACGCAAAAAGCGGATTAAGATAGAGTATGAACCTATATCTGTCAGAGAACTGCTGACAAACATGAAGACGTATTCTGATCTCATGTTAGACCTAGCATACTCTTCGATGTTATTCTCTGATATGGAACTTGTTGAATGGGTGATGGAGTTAGAGGAGCAGGTTGATCGTTTTGGTATTCAGCTCTTGATGACACTCTCACTTGCAGTTCGTGACAAGGACGATGCAGAGGCTGCAGTCGGTCTATTCAGAGTAGCATCCTCCGCAAACAGGATCTCGGATGCAGCGGCAGACATTGCGGCACTTGTGCATAGGGGTAAGCCTGTTGATCCTATTATACGATATGTGTTCAACTACGTAGATGAACAGCTCGTCCGAGCAAAGATATGTCCGGGATCTGCCATCGATGGCCGCACTATAAATGACATATGGGACCAGGTCGATGTCAATGTAGACATAATTGCAGTAAGATGCGCTGCTGGTTGGGCTGTCAATCCGCGACCTGATTTCATAGTGCATGTTGGGGACATTGTATTTGTGAGAGGTTCTGACAAGGAGACCGAGAAGTTTGTACAAATTGCAACAGGGGTCGCACCTCCACAAGGCCCACCGAATGGCGAAGAACCATGCGATGGTCTTGCCAGAGCCATCCTACGTCTGAAGGAGACCACAGAGTTCATGATATCTCTTGCTTATGCAGTGGTTACATATCAGGACGCAGAACTTGCACAAGAGGTGGCAGAACTAGAGGATAAGATTGACCTTGCCTGCGACCAGGTCCTAAAAGAAGTGATGTCCCTACAAGACATAGATGTCAATCGTAAGTGGGCGCTTGTGGGCGTGGTCTTTGCTGCTGAGGAGATGGCTGATGCTGCATGGGATATGGCTCAGGTACAACTCAGTGGTCTTCCTACACATGAAATCATCACATCAGTGATGAGTGAGGCTGAGGATATAGTCACAAGGCTTGTAGTGGCACCCGAGTCTCCACTGGCCGATAAGACTCTCAGTGAGCTTGCATTGGATGACACCTACGGAATCTATGTCCAGTCTATCAAACGAGATGGACGCTGGTTCCATAGACCCCGTGGTACAATGCAACTAAAGGGTGGTGACACTCTGATTGTTATTGGTTACAGACAAGGTCTGGAAGAACTACGTGAGATTATAGGTGTTCAGCCAAGTGAATGTTGCACAGAAGATTGAGGTGAATATACAACATCTCCACTATGATGTCTATATCTCGTCGATAGTATTTCTTCACATAATCACAGGACGTACATGATTGCTATAAGGAGTGAGACTGATGTGATTGCATCTGCTAATGTACTCTCAAGTGGGATCACAAAATTATCAGGGTCCCAACCGCGTCTATAGGTCTCCAATGCTAAAGATAGGGATATAGTCACTCCAAGACCAACTGCAAGGATGTTTGTTGTCACAATTCTGAGAACAAGTAACGGAAGAACTGCAATAGTTGCGATATTGAATACCACACTTGTGATGAGTACATAGCCAATAAAGAGTGTGAGCGATGCTGCCCATGTTCCAATTATGTTCTCTGATTGATCTGCAATTAATCTGAGTGATGGGCGTGCACTACCCATATTTAGCTTGGTAGTAGCAGTTGAGCCTACAATTGATCCCACATCTCCAACAGTATCAATTATAGCTGGATAGACCATATAGATTGCAGGTTCTGTGGCAATGATCTGGCTGATTCTATCAAGTGCGGAACCTGAAATATTGACAAAGAGCGCCACCAAAGGAATCACAATGAGTGTTTCACGTATAGTCTCCCGCATATCCGGTTCGTGCCGATTCCTCCAGCTGGTCAAGAGTGTAATGACTATGAACGTCACTGCAATCACTGTAAACACTGGTAATGTCCATGATTCTCTGAATGATGCTACAACTGCTATGTAAGTGCCTGTCACTAGAATGTCTGCGACAGTTGAGATTATTGGGTACGTCACAATATCTGGATCTGCTCCTCTTTTCATTGACTCGATAGACACGAATGCTGTGACTGGTGAAACAATGATAAGCGAGATACCAAGTGTAGTCATTATCACGAGGAACATCTGATAAAAGTGTATGAGCGTCAGTCCAATCAATACTGCACCAAGTACACAGGCGATGGACCATAGTACAATACCAGAGATCAGTGTCAGAGTGGTCACCGCATTATATAGAACACTAAGTTGTCTGGTATTATGCCTCATGGATGGTCTGATTGTACCAATATGCAATGCAGTCGATATTCGCCCGCTAAAGAGCCCCCCGATTGCTCCTCGAACGCTCAGCATTGATGGGAAGAGCATTACACCCCATGGCTGCGATGTGAGAATGTGCAGTGATGATGCCAGAAATATACCTGCGAACAATCCGCTGAGATTGAACGACAGTGGCACCAGAGAACCAACATAATTGCTTCCAATCTGTCGAACTGTTCTCAGCCGACCCATCATCATCTTCACATCCCATATGTGTCATCACCATGCCAACGTTCAGACCGGTCATGCCATGGATATGTTGTAAGAAGAAGCCCTTTGAACACGTCTAATATGATAGTGTCATCTCGGGCCCTGTTCTTCTAAATTGGTGTCTCTCGTCTTTGATATCCAGACACGAAGTGTCCGGTATATTCCCTGAATGGCTTGTTCACAGCGCATTCTGCGTCTGTTATATACCTTGTTGAATGGAGATGACAATCATAAATACAAAAATATGGACCAAGATACTAATGGATGCAAAAGATACACAATGTAAGTGGCAATTTTTTCTGCAGCGATTATGAGTTCTACATGATGTGCTGTAGAGTATTGAAGAATCGGTCTACTATTTGAGTAAACCCGCCACTTACTCTCAGGGCGTTCATAAGTGTTGTTTACATGTGTCCCTGAGGGTCAGTGGGTCCTCTTCTTCTTTCCTGTCCACCTTAAGTTGACATCCTCATTTGGGTCACAATAGGTCATCATCAGAGTACAACTCATCTCATAGGTATTCACCATGCAATAGTTGTAGACGGTATGACAGCTGCTTGTATTGGATAAGTCTATGATAAGTGTTGAACTCCGGTTAGATAGTTTTAAGGACGTGAACACTCACGCCTAGTTATGTATGATGTGTCCCACTCCTGAAATAACAAAACCACTTAGGATAGGCCATAACCGGACTTGTAGTTGTCCCGAGAATCACATCAATTGCATGAATGCAAAGGAATGGATTCAGAGTCAGGTTGCAGTCTGGGAGTTCTTCTACGAGCGACGTGATATTCGTGACAAGAATATTCATCCTGCTGTCTTTCCCATAGCGCTTGCTGCGAGGTGTATCAGTCTCTTTACGCACGTGGGTGAGCTGGTACTGGATCCCTTCGTTGGCAGTGGAACCACTCTTCTTGCAGCTCAAGACCTTGGACGAAATGCAGTTGGATTCGACCTCAAGCGGGAATATATCGACCTATGCTATTCTAGACTCGGACAGTCACGTCTTGATGAGAATTCTCAACAGATTGCAGTCTGTGATGATGCACATAATATCCCACAGTACTTTGAAGAAGAGACCATTGCGCTTGTACTCACATCTCCGCCTTATGCCAATATGCTAAACCGCCGTAGAAAGAATAAGAGCATCCGCGGCGATATGAGAAAAAATGAGCACTTTCTCAAAGTCCAACAATACTCTGATGACCATCGTGATCTGGGAACTATGGAGCCTAAAAAGTATGCAGATGTGCTAGGTGAGATATACGCAGGTATACTGCCCCTCTTGAGACCTAAGGCACATGCTGTGATCAACATAACGGACCTATGGTGGGAGGACCATAGAATCCCCATTCATGTCTATACGATTGAGGCTATGGAAAAGGTAGGATATGAACTTAGGAACATAATCATATGGGACCGAAGAAAACTGGTTAACAGGGTGGGCATCTTCGGATGGCCAAGCAACTACATCACACTCGGAACTACCTTTGAGTACATTCTTGACTTTTGGAGACCCACTAAATAGAAGATCAGGTCTCAAGTGCCATGGACTCGCCGGCCTATGATGTGTGGGTGGGTGGGTGGTCAAATAAGTGAAAGCTAATATGTCTCGGGACACTTCGGTCGAAGAGTGAATTTCGATTCTCTTGTTCTGTCTGGATGCTAAGATGTTGCACTATGCATCTTGACTGTTTTCGTACTGTCCTAGTGAATATCTGTATCTGTCAATGAACTCCTGTTGTTTGGCAGGGTTGAAGGAGGATAATGCCTGTACATAACCTGTTATACGAGAGAACACCTCACAACCCACATAGCCACAACGCGGACATGTGATGCTCCTTAGTTCCTCAATTGAGTTGAACTTGGTTGTACGCCAGTCGATACCGCCCTCATAGTGACAAGTCGGGCATACCAGTGTGTCCTTAGTGAACGAGAAGTATGCATTGAGGCTATCTCTGGCGATCTTCATAGTGAGTGCCCAGAGTGCATCTGGATCGGGATTCGCCTCTCCAAGGTAGATGTGTGTGAGTGCTCCGCCATCGAGGTATGGATGGAACATTCCCTCTTTCTTGATTCTCTCACTCAACGGAATCTGTGCTGCCACATCCAGTGACGTGCTATTGGTATAATAGACCTGATCCGGTTCTACTCCTTTGAGGTACTTTCTGATGCCCGGGTACCATTGCCAGTCTTTTCGGGCAAGTCTACCTGCAGCACTCTCAGCTGGAGTTCTTGTGACTGCAAACAAGAGACCGGTCTCACGTTTGAACTCCTCTGCACGTTCTTTGATATGTTTTAAGAGTTTGATACCAAATCGAAGACCCTCTCTCTCATGAAGATGGTAGTCTGTCATGATGTGTGCGGTCTCCTCGAAGCCAACAGTACCAATCAGGAACTCTCTCTTATCCATCTCAATGAGGGGTTTACCGTTTGGTTTTGGCTGCGTATAAAATGGTACACTACCACTTGCAATCAACCTGTCCATCAGGCGTTTCTTCTCAAGAATCACCTGTTTGCAGAGTTCTAGATACTCGTCTACTTTCTCAAAGAATCGCGCCTCATCAGATCTGCCCAACCATGCCGCACGTCCAAAGTTGGGTGTGACCATCTGTGATGCGCCAAACACCATATTTCCTGTAAGGAACTCCTCCAGTTCTTCGGGAGAACTTGCACTCCAGAGATGGGAGCAGCAGCTACTACATCCTGCTTCAATGGCTGAACGCCAGTTGAGATAGTTCTCAAAGTAGGTAGACCCATGTCTGGCAGTCAACTCTGCAGCAAGACGCCATGACTCATCATACTCTGGTGTCATGAACTCCTTGCGAAGCACAACGTTTGGTTTTGGAAAACTGAATGCCTTACCTCTTACATCGCCCTCTATCATGACCTCCATAAAGGCATTGAAGAACTGTCGTGCCTCGTTCTCATAGTCACCGTAAGTATCCTGACCAATACGGCCACCTGGCAAGACGGCTGGTACATCTTGCATGATCTTTGGAATACCGGGTGTTAGGTCGATGCTTGAGAATATGACTTGTCCACCACGCGCCACATACTGCTGAGTCAGTGTGAACACAAGTTGTTGTGCAGCCTGTCTGATCTCTTGGTATGACTTTCCACGCATGAAAGGTGCCAGAAATGTATTGAAGAAGAAGAATCCCTGTCCGCCTGAAAACGAGCTCTGAGCTGCAGCAAGCCAGATTGCAGAGTGGTTCACTGCAACTGCCAGATGTCTTGCAGGGCCCGCGGCTGATGAGTGCATACCACCAAGTCCATCTGGGGCTATACCAAGTAGGAGCACCTGGCGAAGATCCCATGTGGCACAATAGTCTCGCGTAGAAAAGTACTCCCGGTCCTTGATGTAGATGTCCCCTCTCAGATGTGCATCTGCAAGGCGACTTGGTATCGTGAGAAATGTGTGTTGTTCCATGACCTGGTCGTGTACCAACTTGGCAATAGTCTCTGGATTCCGCATCAGGTTTGCATTGAATGTATGTCGTCTTGGATTGAGGATCAACTGGTCTAAATCATACATGGGTACACCCACACGGGTGTATCTTATTCGTTCCTGTTCCAGACCCATCTCCGCAAGCACACTGTTACACATCTCTCGTATCAGTGGTCCAGAGAGGAACTTGATTCCAGATGCCTCAATCCTATCTACGACTCTTGCAGCAACAAGAGTTGCAGTCTCACGTGAGAGTCTCGCCTCTAGTATTAGACTATCTATTATTCTGTCACAGCTGAATGACTCGATTGTACCACTTGTTGAACGTACCTTTGGTAGTCTCTTCTCTCGTGCATGCAAGTCCTCTATATCTACAGCCATGTCCCGTATCTCAGCCAATTTCAGTTCACCCTGACAGCATCTCTTATTCCCTCAACTGTGGGTACCTCTCCACTGTATAACACCCTCATGCTACCATCTCTTGCAATAATCACGGTCGGCGTGGATGCAATAAACACCTGCTCCTCAAGTAACTTGAATTCAAAGTCTGGGTCCATCTTTTCAAGATCTACTATGCGCGTTGGTATATCTGTTCCCATTAGTGCCTCCTCAAGGACCATCTTTGCAGCAGGACATCTTGCACAGTTCTTCTGCGTTATAAGATACACTACTGTTGTCTCTGTTTTTGCGTCTGTTTTTTCTCCCGGCATGACTTTTTCAAGCCCCTGAATCAGTGATTGTGATGTCTCACAATTTATGATAAAACTGTTGATGTGGTAGTGCCATAGTTGCAGACTGGGAATTCACGTTCTAAACTCGGACCCTGGTATCAGGTCTATGTTATTCTATGTATGAGGCTCACATTCACAATGTAATAACACTCACTCTTCTTAAAGTCGTTTATGTTACAAGTCCTTTTCTAGTCAATTATCAACGACCTTTGTTGTTGGTAGATCCTGTCTAAATTGCCCTACTCTTACTGACCCTGTGTAATGCTAACAGAGATAAGTTCCTGCTGTGGGACGAGAGGCAGACTCGCACGTACTGGACGTTGCCAATTTCGTGCAGGCAGGTGTCCCACATGCCACTATATATCAAGGCCAATACCCCCGCTGATGGATGGCGCCGTATTGTGAGAAGGATAATGGAGTGTGGTACAACACGACTTGATGAGCGAGGCATTGAGACCCGATGGCTCGACAATGTCATGATTCATGTTGTAGAACCCTTCTCTGAGAGAGTCGCTGCCGAGTATCCATTCAGTGAAACCGTGCTACGTGAGAAGTATGCCACTCAGATGCTTCTGCCAGACCGTCTTGACTTTGAATACACCTATGGTGAGAGACTCAATGCATGGGGCGTTGAACATATAGACCAGATCAAATACGTTGTGACGATCTTCAGGGAGAACCGGCACACACGTAGGGCAGTTGCTACCACATGGGATCCCAGAAGAGACACAGTAAGTAATGAGGTGCCCTGTCTTGATCTCTTTGTGTTTATGTTTAATGGTGAACGACTCGACTTGTCTGTCACTATTCGGTCGAATGACATGTACGGGGCTTGGTTGGCAAATGTATATGCTTTAGGTGAACTACTACGGAAGGTGTCTGAACAGACGCAGATTGCAGCAGGTACTGTGACCACTCTATCAGTCAATGCACATATCTATCAACATGACTGGGATCGTGCACGCAGTATATGATATGTGTGTATATGATGCAGAGGTCTGTGACCCACCTCATAGAGCAAGAGTTAACTCCAGTATGAATTCCTCATCTGAATCAAGGCGCGGCAAGATGAGTAATGTATTCATTCATCCACTTGCAGTCATTGATCAAGGAGCTCAGATTGGTGAAGGAACAAAAATATGGCACTTTGCTCATGTCCGAAGTACTGCAAAGATCGGTGCGGGTTGCAATATTGGGCGCGATGTCTACATAGATGCGGACGTGGTCATTGGTGACCGGGTCAAGATCCAAAATGGTGTGTCTGTCTATCACGGTGTCACAATTGAGGATGATGTCTTCTGTGGACCGCATATGGTATTCACTAATGACATGTACCCTCGTGCATTCAGTACCTCCTGGACAGTCTCAAAGACTCTTGTCAAGCGGGGCGCATCAATTGGTGCGCATGCTACAATCGTATGTAACGTCACCCTAGGCGAGTATTGTATGGTTGGTGCAGGCTCTGTAGTGACTAAGGATGTACCACCCCATGCATTGGTAGTCGGCAATCCTGCACGAGTCATTGGTTTTGTCTGTAAATGTGGACAGCCTCTCCGTAGAGAGATCCGCCGGACCAGTGAAGCGGTCACCCTTCATTGCGAAAAGTGTGATACAGACACAGTTATCCCAATGAACGACTATATGAAGATGGTAAGGTAGACGTAATTGTCGCATCTCTACAAGAAGTTTGTCAGTGAGCAGGTTGCACCCATCACTAGTGACCTGAAGTCCATACGAAACTGTACTGTGATTGCACATGTTGACCATGGCAAGACAACTCTCACAGACTCACTCATTGCGGCCTCTGGTCTGTTATCCAACGAAGTGGCTGCATCTGCAAGACTTCTAGACAGCGACGTGATAGAACAGGAACGTGGTATCACCATCAAGGCCTCAGGCATATCTCTAATACATTGGAGTGGTCCTCAGAAATATCTCATCCATCTTGTTGACACACCCGGTCATATCGATTTTTCAAGTCATGTGACTCGGGGTCTTAGAATGACTGACGGTGCAATTGTAGTTGTAGATGTGGTTGAGGGGATCATGGTTCAGACAGAGACTGTGACCCGACAGGCGCTGAACGAACTTGTCAGGCCGGTACTGTTTATCAACAAGATTGACCGGTTGATCACCGAGAGAAGACTGACCACACAGAAGATAGCTGTTGAGATCAACAAAGTTGTACGGGAGTTCAATGCAATGTTGGGGAAGTATATCCCTGACGAACTTCTACAAAAGTGGGAGGTGTCGTTCTCGCGTAGGTCTGTGGTGGTCGGTTCTGCAATAGACAAGTGGGGCATTGATATCGATGCGCTTACAAAGAGAAGAGAACTACCTGACGTCTCGCCGCAGCATCTTGCTAGTGCATTTCTCGAACTATTGAATGAGATTGTGGATATCTACATACAGGGACAGGAGCGGGAACTGTCAAAGAGATATCCTCTTGCACAGGCCATTTTAGAGTCCATTGTACATAATGTCCCCAGTCCTGACATTGCACAGTCCTATCGCATTCCACGAATGTGGAACGGAGATTTGTCATCTCCTATTGGAAGAGGACTTTTGACATGTGATTTTCAGTCCTCCTGCATTCTCATTGTTGGCAATGTACAGCCCGATCGACATGCTGGTATATCCGCATCTGTTCGTGTCATGTCTGGTACACTCAGTAGATCTGTCACACTTCGAAACACACGTACTGGACGCACTGGCAGACCACTGCAAGTGGGGGTCTTCATGTCAAAGAGTAGAGTGCCACTTGATGCAGTTCCTGCTGGGAATTTGGCATTCATCACAGGTGTTGGAGATCTACTCATTGGTGACACGCTTGTTGATGATAGTGTTGGTGATATTCCACCACTGAGCAGACTTCAACTTCCAATAGAGCCTGTTGTAACGTATACCATTGAACCAAAATTATTGAGTGAACTCAGCAGTATAGAGCGACCAATAGGGGAGTTTGTAGCCACAGATCCCTCTCTAGAGTTCACCATCAATACAGACACGGGCGAGATGCTTCTCTCTGGTGTGGGTGAACTTCAGATTGAGATTGCTGTTGAGAAACTGGCACGAGAAGGTGTGAATGTTGAACTACGACGACCTGTAGTCCTACTTAAGGAACAGATGACAACTGATGGAACTGAGACTGAGGTCTGTGGTAGTGAGTCTACAAGTCGATTTAAGGTGCGTGCGACACTGACTAATGAGGACTTGTCTCTCTCCGAAACAGATAGCATCCTTGCATCTGTTCCACACTCAGGTTGTTATCTTGTGGATGCGACAGGTACTATTAGTCCTTATGATGATGCAACTCCATGGATAGTTGAGGCATTCATGACCATCGTCAGATCTGGTCCCCTGAGAGGTGAGAGAATGCGTCGGCTGACAGTTACAATAAATGACGTCGAGATTCGTGCAGAGTCTCCCGAGACCTCCTGGCGCGACGTGACCCAGCCTTTACTCAATGCGATTCGAGCAAGTGTGATGAGTGGTGCACCTGCCCTAATGGAACCGTGGACTCATCTCGAAGTAAGTACGCCCGAGGAGTATGTGGGTGTTGTCACTGCTATATTGATGCGACGGAAAGGTCGCATCTTAGATATTGATTCTGAACGGAACCTCTACAGGATTGAGGCTGAACTACCCGTTCGAGAGTCCTTTGGACTGGCGACCGAACTGAGAACTGCCACCTCTGGTTGGGCAACATGGGGTGCAAGACCTGGACTGTATCGCAGATTTCATGACTAACTACGAAGATAGAATCGTCTATTCATCTCACGAGTCAGGTGCGCCAATACACGCCGATCTGATAACGCGACAGAGTCCAACATGCGTAGTGCTCTTGTAATACTGACAAATACTGCATTGAGATATGGACGAGCCTTTAATGGTTCAGCCTGTTCAATCATATATACATAGGCATCAATGATCTTAATCAGCCCCAGCCAGTCTTCAGGCAGAATAAAAGATGATGTGGTGTCCTCTGTTGTCTCCACTTCAGAACTACTGTTCTCACTCTTAATATCTACACCGCACTGCATTTGAAGTGCTGTAGAGAATCTGAAAAGTGTCCGTGCCAAAGTGCTCGCTGTGGCTCTTATGAACTCGATTGACTCATCGATTGTTGACTCAGATGACTCCATACTCTTTAATGCAATTGCTGCACTATTGAGTCCAGCTGCAAGATGTGAATAGTCTTTATTTTGATAGAATGCCTGAATTGTAGAGAGCAGAATTGACTGGCAGTTCCAATATTCTGCAAGTAGCTGGTCAGTCTCCCGAATTTTGTTCATCATCTGTTCGGACATTGTGCCCAGTGGTTCTGTGGCAAACCTGTCAGCATTTATCTTTGCAGTCGCAAGACCACGCATTAGCCATGCTATGCTCGCAATGCTACAATTCTCATCTGAACACATCTCTGTAGCGCGTCTCTTCAATAATGCCCAGTCTTTGTTGAAAAGAGGCATTACCAACAAGGCACCCTGGGTAAACACAGATGGCGTTAGTGCAATCCTCTCTGAGAGCATCCGATCTATATCCTCTAGAAGGAATTGCAGTCGTTGTGGTAATACCACGTTGTGGCGCAACCCTAAACAGACGATATTGTATACAACAATGGACATCTCGACATAGGCACGCGAGTCTGATACTGTGAGTTGAATGTATTCTGAGAGTGTCTTGTATAATGATTCAAATCCTTTACTACGCACAGCATCTTCGGTGCTGAGCATCTGTAACATAGCAAGCCCTGCTTTGCTGCTTAGTAGTTCAATAGGGGGTATTCGATTCTCATTTACAAGTCTTTGACGAGTCTCTATGGCTCGTATGAATGTATCCTCTCCAACAGGCCAGAACTCACTAGACTCTGTGAGTAGACATATCCAGCCTGCTGCATTATCACAGCGGGCAAGTTCAATAGAGATGTCATGGTTAAGACTGGGGGCTCGATTAAGAATAGACCTGGCATGTTCTAAGTATTCCATTGCGCGCATGACATTGTCATAATCACCAAGCATGCCATAGGCTAGTCCTAGTCCAGCAAGACACTTGAAATAGTGAATTATTGAGTCCAGACTATCTCTGTCTGTTGACTCGTATGTCTTGGCACCTGCCTCAAGCCATTCGATTGCCTCTCTGACTGCCTCTCTCCATCCTGTTGCCAGAATGCTAGACCCTACCGTGAGGTATGCGGAACCAACTTCGTCTTTCGTGATCATTCCCTTGTCCAGAAGTTGTTTGTAGAATTGAATTGCCTGTTCTGCATGTTCACGTGCAATCTTGTAGTCAATAGTGTCATCGCGTGTCTCGTTTATCGCCACTTGAAGTCTGACAAGTGCCATCAGTCGTGGGTCTGCAGATACCGCCTCTGACTTTTCAAGAGTCTCTAGTATCTCTCTCGCTTGATTATACAACCCTATCTCTGTGAGAACTGATGCGTTGTCTACCGCAATCTCTACAGCGGTCTCTCTCATGTCTAGTCTATTTGCATATTCAAGTATCTGTGTCATGAGTGCCTCAGCACAGTCAAAGGCTGTCTCGTCCATCAATAGATGCGCAATATAGTGTGCCTCATTGATAGCTAATCGTGTTGAGGGGGGATGGTCTCTAGTATATATCGCCTCAAGTGTCTGAACCATTTCATCTGTGAGAAACGAGAGCAGAGGTCGCAGATTCAGAGTAATAGCAAGCGATATGCTCTCTGCGAGTTCTCCAAGCATGTCAATCAGGATGGGCAGTGCCTCAATATCTGGCAGAATCTCCGTTTCACTTCGTCTGAACGCACAGGTATAACGTGTGTCCATCAGTGATAGCAGATCAGGAAGTAGCCTGTCCTTTTGCGAGAATAGACGGGCAAGGAGTTCTGTGAACTTGATATTGGCAAGAGATGGTCGTCTCAGTAATATCTCCTCTATCGCACGACTTATCTCAAATGTCAAGTCATCAATCTCTGACGAGGCATTAATCTGGTTCTGGATCACTGACAGACCATCATCAAGTGAGACTGCTGTACAGAGAATGTCTCTCAATATATTCGTTATAGAGTCCAATGCAGCCACTCCTGACAGACTTAAAATGGAACGTATAAGTATTCCATAAAAGCTTTCAGCACATGATGGTCTCTGTGTCACATCAGTTAAAGTCCATATCTCCTAAGCAATATCTACATCTGTCACTCATCAAGTCAATTCTGTCTTTTCATACACGTAGAGGATTTGAGTCGGATTCCAGTTTTAGATCCTTTTTATGGCTGAGGCTGAACCGAGTCCATCCACGTGTGGTTTCCGTGCTTCTCATTCGTTCTACTCTTACATAGTATCTTGGTGCAAGCGTAGTCTCATCGACCTTGAAACGAAGAACGGCATCTGCAATGTGTGAAAATGCGGCATAGGTACGTTCATCATGAACGCCCTCTTCCAAGATATACATGAGGCTATGAGAGTTCTGAGTCAGTCTTCCACTTAGTCTCTGAACTGATGCTGGCATTGTAACAGGATTTGAGTTCATCACAAGTGTAGTCATGCTATCGATAACTACACGTGCGACAACCATTTTCTCAAGTGCCTCGGATAATACTATGCCCAACTCGGTTATGTCATCCACTTTTGCGAGGCTGTATGTACCTGTGCTCTTGACCCCCATTCTCTCAGAATATCCATCAATGAACACAAAGTGTCCCTCTTGTTCATAGCGTTCGATGGGCCAACCATGTCGGGCCATATCGTTTCTTATGATTCTTGGCGACACATCTGTTGTGACAAAGACAGCTGGAAAACCTAGTTGTAACCCCTCTGCAAGATATGACTCGGCATAAGTGGTCTTTCCAGAACCGTTTGGTCCAACAAGCATAATCGATATCTGGGTCAGCTGTCCAAACTGAACAAGGTCCGCCAATGTGGGCCACACCAATGACACATTGATGTCTGCTGGCTGATGACTCTGTTCATCCATACTTAGTTCATATACCTCCTCCTTTTTTAGGTACCGGGACTGATCTCCCCAGGCCAGACACGAATGCCCTCGTCAGTTATTCTCATAGAATGTATCCTTGAACTGTGTCTTGATCCTCTGAGTTTCAGAATCTCTATCGAACGAGAGCGCGATGTGTCACTGATCTTCTCATTATAGAGTACAATTACACCAGATGCCAGAAATGCTTCAATATCAAATACCCCCAATCCTGTGTCTTGGGCTGGAATCTCGCTGGTCAGCAGCAGTGTGGTGTTATTCTCAGTCAAGTGGGCACATAACCTAAAGATCTCCTCACGTAGGATGTCGCGGCTCCTGAATTTGTAGGCCATAATTGAAATAGTGTCAATCACTACACGACGGGCATTGATCTTTTTGACATGGCTAAGGATGATACTCTCTAGACCAGACAGATCAAAACTGGGATATTCTCGTATCATAAGTGGTCCAGGCTTCGAGGGAGATAGGTCAACAATAGCGAGTATCCCCTCCCGCTCGAGTCTCTCAAGGTCCATTCCGAATCTGAGCATATTCCTCTTTATTCGCTGTGGGGGCTCCTCCAGAGTGACAAGCACACCTGGTTCGCCATAGTCTACTGCACCTCTATACAGGAATTGTGTTGCAAGAATACTCTTCCCTGTTCCGGCCTTGCCCGCAACAAGAATGGTGTCTCCTCGTGGAAATCCACCCTCTATCAGATCATCAAGTCCAGGAATTCCTGTCTTTACTCTCTCTATCTCATAACCAATCACAACATGTCACCACTCTCTAAGCTGCTTCTGAATATCCGTTTCATGCTTGTAAGTATCATCTTCATAATTGTCTCTGGTTCCGGAACTCCAGTGACTGACAGTTCGCCAATCACTATGGTGGGCAGAGTAAGGACACCATATCTCTCAGCATAATCTGGATGTTTATTCACATCAATTTTACGAATTTTAAACATACTAGCACCTAACTGTCGAACCATATCATGCAGGACTGCCTCGGCTCTGGGACAAAAAGGACAGGTGTCATTCCTGAAGAATATGATCTCTATTACTGAAGAGTTCTTTGATGTATTATCTTCAGGTGGTTCTTCATTATTTTTTACCAAGAGTGTCTTCTCCAGGTCAAGTGATCAAGGTGGCAGTCATTCGTCTATACGATTGACCAACACTTGAATATTCTGGCTTGTATTTTTATTGGAGTAATTTCTTGATCATAGTTGCTGCCTTACCAACGGTTCTTGTATAGTATCTGATATGCCGCGGTATCAGTGCTGCAAGTAATAGCGACCCATTATGCGTTGAAATCGTCTTTACAGCTATCATTCCATCCGCGCAACGAATTAAAATGTCATTGATATCTCCAAGTTCAAGTTCTTTTTTCACGCGTTCTGTGGTGTTGACTAGATAGCCCGTCATCGCAGCCACAAGGTCTCGGTTTATGGTTGGATCTACCACAGACTCGATGAGAATCCCCTCATGGTTCGCAAGGATGAGCGCAGAGAACCCACCATTGTTCTTCATCGCCTCGAGTGTTTCTCGTAGGGATCTATAGTCCGGGCGTTCCATCTGCACATTCTTCCTCATAGTCTTGTTGAGAGTTTTGATAATTCTCCTATTAAATAATGATGTGGCCGATTCGGTCTGTCCATTATATGATTATGCCATCCTATGGGTAGTGTGAGCGGGGGACGTCCTGTGTAACGTACAAGTGCTTTTATGTTAACATACAAGGCTATATACTAAGCTCTTAAAATGTCTAATCTCAAAGAACCACATATTTAAGTCACTCATACTCTATCACATGATGGAACGTGAATTCTGTGTCCGCTGAATATCGATTCAAAGTGGTCATGCTTGGTGATGGTGCTGTAGGAAAGACTGCACTCACAATTAGATTCACACAAAACCACTTTGAGGCAGACTATAAACGTACAATCGGTAGTGATTTTGCTATCAAGCGTCTTAATGTTCCTGAGAGAGATGCTACGGTCACGCTTCAAGTATGGGATCTGGCTGGGCAGCCCCGTTTTGAGGTTGTGCGTCAGTCTTTCTATCGTGGTGCCAGAGGCGGACTGCTCGTCTTTGATGTCACACGACGACGTACATTCATTAACCTTGAACGTTGGCGGCAGGAGTCTTTTGAGGCGATTGGAATGCATGTTCCTGTTGTAGTTGTTGCAAACAAAGTTGATCTAGAGAGCAGTCGTGTTGTCAGTAGAGAAGAGGCCGAGGAATATTCCCAAAAGATTGGATCACTCTATGTTGAGTCGAGTGCCCTTACAGGACAGAATGTTGAGGATGCCTTTGTAAAGTTGTGTACTGTGATGATTGATAATGCAAAGAAGAGTTCCTAGGTACCTACAGACTTGCCCTTGAGAAGGCCGAGGGCCTTCTTGCACTGCCACATTATGTAGAAGACTCGCTTGTCTTGTAACACCTCGGGGTCATACTGATCTCTGAGTTGTTCAAACTTCTTGATGTGTTCTTCCCTATGTGTGAGTCCAATATCTGATTGAATCTCTCCCAGAAGGGCTCTAAATGGTTCAAGCATAGTCTCCATGTGCATTATGTTCCAGCGAATAATGGCTCCGGACCCCTCGCATGTGAGTAATATGTGGCCTTCTTGTAGCCATTCAATACCGTCAACCTCCGTCTGTGTCAATCCTTCTCCCAAGAGGCTATAGTCCTCGGTCGACCATACTAAGAGATGTTTGTCACTCGAACCGGACGCAAGGAGTTTACCATCGCTACTGAATGCGACTGTTCGTACCTCCTCTGTATGGCGTCGAAGCGTGTTAGTGCATCTGAGTCCACCATCAGTGACATCCCAGACAATTATGCTCATGTCGGATGAACCCGAGGCGAGACGTGAACCGTCTCGTGAGAATCTGACTGTATGAACTGCAGCTCGATGCTCTCTTATCCACTGTATCCTCTCACCAGTGTCCGGGTTCCATATACCAATCATAGCATCCACTCCTCCTGAGACTATTCTCTCCCCATTGGGATCCCAGTCACAACTGACCACATATAGAGAGTGTCCCCGTAGTTGGCGTAGTTGTTTCCGGTTGTCTACATCCCACACTATCAATGTGGTATCACCACTAGATGTGACAAGTCGGTCTCCATTAGGTGCAAATGCTATGGATAACACAGGATAGCTATGTCCTGTCAGTTGCGCAAAACACTCTCCACTCTTGATGTCCCAGAGTTTTAACACCCTATCCACTCCGCCAGAGGCTATGATGTCACCTCGTGGACTAAATGCCAGTGATGTACATAGAAAATTATCTTTTAGCCGTTGAACCTCCTCACCATTCTGCACATCATACATTCGGATACTACAGTCCTGATGTGCAGCTGCAATCATCCTTCCGACCTTGTTAATGGCTAATCTTCTTGTTATCTGATCCGCGGACTCTGCAGCTTGTTTGAGTATCTTTGGTTTCAGGAAGAGTGCAAGATTGGTTTCTTCCATATGTCTACCCTCTGTATCAATGTGCAAAAATAATTCGGGGCGCTCTAAAAGTGTTTGTGTGGAGTTACTTGTTATCTGTTCTGTATGCTGTGCTGTGCCCTGTTCAGTCTTAGTGGAACGTGACTCAAATATCAAGTCATATTGTCAAATACGGTCACACTCCACTGGAGATGTCAAAATCCCCTCTGATTATGTCCTTGTACTGCTACTACCCCTGAATATTAATCTCATGATACTGTTACGTGATATGATGCGTTCAACAACAAGTAGTGAAACAAAGGCGCCCACGATAAACCTTGCTGACCATATAACATAGACGGGCACGTATACGAGCGTAATCTCCCCTACTAAGGTCAACCCAATCGGTATGAGATAAAACATCATTGGATGAACTTCATACACTTCCTGTGAATAACGCCCTATACGAATTAGTAGTCTCTCAACACTTGGGAGATTTTGAGATATCATCCCCGCTAATATGAATACTGAGATGGCTCCAAGTATACCTGTGGCAAGGTATAGCCATATGGATCCCCCTGTGTTATCAACAGCAATATCTGTGAAGCCATTAATGGTGGATATCACTATTAACAATGTACTGAAAATTACTAGTCCTATACAGTCTCTTGCAGCAGATCCAAAACTCCAGTTCTCTAGCCCACGTATCCGCCTCATCTCATTACCTATGATCATAAATGATGCTGCTACAAGTATAGCGTTTGCATGCCATGGTACTAATGTGGGACTGAATACGGACTGTACTACAGATGCAATAAATGAGAACAGCACTGCGATCAACCACCTTAATTGAGGTCGCAAGTCTTGCATTATACGGTCTGTGATTGCAAACAGGCTGAGACCAAAGAATAGCACTGGCAGAAACCAGAGATGTAATGATGCGCCAGGCGGTCCGCTACCATATAGCAGACTGAAGACCAGTTGGTCCGACGTGACTTCTGCGATTACATAAGCGCCGAGAATGATTAGAAGACAGATCAAAGTCGTGTAAAGCACGAAGTAAGGTATCAGATACTGCCTGCCTCTTGCCTTTATTAGGCTCCTGATATCACCCCTGTGGCGTTCATTATTGTACGTCAGGCCTGCTAGTACAAAGAATAGTGGGATGGTGAAGCTGCTCAGATGAACAGTGATGAAATTGATGTCTGGGATAATTGAGTGAACTAAGATCACCGAAAAGACCCCCAGACCCTTTGCGTTCTCTATCCACTGAAGTCTTCCTATATTCTGAGATGAGCCGGTCACGCACTGTTTCAACTCTGTATATTCTCTTTTCTATTGTACAAGTGAATCATGTAAATAATTACGTACTGCCTCTAAATAACGGCCACTGAACGTAACAAGGGCTGTTCATGAGACCCTATTCTTCAGAACTGATACTTTAAACTCCCAAAGTACAGTCTTCACTTGGTTATACCTTTCACGTTGTTTTGAGGTTTAGAGTACTGAAACCCGGTGGTCGTATGATGTTAGTATATGACATTGTTCTTGAGAGGACTCTATCACAGAGCGTGTGTGATGACATCATTACCTATATACTGGCTGTCTGGGTGGAGCAATTCTTGAGAAAGACTATCTTGAACTTATTCGTAAGGCGGGTTTTGTTGATGTATGCGTGATGTTGAAGTTCATTGATGAGCAAGCATCAAGCGTGATAATCAGAGCTCTGCAACCTATGGTCCACGACTTGCGCATGTAGTTACACTGCCAGAGCGTATGAGACCGTCTGGGGATGGTGTTGATGTAGACTCCAAACCAGTCACTTTTCTAAACTTATTCCCTCAGAGAGGCTTGAAGATGATTCAATGATAGCTATGACAAGATCAAGGAATGCAGCCTCGACATTATGACCTGTCTTTGCGGAGGTCTCAATGAAGGACGCTCGGACTCCCTCTCCTCTAATCTTTTCCGTGAATGCCTTTCCCTCCTCCGTGGTGACTATATTGCCACGCATTGAGGGGTTGTTTTTGAACTGCTCTCGAAGATCGATCTTGTTACCAATTATAATAATAGGTATCATCTTGCCTGTGTTTTTCCAACACTCTTGAAGCCAATTTGCCATGTTGAGAAATGATGCTCTCTCTACAGTCGAATACACTGCCAGTGCACCCTGTGCACCCCTGTAGAAAGACGAACGAACACTTGCAAAATGTGCTTGTCCTGCAAGATCCCAGATCTGAATTCCGATCGAATGTCCGCCATCAAGTTCTACAGTCTTTGATGCAAAGTCCGCACCAATGGTCACCATATATGACGCACGAAATGACTCCCCCATGTACGTGCGACGTAATGATGTCTTTCCTACAGCACCATCTCCCATTAGTACAACTTTAAAGAGCATCTTGACCATTGTGACCACCTGGACTCAACAGGTCTGCTATAGAGTATCTATTTTATGTTTATGCTATTTTAGTGTTCGTTGAATGCACCATGGATATGTAACAATCACAATATGATATTATTTGGTAGAGATGTACACACAGGAGATGTTTTCATTCAGTCACAGCATGTGCTTGTAGTGTGATTCTGGGTCGGAGTTCTCGTACTGGAATCCCAGTCTCTGCAGATATTCTCTGCACATCATCCGCCTCCGGTTTTATCGAGATGATGCTACCATCGAGTCCTCGTCCCACCTTTACTCGTACCATGAATTCCTTATCATCTATCTGAAATCTACAGACTATCAATTCACGTGTAGCTTTGAGCCTTCGCCATGTGGTATAGCGAATACCCAGTGTGCCGAGCTGTTGGATCATGACTGCTGCCACACTCTTTAGTCCCGCCTTGGGTGCAATAACTTTGACAACGAAACAGGGTCTGTTCTTTTTTCCAAAGGCTGGTATTAGAGTCACGTCGTATGCTAGTCCTTCATCAAGTAGCGAGTCAAATAGACTTCCCATTATCTCTCCATCCACATCATCCACATTTGACTCGATGACAACGATCTCGTCCTCCTCCCATTGTTCAAGTGCATCTTTTCGCTCACTGGCAGTCTGGCGGGGTAAACTGCTCACTGCAGGCACCTGTGGACTCTCAACATGAACGTGATGAACTGGTTCGGGTGCAACTGTTCTCTGTGGTTCAGGCTCTATTGCTATTTTGCCTATCATTATTCTCATAGTATTGGGTATACCACCAAGATCACGCCTACCTGCACCCATGCCCTGTTTAGAGACTACAAATCCTTCTAATGAATCGATATATTCGTCTACAAGAGCTGCCAATATCGCTGCTCCTGTTGGTGTTAGAACTTCTGTATTAGCCTCACCTTTGTGGGTCGGTATTTTCTTCAACGCAATTATCTCTGAAACTGCAGGTACGGGCACAGTCAACACACCATGCATGGTCTCTATTGTACCCTGTCCCACAGCAACCCGTGTAGACAAAAACCGTGTTCCTACAAAGAGTCCCATTTTTTCAAGAAGATATGCACAGCCTATGATGTCAAGTATGGTGTCTATAGAACCAGTCTCGTGTAGTTGAAGCTCCTCAAGTCTCTTACCATGTACCTTTGCCTCCGCCTTGAGAAGAATGTCTAGAGCATCTCTTGCAAAAGTGGCTCCAGCACTAGAGAGCGCAAGTTCTTCTATGACAGAGTTTAGAACAGCATGGATCGAAACTGGAGATAATCTAATCGACGCATCTAGTGTCAAATCAATTCTTTTTCCTGAACCCTTAGCATCTGACACAGGTATGACTCTGACCCTTAGGGTTGGATCATATATAAGCAGGCTTGCTGCTACAGGTACAAGTGCCTGGTCGTCACCTAGCAGGTCCAACAATGCCGCCAGGAGCATGTCACCAGACGCACCTGCTCTCTCAACATCTATGATTATTGTCTTTTCTGTCATAGTTTCTGGTCCCTCTCACGACTCGAATCTAGTTATACTGGTCACTGTCTGTTGTGTCGTGACAATCACTATAGTGTAATTCTAACACTTAAGTAGCATCATTATGCCACCCCATTTTTGGGCGTCTGTGTTAATTTAGATAGTATTTCTCATGCAGTATTCTAAATTATTATCTCTTCAGTGCCGGACCTCCTCTTCTCCATTGTTCAAATATTGCCATGTACATACACTCATACGGACTAATCCACATCTCTGCTGAGTCAAAAGACATGTCCACAAACTCAACTGCTGCGTCACGTACCAGTGCGGCAGGAACTGATTCATCTGCCTCTCCAATGACAAGTGTGCATGCTGATGCCAGATTATCTGCAATCGCTCTGCGTTTGACTTTTAGAATATTACCAAAGAGGTCTGTCTTTCCTCTGTCATCCATCACTGGTCTAAAACCAGCCACTCCTAGTGCCAGACCAACATTACCGAGACGTAACGGCTGAGTACGACTATCTATGACCATTGTACCAATTGTCTTGTTCAGTCTCTTTTTCACTTCTACTCTGAGTCGCTCTGCACTCGCTTTTGGATTTGCAGGAAGCAGACATGCATGTCCCGGAGGTACATTAGACTTGTCAATACCTGCATTGGCCATGAGTGTGTTGTCCTTAATTGTGAGAAGGACGTGTGGAACGCCACCTAAAATCTCGGTTGACTCCTCAATCACAAGCTGAACCAGTTCTGGTGTCATCTCATACCTCTCAGCAAGACGTCTTGCCTCCTCCGAGGGGCGTACATCAGACAGTCTTACAATTCGTCCCTCTGTTGTGGCTAGTGGAGTCTCTGCCACCACCAAGATGTCATTGTCCTGAATCTCATGACCTGTATTTGA